>Ga0098052_1001577_pt1 | contig 14141 bp, 9 predicted proteins | sample 15_taG_FD_81591 | JGI IMG/M metagenome (GOLD analysis project Ga0098052, IMG submission 81591) | Marine viral communities from the Subarctic Pacific Ocean - 15_ETSP_OMZ_AT15312 metaG | ecosystem: Environmental > Aquatic > Marine > Oceanic | place: Pacific Ocean | collected 2015-01-18 | reverse complement strand
GTGACTGTTGATGGAACCAAATACGCTATTAAAAAGATCATTAATCATCCTGAATTCAATATGAACAGAAGCATTGCTAACGACATCGCCATCATTATTCTGGAAGAAGAAGTTCCAGGTGTTGAGCTGGCAAAACTCTATTACAATAATGACGAAGTTGGTAAGGAGATCATTTTTGCAGGAACAGGATGGGCAGGCACCGGAGACAAAGGAATGGTTGAAGGTTCGATCAATAAAGACCGGAAAATGCGTGCTGCTCAAAACAGAGTAGATGGAGTTCGAGATGACGGTTTTATTCGTTTTACGTTTGATGCTCCTGATTCAGAAGATGCATTGCCATTAGAGGGAATCAGTGGTCCGGGAGATAGTGGCGGTCCCGCTCTCTGGTTTGATGGCGATCAGGCATATATACTAGGTGTAAGTTCGCATCAAGACGGCAGAGGAATGGGAAAACCGGAAGGTGTGTATAATGTCTACGAATTCTATACCAGAGTTTCAGAATTTACAGATTGGATTGAGACCGAATTAAAAAACAACGATATTGATCTGAATTAATAGTCAGTCACTAAAACGCCATATCGCAAAAGCTATAAAATAAGTTTTGTGGCTTTGTGCTTACGTGGCAAAAGAAATCGAAAGATATGCCCAGCAATCAAGACATCGCCTCCAAACTCAGAGAAGTTTTCCAACTCATGCAATTGGCAGGAGAGAATCGCTTTAAGGCCATCGCCTTTGACAAAGCTGCTCTCACTGTAGATGGAATGAGCGAAGATATCAACGAGTACATCAACAATAAGAACCTGACTGATATTAAAGGGATCGGAAAATCCATTGCTGAAGATATTTACGCTTACGCTGAAACGGGGAAAATGCCTGTACTGGAAGCTTTTCGTGAAAAGATTCCACCAGGACTTTTGAAATGGACAGAAATTTCTGGATTAGGCCCAAAAAACATCCTCAAAATTCATGAGACCTTTGGTATTACTGAAATTGAAGAGTTGAAGGAACTGATCAATAACGGCGAACTTGCAAAACTTCCGGGACTTGGTGGAAAATCAGCCGAGAAAATTCAGAAGTCCATAGAGTGGATGGAAAAATATGATGAGCGATGCAGATTGGACGAAGCTCAAAAAATTGCTGATGATATTTTTGCCAGCTTAAAGGATCTGGAAGGAGTTCAACAAATTGAAGTGGCCGGCTCGCTGCGTCGATCCAAAGAAACCATCGGGGATATTGATATTCTGATTGCCGCGGATGAAAAGCATATCCCGGGATTATTCGAAGTATTCATCAATCACGGAAGAGTAACAGAAATACTTGGAAAAGGAGATACCAAAAGCTCTGTTCGAACAACAGATGGTCGCCAGGTTGATCTTCGGATCGTTAAACCGGAAAACTTTGCCGCTGCTTTGATGTACTTCACTGGAAGTAAAGAACATAATGTAGAGCTGCGGTCCCGTGCCAGAAATAAAGGAATGAGTTTGAATGAATACGGTTTGTATAAACTCAAGGAAGACGGAGAGACCGATTGGGATGCTCCTCAGGATTTCAAAACCGAATCGGATATCTATAAATTATTAGATCTGAATTTTGTGCCTCCGGAATTACGTGAAGATCGTGGTGAATTTGAGATCTTCGAAACTCATAAAGAGATCGACCTTGTAACTGACGATGATATTCGTGGAGTGATTCATGCTCACAGTACTTGGAGTGATGGCAAGTTTTCCATCAAAGAAATGGCAGAAGCTTGTATAGAAAGAGGCTATGAATATTTAGGAATTACTGATCACTCCCAAACAGCCGCTTATGCCGGTGGATTGAAGCCCGATGAAGTAAAACAGCAATGGGATGAAATTGATGCCTTGAATGAAGAATTCAAATCGTCAGGGACAAACTTTGTGATCTTTAAAGGAATCGAATCTGATATTTTAGCTGATGGAAGTCTGGATTACGAGGATGATATTCTGGAAGGATTTGATTTTATAATCGCTTCCGTTCACCAATCGTTGGAAATGCCCGAAAAGAAAATGATGGAGCGGTTCAGAAATGCGATCAAAAATCCATACACACGAATGATCGGTCATCCAACCGGACGTTTACTTCTGAAAAGAGAAGAAAGTAAGATCGATCTAAATGAACTGGTTGCTTTGGCAGCCGAGTACAACACTGCCATAGAGATCAACGCTAATCCGCGAAGATTAGACTTAGACTGGAAATTCGGAAACAAAGCCAAAGAAGTTGGAATGATGACTTCTGTAAATCCCGATGCTCACACTATTGATGGCATCGACCTGATGAAATATGGAACCCGAATTGCCCGCAAAGGTAAATACGAAAAAGAACGTGTCCTGAATACAAAAAGCGCTGAAGAAGTACTGAAATTTTTCCAGGCGAAATAAACCACTATTAGTTTATTTCGCTATCTGTGGCAGTTATTAATTGTCGATTGAAACAGGAAACTTCTGTAATAATCCTTCTTCTTGCATGATCTTTTCGATGCTTTCAATATCGCGTGGTAAGTAGTCACTTATTACTTCTACGCCATTTTTTGTAACCACTATCATATCTTCAAGCCTGATGTATATCTTTTCTTCAGGCACTCTGAATTGAGGCTCTATTACAAAGACCATTCCTTCCTCTAACGGTGCACTGTAATCTCCCACATCATGAACCGACATACCAACGCCATGCCCAAGAGACATTCTCGGGCTTTTAGATCTCTCTTTATATGAATTAACAAATTCTGTAGCACGTGTTTCAAAAAGCGGCTTAGAGAAAGTTGTTGTTTCAAGAATATTATCCATTTCAACTACAGCTTTTTTCATTACTTCCTGTGGCGTTAAACCGATCTTTATATTCTTCAAAATAGCCTCATAAATTCTCAAATAGAAAGTGTACAATTCTCTCTGAACCGGATTAAAAGTCCCGTTTGCAGGCCACATCCGTCCCAGATCACTGGAATAATATCTGTCATAGGCACCGTAATCCATTAAGATCATATCTCCATCTTTAGCCGCCCTGACACTTCCGTGATAGTGATTCATATAAGCGTCCGGACCAAAATGGATAAGAGCATAGTATGCAGGTCCCTGAATATTCTGAGTCCAGTATATATAGTTTGCTACCCCTTCAAGTTCGTAAGGCTTAATCCCAACTTCTGTTGACCTCATTGATTCCATGATCACTTCTGCCTGCAATCTTGTAGATCTCCTTATCAGCTCTAATTCCTTAGGGCTTTTGATCTTTCTCAGCTCATCAATAACGGGATCTAGATCATTTACAGCCAGATCAGGTGACGCCTTTTTTAGTTCGTTTATAAAATTCTCATGCCTTGCAGGTCTTGTATCTAAAGGGTTTTCTTTAACATCATTCAAAGCACGTCTTGCCATGCTTCTGGTCATTCCCAAACCTTCGTACGGACTGAAAGGAGTATATATATTTTCGATCTGCTTGTTTTCGTTGTGAGATTTTAAATGCTCTTTTAAAGCAGAATATGACCCAACAGATTCAATTCCGGATAACTCTTTCACTAACTCTGCATCTTCAAATGAAAGTATTTTCCCCTCTCCATATTCGCGCCCGCTTTTTCGATTGTACAAATATATCGTGGCTGTTCTGTTGCTCCCATCCAAAATCAGATATGCATCAGGAGACTCAATTCCCGACAAATAATAAAACTCATTGTACTGTCTGAAGTGATGATAACCCATAGGACTTGGTGCTCCCTGAATGACAGCAATAGAATTTTCTCCAATTTCATCGTAAACTTTTGCTCTTCTTTCTGCAAATTCTTCTGGACCAAAGTGTTCAGTGAAGAGCGGTCTGTCTTCATCTTTTGTAGAAGAATGCCAGGTATCTTGTGCCTGAGCATTTGTTTGAATAACGAAACCCAAAATAATAGTTATACAGAACGAAACGGCTGGAACAGCATTGGAATAAAAGGGTGATTTCATAATAATAAACCCGGAGTTAGTTTTCTTTTTTAATAATAAGATGAGGCATTGTAATTAAAATCTAATAATAAGCAAAGCCATGCGGGTTAGTATTCAATTCTGTTCCCCAGTAAATACCCGTACGGTTTCAATTCTTCAATTTGCTCAAATATCACACGGAGAATTCCAATCAGCGGCACAAAAAGGATCATTCCGGAAATTCCCCATAGCTCTCCACCAATAATAAGTGCCAGCATTGCCATAAAAGGATTTATAGCCACTTTAGAACCCACAATTCTTGGAGTGATAAAATTGCCTTCCAAAAACTGAACCGTTCCAAAAACAGCAATCACTAACAGTGGTGTCAATAAAGAATCTCCCAACAAAAAAGCGAATAATAGCGGCGGCAACGCTCCTATAATAATGCCGATATAAGGAATTACAGCAAGCAAAGAAGCAAACACTCCAAAGAAAATGGCATGTTCTAACCCGATCAACAACAAACCGGTGGTATTCAATACTGCCAGAATTCCTATTACTGTAAGCATGCCAACCAGATAGTTTTGGGTGACCTCCTGCACATTACCCAACACACCGTCGATCATGGAATTGCCTTCTTTGCGTTCAAACAACTTCCTGAAAAAGGTTTGATACATCTCTTTGTAATACAGCATAAAGAAAATGAATATGGGAAGCAGCGACATCAACGTAAAAGCGCTGGTGGTTGCACTAACCACGGAGCCTATATATTGTCCGCTTTTATCGATCAGGTTGCTGAGACCTTGTTCTAAGTAATTGGTTCGCTCTTCTTTAGAAATACCTACTGTTTCTTCTAAGAATTGAACACCTTCAGCAGTAACAGATTTGAGTCTATCGGTTACTTCCGGGATTCGCTCAGAAAATTGAACGAATTGTGCTGAGATCAAAGTCACAATTCCGCTGAATACGATCACAACAAGCAATAATGTTAAGATAATGCTGAAAGCCCTTCCCAGCTTCCAGCTTTCGAGTTTACTCACCACTGGATTTAAAAGCATCGAAATAAAGGCTGCAAAAGCCAGGGGCATCAGAATGAATTTTCCGTAGCTCAGTATTACAAAAAGTAAAGCGAGCCCTATTAAAGTAACTGAGGACTTCAACCAAAAAGGATGTTTATTTTTTGAAGCAGATGCGGGTGAGTGATGTTTCATTTAAAATGGTATTGAGAATTTCTAGTGATTTCTTGCATAGCACCACCATAAAAATCCATATTTTGCGAATGGTTTACAAGCAGAGGTTTTTTCGAAAAGCTTTTAACTATCTTTAGGCTGTTTCTTTAAAGAGAACCGAAGCTTAAAGCTCGTATCTCCATATTCTGATTGTAAATCCAGTTTACCTCGAAGTTGCCTCGACAAGGTTTTAATTAATTTCATGCCCAGACTTTCGGAGTTTTTGCTAGAATTTTCAAGATTGGAAAAACCCACTCCGTTGTCTTTTATTACCAACAGGTAATCGTTACCCGATTTGCTCAGGCTTAAACTAACAGTGCCTTCGTTCAATTCTTTAAATGCATGCTTATAGGAATTTACGATCACTTCATTTATAAGCAGACCTAAAGGGATCGCCTTTTCGATCGGAAGACTTATTTTATCACAATCATAAACAATATTTACTTCTTTATAGGGAGATTTTAAAGTTGCTTCAAGGGAGTGACAAAGACGATCCAAATACTCTGAGAATTCAACATTAGCAAAGTCTTCAGTTTGGTATAGTGTTTCGTGAACAAAACCCATCGATTTAATTCTGCATTTAGCGTCATCAAGTACTTTTCTGATACTCGGGTCAGTATTCCTCATTCGCTGCAGATCAAGCAGTGCAATTACAACTGCTAGGTTATTCTTTACTCTGTGATGAATTTCATTCAGCAAGGTTTCTTTTTCTGAAAGAGATTCTCTTAAACGGTCTTCAGCAACAGTGAGAGATTGTGTCCGCTCTTCCACTTTCTTTTTTAACTCAGTATTCCAACTAGTTATAACGAAAACAGCTCCAATCCCTACACAAAATACGATCCAGATGGAAACCCAGGTTATGATACCAAATGACTCAATCGAACTTAGAATTGCTTCACTGGTAAGGGTTTTCATTGTGTGTATTTGTTCAGCAATTCTCTTTTTTGCAAGATAATCTCCTGAAAAAATAAATACTGATATCACAACCGTTATCAAAATTACTGTACTGTAGATCCATTTTGCAGAAACTTCTTTCTTTTCCGGAAATTCGAAAGTTTTCTCTTTCCATTTTTCCAAAGCAGGCGAACAGATGTATAAAATCGGGGCTATTATAAAAATAGTTTGAAGAAAAGAGCCTGACCACCAACCATTCCACATATAAATGGTTTCTGATGCATTTAAATCATGTTCAAGGCTCCAGATAAATGTACCAAGAGAACTTGCGGTAGATGCCACAAAAGATGTACCTACATATAAGACAACACTGCTCACAGACCTTAAGTGATAGGAAAAATTTAAGCAGTGATAAACGATCGCATAAATTGAAAGTGTAAATGTGAATGAGAGGCCGAATAATATAGCCCAAAAAGGATCCAGACTACTAAATACTCCAATAATGAACATTGATAAAAACACAACAATAAAAGACCATTCGAACCCGAACCAGAACAACAGCAATAAACCAATAATCATGGATGGATTAAGAATGAAAATTTTCAAAAGCTCATTTTTGTTACCACCGGGATCGATCCAATCAGAGGGTAAATTATTCAGGGAAAACCAGATGGTTCCGGTAATCAAAAATATCCAACCGATCAGAACCACGATTACGCGCTTATCGAAAGGTTCATACCTACCAAGAATAAAATCCAGGTGTATTGGTTTCCACATAATTTGTAAACAATATCAATTGATCACTTTATCGTTCTAAAACTGAGCTTTATTAACCCAAAGAGATTTAGATGAAATGAACTAACAGTAAATCAAATCTTCAGGTAAAAAGCTACAAAAAATAAACGTAACTCCTTGGGGGTGTTCAGGTTTTAGAATTTTATGCCCCCCAACGAAAATAGTATTGTTATTTAGAAAGACTTTTTATGTAATTTTTTCTGTTTTATTTCACTCGAAATTAAAATGGTGAATACCTACTTTGTATGAAATTAAAAATTTGAGTTATGCATATAGACCATATCGGTATTGCTGTTAAGGATTTAGAATCAGCTGTTAAAACCTATGAGAAAATTTTAAATCGCAGCTGTGATAAAAGAGAAGTTGTTGATAGTGAGAAAGTAGAAACAGCCTTTTTCAATACCGGCCAATCAAAGGTGGAATTGCTTGGTGGCACAGCGCCGGACTCGGTCATCAATAAATACATTGAGAAAAAAGGGGAAGGTATTCATCACATTGCTTTTGAAGTAGATAATATCCACTCTGAACTGGATCGCCTCAGAAAAGAAGGATTTACCGTCTTGAACGAGCAGCCCAAAGATGGCGCTGATAATAAATTAGTGGCTTTTGTACACCCAAAAGATAATCATGGAGTTTTGATCGAACTTTGCCAAACCAAGTCATAATCTTGATTGAGTTTTGCATAAATCGTTATGTATCTTTGGAACCTTATCTGTCTGATTCGGGGCGTGGCGTAGTCCGGTAGCGCACTCGGCTGGGGGCCGAGGGGTCGCAGGTTCAAATCCTGTCGCCCCGACTTATCTTTAATACTAAAGCAATTCTCTTTTCTTCACTACCTAAAATCCTTTTGATGAACTTGGGTTCCGACTTACTGAACAGTCAAGTTCTACTCGATACCTCTTTCAAATCTTCAATTTCTTAGTTCTGTGTAGGGAACTTTTTGGCTCCTTTTTGATATAAATAAAAAAAGGAAGCCCTATGTATGTTTTAGATTACCACCAACAAGTGAAAAGAATTAATCAGATGATTCCCCTTCGAAAAAATGACAAAACTTTCGAGGTTTATTATCACGACCCACAATCAGGTGAGTTGTGGAAGAGCTTTTTCCCATATGGTAAAAAAAAATCAAACAGTCCTAAGTTATTACGACCCGAACCCCTTCCTTCCAACTTAGAGCACCAACTCGAACTTTGCTTAAACAGCGGGAACCTTGCTGATGCAGAAGGTCTTGGAATTGAATATTCTCTAAGCCCTGAAAAATGGGAATACTTACTTAATCTTCTTGATGAAAACAGAAAGAATTACACCAGGGCCGGTTTTTTTACTTTTCTAAATAAACTGGGAGTAAAAGACCCCGATAAAACAATTGAAGCTCTTCACATCGATTTCAATAGTGCATCTATATCCCGGGAAAAACTTATAACATTAAGAAAAAAAGCAAAAAAGCTTTGGTTTAAAAAGTTAATCGGGCTTTAAGAATATTTGAGTGTATTTTTAATATTAGAGAAAATTAATATTAAAATTTCTTAATATTTGTCGATAAGTGATTCAAAGATCACTGTCGAATGAAAAAAACCTCTCTTTTATTATCCTTATTGCTGTTTTTGTCCGTTAACTTACGCGCTCAGGAGACCGCTATAATGACTGTTTCGGTTAAGGTTATCAGCGGCGTTAAGGCGGAAAAAATTTCTGATCTCTATTTAACTAATGACTCATCAGGCATAGAGGATAGTGAAGTAATTGTTTCTTCTGCTCCACATTCTGATGTGCTAATCTCTGTTGAGGAAAATTCGACGCTGACAAATTCACTCGGTGAAACATTTCAAATAGAAACAGACAGCCTTATTACTTCTGATACCAGCTCTGGAACAAGCCTCGTTTCAATAAGCGGATCGCTACCTGAAAACAAGGAACTTTCCGGTCGCTATACCGGCATGGTAACAACTACTATTATTTATTTATAAAATTTACCCCTTTGTACCCCAAGCCCTTTCTGGTTGATTTCGGAGGGGCTTTTTTTTGTTAATAAATAACCATGAGTTTTAGTAACTTCGCAGAGCTAAACAGGCGTAATAATATTCAACCAGACATTTTGATATGATCCCAGAGGAATTACAAGACATTATTGATGAAGCAGATTTAAAAATGGACGAAGCATTTTCATTTTTGAAAAAAGAGTTCTCTCATATCCGCGCAGGGAAAGCTAATCCTGCCTTGGTTGAGGGCGTTAAAGTTGAGTATTACGGCTCACAAACTCCGCTCCAACAATTAGCAAATATCACTGTACCTGAGCCCAGAATGCTTATGGTTTCTCCTTATGATAAATCCTCACTTCAGGATATTGAAAAAGCAATAATGGCTGCCGGTTTAGGACTTAATCCTATGAATGACGGTGACTTTATCAGAATACCTTTACCAATACTTACCGAAGAAAGAAGAACGGAGTTGGTGAAAGTTGCACGCGATAAAGCTGAGCAAGCAAGGATCAGTATCAGAAATTCCCGAAGAGAAGCTAACGATGAAGTTAAAAAAGCTGTTGAAGCAGATTCCCTACCGGAAGATTCTAAATTTGAAGCCGAGGATGAAGTCCAAAAAATTACAGACAGTAACATCAAAAAAGTAGACGATTACCTTTCTCAAAAAGAAAGTGAAATCATGACCGTCTAATCAACTACAAAGCATCAATTCTCAAAAGACAAATAACAAACAAATCCCAATCATTGAATTTAGATTTTGTTTGAATTTTGAAATTTGCCATTTGAAATTTTAGAAATTGTATATATCCGAACTAAACTTACAGGGATTTAAAAGCTTTGCTCACAAAACAAAAGTGGGCTTCGATAGCGGAATAACATCCATTGTAGGTCCAAATGGTTGCGGTAAATCCAATATCGTTGATGCTTTAAGATGGGTGCTTGGTGAGCAACGCCCTTCGCTACTCCGTTCTTCCGCAATGAGCAATGTCATTTTTAACGGGACGGCTAAAAAGAAAGCCCTGGGAATGGCTGAAGTTTCCCTGACCTTTGTTAATGACAAAGGTATTCTCCCTATTGAATACAGCGAAGTAACTATTACTCGACGGCTATATGGCTCGGGTGACAGCGAGTATCTGATCAACAACACTTCCTGCCGCTTAAAAGATATCATGGAGCTCTTCATGGATACCGGAATGGGCTCGGATGCTTATTCTGTTATCGAGCTTAAAATGGTAGAAGAAATTCTGAATGATAAAAACAACGATCGTCGTCGCTTGTTTGAAGAGGCTGCCGGAGTTACGCGCTATAAAGATCAACGAAAACGAACGCTCAGGAAACTTGATGAAACCAGAAAAGATCTTCAACGGGTAGATGACCTTCTGATCGAGCTTCGGAAAAAAGCCCGTTCTCTGGAAATTCAAGCTGAGAAAGCAGAAAAAGCCAAGAAGTACAAAGTAGAACTCGAATCTCTTGATAAAGGATTTACGCTTCACGAGTTCAATAAAATAAAAGAAGAGCTTGAGCCTCTTCAGGAGCGTATCAATAACGCTGAAAAAGAAAAGAAGGAAATTACTACAGCCGCTGAAGACCTTGAGTCTTCTGATGAAAAAGCTCGTTCTAATCTTCAGGAAAAAGAAAGGCAGCAAGCAGACGCTCAACGTCGTGTAAGCCAGTTGCATAATGCCATCAGGGAAGCGGATACCTCTCTCAGGATCACCAAAGAAAAAATTCAGAACGAAGAAAAGGTGATCAAAGAATATTCTAAAGATATTGAGCAGGGTGAAATCGACTTAAAAGAGTTGATGGATTTGCTTTCAAACAGCAGAAGTAAGCTGGAATCTTTTGATGACGACCTGGAAAAATCTTCTAATACGCTGGAAGATTCAAAGAAACAGTATTCGCAAATTCAGCAACAATATAACCGTGAACGACACGAGTTGTACGAAATTGAAGTTCAACTGAGTGAAGCCAACAACGAATTAAATCAACTTCAGACAAAACGAATTAAGATCGAGTCCCGACTGGAAAACACTGAAGGGGACCTGGAGCGGATCGATGATGAGATCGTGGATCTTAATGATGAAGTTGACAATCTGAATGGCGAACAGAAACTGATAGAGGGCAAGCTGGATACCCTTACGGAAGAACGTGACCAGCTTGAAGTAGAATTGGAAGGCGCCCGGGAGAAAAGAGAAAGTTTTGCGGAAAAACAAAACGAGATCAAAGATGAACTAAGGACTCTGCAAAGCAAAAATGCTTCTCTGGAATCCGAGATCAATCTGATGAATGAACTCGCAAATTCGAATGAAGCTTTCCCAAGCAGTGTAAAATACCTGATCGATAAACACCGGTTTGAATTCAAGGACCTGACCACTGTTTCTGAAATTTTTGATACAGACGAAAAGCACGCCGTTGCTCTGGAAGCAGCTCTGGGCGATGCTCTGAATTATGTTGTGATCAAAACTCTTGATGAGGCACAGCGAGCTGCCAAGATTCTGAAAGAGAACAAAAAAGGGCGTGCCACTTTTATTCCTCTGGATCAGCTGGCTGCTACTTACGAAGTTCAGGATGGAAGCCTGTTCGATCAGGTGAAATCAAAAAGAGAATATTCCGCGCTTAAGCAGTTATTACTTGGAAATGTGTTGATCGCAGACTCTGTGGAGGATGCTTATTCCGGTATTAAAAATTCTTCTTCCATTGGCGTTACTTACGACGGAGAAGTGGTTACAAGATCAGGATTCTTTCAAAGCGGTAGTAAGAGTAAAAATGCAGGGATAAGAGTTGGGTTAAAGGATAAGGTCGAAAAGCTGGAAAAGGAAAAGGCGCAGACTTCAAAAGAGATCACCAAGCTGGAAGATTACTTAAAGCAGATCGTTGAGAAATATGAAAAGCTGGACGTCGCAAACCTGAGTCAGAATCTGAAAGAAAAGGAACAGGAAGTTCGTCGGCTTGAGCAACAGCAACATAGCCTGAGTTCGAAAGTTCAGGTCTATCAAAAGAATATTGGCGAGCTTGTTAACAGAAAAGATCATCTGAAAACAAACGAAGGTTCTGCACAAGAAGAACTGGATTCTATCCAACCAAAGCAGAAAGAGCTGCAAAGCAAAATGTTGGAACTGGACGAAAAGCAGAATCAGAAGAAAGATCTTCTGGAGTCGCTTGAAGAGGACAGAAGCATTGCACAAACCAGATATAATGATGCTCAGCTTCAACATCAGGACCTGAAAAATAAGGTAGAAAATCATGAGCGGGATGTTCGTAGAGCTGAAACCGGAATAAACAGTGTCCAGTCCAGAATTGAGAACAGAACTAAACTGACGGAAGAGAGTAAAGCCCGGATTGAAAGCTATAGCCAACAAATTACATCACTGGAACAGGAGCTTTCTGACAATCAGGAATTGAAAGTTGAAGCGGATGAAGCTCTTAAAAAAGCAGAAGAAGCTGCCAGCATCCAGCGCGGTAAGATCAATGAATTTGAAAAAGAACTGAAAGAAGTTCGTCGGCGAAAAGAGGTGAACATGGAACTGGTCCATCACCTTGCTATGGCCAAGGAAAAGATGGAAATGCAAAGCCAGGCTTTGACGGATCATATTTGGGAAACGTATGGCATTCTGATGAAGCAGGTTGAAGGCGAAATGCCGGAGGATATGTCGACCGATGAAGTAAAACAACGGATAGGATGGCTTCGTCAAAAACTGAATAACATCGGTGAAGTTAACGCGCTTGCCATAGACGAGTACAAGGAAGAGAAAGATCGTCTGGATTTCTATGAAGAGCAAATAGACGACCTCAACAAAGCTGAAAAGCAGCTTCTGGAAACCATCGCTGAAATTAACGATACTGCCACAGAGCGCTTTAATACTACTTTTGAAAAGATCCGGACCAACTTTCAGGAAGTTTTTAAAACCCTTTTCTTTGAAGATGACAACTGTGACCTGATCATTGAAAAGGATGTGGAAGATCCGCTGGAAGCCAAAATTGAAATTCTTGCTCAACCCCGAGGTAAACGCCCATCGGGAATATCTCAGCTTTCCGGTGGAGAGAAAACGTTAACCGCTATTGCTTTGCTGTTTGCGATTTATCTGGTTAAACCATCGCCTTTCTGTGTACTTGATGAGGTTGATGCTCCCCTCGATGACGCCAATATCGAACGCTTTGCTCAAATGATCAAAAGCTTTAGCAATGACACCCAGTTCATCATTATCACTCATAACAAAAAGACCATGAGTAAAGCCGAAATGATGTACGGAGTTACTATGCCTGAAACCGGTGTAAGCAGACTCGTTGGCGTTAAAATGGACGATGTAGAAGACGCTGCTTGACCGGTAATTTCCCAGATTCTTATTTCGGAATTAAATTCCAAAGTCATCCTGGTCCTGAAATTACATTAAAGAATACAGTCATCTCGCGGCGTATGCCCGAGATCTGGATTTATTTAAAAGGATACAACCTTAATAACGATCCAGATTCCTGCCTTCGCAGGAATGACTATGTGAAGGTCATCCTGAACTCGTTTCAGGATCTTTGTGAGGACTGGTAGTTTGATCAGGGTTCCCGGCTCTGTTTACTGCCCGACCGCCGGGCGTGTACGCCCTACTAGCATAAATTTCGTTGCGTGATTTTAAACCAGCAGATCCTTCAGGTTCTGTGGTTTATGTAATTACCCGCCTTCAACCGCGGCGGGATAAATCTTTGGCTGGTGTACCTGAGTAAATCTAAACTCACCACCAACATTCCCAATCAAGTTCACCAGAGAGGACTCTCTTGAAATGAATTAACTCAATATCCAATGATGAACAAGGAACATCCAACTTTCAGTTATGAATGTCACATGAGTAACAATGGAAATTGAATGTTCAATATTGGATGTTGAATTACTGCCCCGTCCGCCGGGCGTGAACGCCCTACTAGCTTAAACTTTCGTACGTGATTTAAACCAGCAGATCCTTCAGGTTCTGCGGCCTATGTAATTACCTGCCCTCAATTGCGGCGGGACAATTCCCTGCCTGGTGTACCTAAATCATTTAGAACGTTCAGAATCAAGTTCACCAGAGAGGACTTTAGTCCGAACGGCTGTAAGGATTCTTTTCGTGATTAGAATTCCTCATCTTAATCCCCGCAGGGCTGAAGCCCATGCTAGCTTATATTCGAAGCTTCTTTTTTCTAAATGATCACTATGTGAGGTCATCCTTATAGATGTCAGGTAATTCGTTAACAGTTTTTAAACAGTAAAATATATAGGGTCATCCCGAACTTGTTTCGGGATCTTTGTGAAGGCTGGTAGTTTTTTCTGGGCTTCCGGGCTCTATTTCTAACCCACCCCCTCCGCCGGGCGT
>Ga0098052_1001575_pt1 | contig 14143 bp, 15 predicted proteins | sample 15_taG_FD_81591 | JGI IMG/M metagenome (GOLD analysis project Ga0098052, IMG submission 81591) | Marine viral communities from the Subarctic Pacific Ocean - 15_ETSP_OMZ_AT15312 metaG | ecosystem: Environmental > Aquatic > Marine > Oceanic | place: Pacific Ocean | collected 2015-01-18 | reverse complement strand
CTATTCTCATAGTATCAGCAAGAAGTGTAACATCTGATGCTTGTACTGCAATAGCAGCAGGACCAATTGCAGCAGAAGCTGCTGTTTGCGCTTGCAAACCGATAAAAGGTGAAAATATAATTGTTGGAATAGGTGTAAATGCCGGGGCCGCAGCTGTAAATGCAGCCTTTATCAATAATATCTCTGCGGCAAGCTTTGATTGATTTGATATTATCTCTGACAGCAGGGGTTGTAATTTTGAATATAGGATATACGGATCTCCGTTTGGTGGAATAGTTCCTTTTCCATAGCCACCTGCTGAGCCTATATGAACTTTTCCTTCAGAGCATATTTGAATATCCCCAGCTGATGATAGAGAAATATGAGCCTCATCAGATCCGTTGCCATATGAATCCCCGGAGGCTTTTTTTACTATTTTTATGTCTCCAGCTGCTCTTGCTATCAAGCGCACCCTATCAGCGTGAGCAACTACAGAAGATGCCCCCTCTCCGCTAATATAGCTTGGAAGGGATGATACTTCTGGCATAAGTGTTGACATTAGAGGCAAAAAAACTGTAGCTTCTGATATTCCAAAGTCTTGGTCAACATTGCATCGCATAGAGACATATATTCTTGCAAGGTCAGTTTCAAAATCTGGATCCCCCTCGTGAGGATTATCGTTTACTATAAAGTTGCTATCTGGATTTTTTTCTATTTCAAAATATCCGCGAGCTGTTTCAGCCGGAGCTAAAATACTCATTGAGCTATCTGGTGCAGGTGTAATTCCAGGAGGTGTAGCTTTTGTAAACTTTGCAGGCACAGTTAGTGCACCTGCGCTATTTAGTGATGTTGACTTATCCCGCATACCAGCACCAACAACAAGGTCTATAGTGCCAGACATTCCGTCGCCATTAATGTTTGGAATTGAACCAGGCGGGATATAAGGAGTGTCTCTCAATGAGCGATCATTGACAGTATCAATCTTGTCTAGAACAGTAGACACAGGAAACGGAACCGGACTAGCTCCGATAGCCGATTGGGACATCTTATCTGTTGAGCCGTGCCTATCTTCACCGAGGACTATTCTTGCATTATTAGATCCTTGAAGTACTAGATCACCACATCGTTTTGAAAACCGCGGAACAGGCTCTGCAGTAAAATGCTCTGTAGCCCTTGCTGCTGCAAATATAATTTCGTAATCATTTGATTCTGATACAGTATTTCTTGAAAGCTTACCATGTCCACCTTTTGGAAAAGCAAGAATATCATCTATTTTATAGTCTACTAGGTCATCACCCTCAACTGAGTCATTGTTCTGCACAACAGACTCCCACCTGTTTAGGTGTGTATAGTTTAGGTCTTCAATTGACGCAGGACCGTGTATTCTTGTTATCCAGTATCCTATACCTTTTTTTCCAGGCTTATCAAAAATTACCCAAACATGCTCACCGGGTTTTACCGGTGTTGAAAAGTGAGAAGAAAAGAAAGGATAAAAAACTTGATATTTATCTGATCTTGAATCCTCGAATACACCTAGAATAGAATTTCTTGGCATATAACTAGACAGTATTTTTTCACCATCAGCCATGGTGCTTATTTTTTCTCTTGTTTCCAGACTTATTCTTGCAGGATTTACTATTACGTCGACAACTACAACTCTATGAAGAATTTTTCTCATTTTTATCCTCCGGAAATTTTATCAAATACATCATCTGTGTTGATTTGATCATTTCTCTGTTCAGCCTTGTCGATAAGCTCTGCCAACCTAAGTATTTGATCGTTTGATTTTCCCATTCTTTCTAGATATTTTGTTGCTGTTTGCCCCAATAGAGCATGTTGCGCTGATCCTACTAGATCATTATGAATAGACGTAAACAATATTGATGCATTCTCCCTATCCACTAATGCGTTTTCATAAATTTCTTTCCACAAGTGTTTTTTCTTATCCTCTAGCGAATCAATAGTAGATAAAATATCAGAAAATTTCTCTATTTTTGACTTCATTTGTGAATTTTGCTTTATTCTTTCTTCGATTTTTGTTGTCATGATTATACCTGTTAAAAGAAAATATCAAACTCATCAGTATTTCTATACTGCCTATAATGCTTTCTTATTGAAGACATAGCTATTGATAGCTGTTTTGGGTTCAGACTAGACAAGTCTCTAAGGTACACAAACACAGCGCGCTTATTTAGAAGATCGATATCATCTATTTTTTCAAAAATTGTTATTATGGCATTTATACACGAAAGCTCGTTTTCACCTGAGAGATTTTTCTTTATCTCATATAGCATTTTAATAATATTGTCAAACGATTCTTTTTTAACAATATTATAATCTTGACTTGGTGCAGTACTATAGTTTTCTATTCTTATTGCATCTGATGCAGTTAGGGCTTCTGTATCGTCTATGCTAACATGTCTTCTGCTATTTTTTATATTCTTTTTAGACCGTATAATTAGCCAATTTTTTGCAACGACATTAAAGTATGAAAATGCTTTTGTTCCGCGAGACGGATCAAATTTATGTAAAGTTTCGTATAGAAACGTAACACAATCATTTTTAAGATCATCATATGAGCCATTAGATGACGTAAACTTGTGAATGAATATTAAATTTTCAACTAGCTTTGAAAACGCTGGAAGAATGCTTTTAACATATATGACTTCTTTTTCAGATTGCAATTCGCATTTTTGAAAATCCATAATTGCCTTATGTGTACCGGCATTAAAGTAAAGAGACGATTTTCCCTTTTTTCTTCTCTTTCTTCTGCGCTTTTTCTTGAGAGGTGCTTCTATCATTCTTTGTCTTCTTCCCTGGTTTCCAATACTGAATCTACTAATTCATTTGCAATATATAATATTGCATCTCTTGACTCTGATATGTCAGACAATGCCTGTCTTACTTCTACACTATCAAAAAAAACTGGTTTTTCTAGAATTATAGATATAGACCTATATTTTTCATCTAGTATATCAAGAGACTCTTCTAGTTTATCTTGGACATTTAATATCATTATGCCAAATTTATAATTATAATACAGCGATGTAAAAAAACAAATCAATAAAGCTGTACATATGACGCTGGCAATGACTGTGTACATTTATTCTATTTCTCTAGAAAATACCTTGTCATATTCGTTATTTATTGAATCTTGCGAATTTGATAGTTTTATTTTTTCTCTTAGATTTTTTGCCCATTGTATCGGTATGTCAGGTTTTTCTCTAAATTTTTTTATTTTTCTTTTAAAATCTTGCTCTATTGGGTCAGCCCACCGTAGGCCATCAGTAAAAATTCTGTTATCTATTTTTGACTTGTGAACATCTATTAACTTGTAATCTATAGGAATAAACTTTCCCTGCCCTAGAAAATCTAAGTGGCCTGACCAGTTTGTTACAACAACAGGAATACCAGATGCTGCTGCCTCAAGAATAGGCAAGCCAAAACCTTCGCCTCTTGTCAAGCTAACAAGAGCTTTTACAGACTCAAGCTTGTATAGCCCTGCAATCTCATCAGAGCTCATATTTCCGTGTAGAATATGAAACTTAGGATATTCTCCAGATCGTGCTTCTTTTATTATATTTTGAAAAGTTCCATAAGTCAACGCCCTGTCAATCCTTGTACCTCTTCCGCTATTTGTTTTTAAAATGATTCCAACATTTTTATCATTTTTAAATACATCGCACATCCACTTTACTGTATTGAATAGATTTTTTCTATCGGTATCTGAAGATGTACCGGTAAGCTGAGACACTATTAAAAAATTAAACTTTGTACCTATTTCAAGATTTAAAGGATTTATTGATTCATTGTCGATGCTTTCAATATAGGCTTCTGGTACAACGCTTATACTTGTTGTTGTTTCTCCCGTATTTTGTATCGTTTTTTTTATGTGTGTTGTTGGAACAATAACTGAATCCATCTTATTAACACACTTAAGCCACTCTGGATTACACTTATCTGTCTCTACGAATGCAGAGATGCCAACATTAAATTTTCCAAGGCTCTCATCCCACTCATCAGGTAATTGTACTTGATATGATATATCATACGGAAGATCATCAGGTGTACCGTTGGATCTTTTCATTATTTCCCCACAGAGTCCACCTTCATAATCAGGGTTTATCATCCATGACGTATTTCCCCATTCTAATATTTGAGTTCTTACATCTAGATCTGGTTTTGTCATTAGCCATCTAAATATTTGTCGGCTATGTACACCATATCCGCTATAAGATAGTAAAGGTGCTCTTAATAAAACTGTTTTCAAAATTATACTCCTAAAATGTTTTGCAATCCCATGGTTTATATTCCCATGTATCAATAAGCTCGGACAACGTATCGTGCCAATCACTAACAGTGTCTTTCATGTTGAATTCTGATTGTGCATATTCCATCACTTTTTTTGACATTTCAACTTTTTCTTCGGGAGACTTATTATATAGCTCCAAAATTGCATCGGAAACAGTCTCGGGTGAGACGTAATCTTCGTATATATACGGAACCGCTTGAGACCCGACAAGTGTTCTTAGCTCTATATCCAATGCTATTCCATTATGAGTTCCGTCTCTATGATCTTCTACTTGTCTTGTCAAGCCCCCGGTTTTTGCAGCTATTATTGGTGTTCCTGCTTGCATTGCTTCAAGTGTCGACAATCCAAAACCCTCTGCATAGCTAATGTTCAAAACAAAATCTGATAAATTATAGAGCATATTCATCTGGTCAAACTCTATGCGCTCTGTAGAGAAAAATATATTATTAGATATACCAAGAAGATCGCTTACTTGAAACAGGTTTGGGCCCTCTTGATCTAGCGGGTCAGTATGCATTACAAGAGTTGCATTTCTATGCCCGTGCTCACTTTCTAGCTTATCAAGAAACATGCTCCACGATTCCATTACATCAGAAGGTCTTTTTCTTTTTGCATTTCTATTGGCCCAAAATCCAATAAAGTGATCTTTTCTATTTGGGCCAAGCAGTTGAACTTTTATTTTTTCTGTTGCGTCGGGGGGTAGATTTTTATATATCTCTTCTGGCACAGAATGAGGGACAAAATTAACTCTTGTGTCTACCCTGTCTTTAATTAAGTTATATGTCATATTAGAATGACAATTAATCAAATCAGTTGACTCATATAAGACCTGATTAAATTCTGGATAAGGAGCATTGTCCCAGACGTGCCACCAGGAAATTGGGCATATCTGGTGCACCTCGTCTTCCATCTCAAATAGCCATATAAAGAACCTCGGATCAGTAAATATAAAAAGAACTTCTGGTTTTTCAGTTGCAAGGGTTATTCTAAGTAAATTTCTATCACCAAAACCGTCTATGGGTTTTATTATTAAATCCTCTCCGAGCGAAACTGTTCTGTAGTCTGTATGTTTTAAAGCAGCGCCAAACTGCCTTACAGTCCAATCACCCTTTGATATAAGACCTTCAAATAAAAATCTACTTTGGGTTCCTACACCAGACGTGCTAAGAGCATGATCTGACAATGCTATCATCTTTTTCTTTTTTACCATATCAAATACACCATTAAACTAAAATATTAAATACTTTTAACAAAAAGTAAAACCATTACGTACAATGTTTTGTACCTTCATACGGACAAAACTTACAAGAGTTTCTGTTTTTTAGATACATTCCGTTAGCGACAGACGTGATCATATTATTCATCATTTTTATTCCTTTTGCCAGCGTTTTTGGACCCACAGATATCGGAACAATATCAACAACTTTCCCGGGCTTTCCACCCCTTTTTAGGAGAATAAACCCACAGCGTATATCACTTAATGGAATGCTGTGTTTTTTAGACCAAAAATGCTTATATAGCACAAGCTGCGCCTGCATCTTGAAATCTTGCTTTTTGTCTCTTCTCCAGCCATAAGCACCGGCAGTTTTCCAGTCAAGGATCCAGTAGTTATATCCCGCTCCTCGCTTCTTTGGAGTCTTAATTATAGCGTCAATAAAACCTTTAAACTTTACAGGTTTTCCTTCAATATCTTCATACAGCTCCTCCTCAGCCTTGACTGTCTCCCATCCCGGAAATTCTTTATCAAGATAGTCGGGAACTTCAGCCCACATATTCTCAGCCCATTCACACCATTTTTCTACACCGACATCTGATGATTTCTTATACCATCCTGGCTGTTTCGCAACCCATTCAGGATCATCAAATCCATGCTTTTTAAAATCTTCTCTGATATCATTTAGGAGCTTAGCTTTATTTAGATCTTTTCCTTCTAGCATATTCTCACAGCCTTCATGAACTGCTGTTCCAAACCCAAGATATGGAGAGGGCTCAAACATATCAATCTTGTCTATCTTTGTAAGCTTATGCCTCCAGCTACACTCAGCCCACTCTTTTATTTCAGAAAACGAAACATGTAATTTACCAGTTGGAAATAATTTATTCATATTTTATTATATAGTGTATATTTGAAATGAATAACACAAAAGGGCTTTATGATGTCTGATTCGACGAAGCTAATAATAGCTTGCAGCATGTTCGCTACTGGGCAATGTCTTGCATGGTTTCAATTAAACTCTCAATTTGTATGGGAGTGGTGGAGCAACAAACCAGTTCTTACTGTCCTCATATATAGCATACCTACCGGGCTGTGCTTTCTACTCGGTGTAAGGCTGTCATATGAGGTGATGAATGAAGTCTGGGGGCCACGATTTTTAATATTTGGAATGTCATATCTTACGTTTCCGTTACTTACATGGCACTTTTTAAATGAGACAATGTTTACTACAAAAACAATGATATGTGTAATACTTTCTTTTTCAATTGTCTTGATTCAACTACTGTGGAAAAACTAATCGTCACTAACAGCTCTTCCTTTCATTTTTTCCCAATCTCTGTTACTTCTAATTTCATCATTTTTATCTTTAACAGAATTTAAAACTTTTGGATCTATTCCTGTAAGTTCAGCTATATAGATCATAGCAGATAAGTCTTTTGGAAAACAATGGCCTCCAACACCAAAATCTCCATCGGGGCCGGGAACAGCAAAGTGGGATCTTCCAAGGCGTGTGTCGTATAGGGAGTATTCCGTTACCTTATCATAATCAACATCAATTTGTTTACATATCTGATACATTTCGTTTGCAAACAGCACCTTTGTTGTTAAAAAGTTATTTATAAAATACTTTACCATCTCAGCAGTATTTGAGCCTGTTTTGACTATAGGTATTTGCGGAAACACCTTTCTAAACATTGTTTTTACTGTTCCCGTTGCCGGTCTCGAGCCTCCCAAGATAATCCTAGTTTGATTTTTGAAATCATTTATAGAGTTTGCCTCTGTTAAAAATTCTGGGCTAAATACCACGTCTATACTATGAAACTTACTATCAAGATTTGCAGTTGTTCCTGGGGGGACTGTTGATTTTATTACAACTATTTTTTTAACATTACTTGCCGCACAAATGGTGTCAATATCAGACAGCGATGATTCAACTATTCTTGTATCGCATTCGCCTGATTTTTTCATTGGCGTCGGGAGACATTGAAATATAATATCAGCAGAATGAACTACATCGTCTAATGAAGAAGAATTGCAAAGAGATTCATCTATATCGTATGTTTTTACTGTATAAAAATCTTTCAAGCCTTCTCTAATTGCAGTACCTACAAATCCCTGACCCACTATTCCTATAACTGTTTTCATGTTAGCCTCCTGGCATATTCATCTACGGTTTTATTTAAACATTCAATAAAATCAAAATTCATGTCTATATCGCTATCTAAAAGTTTTTTATTTGATATTGAATATCTAAAATCATGACCCAGTCTGTCCTCTACAAAGCTAACATTAGATTCGAAATCTTTCTCAAAAATTTTCAAAACTGTCTTGACAATTTCTAAATTTGTTTTTTCTTTTTTGGATGTTATATTGTAGATTGTGTTTTTATATTCGGGTGCAAGCAAACTAAAAATTGTTTGAACGTTTTTTTCAACGTATAGCCAGTCTCGTATATTTTTGCCATTACCGTATATTGGCACTTTTTCATTTGAAAGAATAGCTCTGATTATTGTTGGTATAAATTTTTCTGAATGTTGTCTTGGGCCAAAATTATTTGAAGGTCTGACAATAGTATATTGAACGCCGTATGTATTAGAATATGCAGTTATAAGGTGCTCGGCTGCAGCTTTTGTTGCGGAATACGGATTTGCCGGATTTAACATATCGTACTCTGTAAACTCTCCAGACTGTATTGATCCATAGACCTCATCTGTAGAAACATGCAATAACTTGATATTTTCAACCCTGCAGACATCTAGCAGTGATTTTACACCATTTATGTTTGAATGAATAAACGGATCAACTGATCTTATTGAATTATCAACATGTGTTTCAGCAGCAAAGTTCACTATAAAGTCTATGTTTTTTGATTTACATATGTTTTTAATATCTTTTGTATCACATATGTCTAAATGATAAAATTCAAACTTCTCACTACTAAAAGCCCCAGATAGATTCTCCAAGTCTGAAGCATATGTGAGAGAGTCTACCCCTGTTACATTGCAGCCTTTTTCTATTGATAGGTCAACCATATGGCTTCCGATAAAACCGGCGCATCCTGTTATTAATAAATTCATAATAATATTTTATCTTTTCCGTAATTTTGTAAACACCAGTCGAGAGCTTCTGATGCTTCTCGAGGTCTAAAACCTAGATCAATTAGTTTTTTATTTGATAATATTGTATTTACCCTTCTATTAGGAAGCGTCTTTAATAGATTTTCATATGATATTTCATTTACAATCATATCACTTTTCAAATATTTTTTTATTTCTTTGGCTATGTAGTGTGGGGATACTGTACCAGTATTTACACAGTTAAAAATTCCCTGGGCATCCTTGTCAATTAAAAAATCTAACATATTGGAAAAGTCTTCAATACATGTAACAGAGTTCTCATCCTTTATACCGTTAAAAATATCAAACGATAAAAACTTTGTTATCATATTTGAAATATGAGGAGTAGACGATATCATTTGTCGTGGGCGTAATATAAGATAGTCAGAATAGCCTATATTTTGTATTGCTGAATCAGCCCAGTCTTTTGTCCTAGTATACCATACTGAAGGTGTTGTTACTGAGTTTTCAGTTGATATTACATCATTTCCGTCAAAAAGACAGCCGCTGCTTATATGGATTAACTTTAGTCCGTATTTTTTACACGACGTGATCAGATTAAACGGGCCAACTGTATTAGTCATAAACGATTCATGACGATTGTCCTCACACCATTCCAGATTTGTCTTTGCAGCACAGTTGATGATTATGGTTCCTTTTGTCATAGAAGACAATACGGAGTCAACGTCGCTCATTAAAGATATATCACAGTAGCTACGTGGTATAACAAGATCATTTTTCTTTCTTATTATTTTAGATACTTTTCCATCTCCAATAATAACTCTTGTCATGCTATTCACCTCTCACGAGTCTATTGGCTAGCTGATATGAATCATGTGTCCCGGCATCTGTCCACCAACCCGCCTGAACTGAAAACGTTACGTCTCCTGATCTTATATAGCAATTGTTAACATCGGTAATTTCGTACTCGCCCCTTGCAGAAGGCTCTAGTGTTGAAATATAATCAAATACATTTTTATCATATATATAGATTCCTGTTATACAGTAGCTGGACTTTGGATTCTGCGGCTTTTCTTCGATCGATAAAATCTTCCCATTTGACACTTCTGCGACGCCAAACCGCTCTGGGTCTTTTACGCTTTTCAAAGAAAGAGCACATTTAATCTTCGAATCATTGCTATTAAACGAGTCAATAAGTGATGCTATACTATCTTCAAATATATTATCACCAAGAATAACTGTGACTGAATCATTTTTTGCAAAATCTTTTGCAAGATATAGAGCAGAAGCTATTCCATCTGCTTCGTCTTGTACCCTATATGTTAGGCTACAATCAAATCGCTTACCGCTCCCAAGGAATGATAAAACGTCACCCATTCTGTCTGTTCCTGTAATTATCATTATATCTGTTATACCGCACTCAACTAGCTTTCTAATCGAATGAACAATCATCGGATCTTTACCTATGGGAAGCAGGCACTTGTTTATAGTTTGTGTTAGCGGATAGAGTCTACTTCCGTTTCCTCCTGCTAAAATTATTCCTTTCATTTTTTCTTCCAAAAATCATATATGTTTTTTGATACTTCATAGTTTATATAGAAAACGTCTTTGTTTTTTTGATTCATTGCCCAGGCAAACATCTTATATATTGACTCTTTTAAATCTGTCTGATCATTGAAAGATAGCAATTCTTTTGCCTTATCATGGTTGCAGTAAGCCTGGTGGACCTCATTTCTTGGCTCTAAAAACTTTCTTGTTGTATCGAAGCCGTGATCCTTTGCAACAGACATTACAATTCTTGAAACTTCATCAATCGTAAATGGCATGTCTGCACCTATATTGAAAATCTCACCAGAGTGCTGGGTCATGAGCTTTTCAAACGGCTCGTTATAGAATGAAATATCAGAAAAAGCTCTTGTTTGAGACCCATCACCAAATATCGTTAAGGGTTCGCCTGCAATGGCTTGACGTATCCATATTCCAATAACATTCCTATATTTGTCCCATATATTCTGATATATTCCAACCACATTGTGTGGTCGAACAATTGAATAATCTAAACCAAATTGCTTCCTAGCTAGAGCTAGATCTAGCTCAACTGCATATTTTGCTATGCCGTATGGATCTTCGGGTTTTGGAAGCTGGTCTTCTTCAAATGGTGGTGAACCTTCCCCGTAAACTGCCATCGATGATGTGAATATTATCTTTTTAGTATTGTTGTTTATACATGCATTTATTATATTAACTGATGATAAAAGATTGTTTGTATAGTTGAAGTTTCTAATAAATGGGGATAATCCCTCAGCTGCATATGCAGCAAAGTGATATACATAATCAGGCTTTTCTATGCTGAAAACTTCGTTTACTTTTGCAATATTTGTTAAATTAAAATTGTAGAATTTACATTCATCAGGAATGTTTTCTAAGTACCCTCCGCTGAGATCATCTATGCCTGAGACTGTAAAACCCTTTGATATTAAATATCTAGAAAAGTTTGCACCAAGGAGCCCTGCAACACCTGTTATTAGAACTTTTTTATTCATTTTTTAATAGCCCTCTTTTAAATGCCAGCCGTACTCACCAGCTATTTGTCTAGCCTTGCTCCAATCTTTCTTTTTAAGATGATAGATCCAACATTCTCCAATAACAAAAACTCTTCCCCCAGACTGTTTAAATCTTTTTATTTCCATTTCTTGGCCACCCCACTTGCCACAGTCTCCTGCAAACTCATGAATATATCTTTTATCAAACTTGTCAAACTCTGCAAAGAGGTCGCCGTCGCTGTATCTAAAATTTTCATAAAAACCACTAGTAAAGCCCATAAAAAACCCATTTATAAAGCCATGCCATTCTTCTCCATGGACTTCTTTTGTTTTCTGTGGGTTTGGTTTTGAATCTTTTTGAATCTTAACAAAAGGGCCTGTGACACCGTTAGTTGTCGGGCCAAAAATAGACATATTCTTATGTTTGTGATTTTCAATACCGCTTATAAAGCTATTAATAGTATCATTGAATATAAGATCATCATTTGAATTTAATATTATGTCGCATCCCAATTTGAAAGCTATGGCAATTCCTTCATTCCAGGCTCCTGTGAGACCTCTCTTCCATTGATCTTCGATATACAAATAGTGAATATTTTCTTTTTTTGTAAGCTTTGGATTTTCTACTCTCAGATCTATATCAGACTGATTGTCGACTATTATTATCTCAAAAGAATACTTGCAAGTTTTTTCAAAGCTATCTATGGCAGCATATAGTAGCTCCCTTCCATAGGGTCTAATTTTTGATGAGCTGTGGTTTGTTAAGACTAATCCTACTTTCATTATGAGAGCCTCTTATATGATTCTTTTTTGTACCCAAGTAGTTTAAAATCATCTTTATAATACTCATATATAATATCAGCAATTTTATCACTGTACATGTCGTGCCAAGAATTTTTACCCATATCCTGGACTGACAAGGTGGATTTATTTCTTCTTTTCACTATTTGTGAGTATGGCAAGCTATATTTTATCAAGAAATCACACCATTCTTTTTGTAAGTTTTCGTATCTAAGAACTTCATTAATTATTTTTTTACCATCAGCGTAGATAAAAAACGTCTGGGGTTGGAACAATTTCATATTTTTAATAGAAAGCATGGGTCTTTTATTTATTGCCGGCAAGGAAGCTGTAATATCAAAAATCTGCTTTACAAAATCATCAAATGACCTACAATGATCTAGGGATAGCCCAATAGAAACTGAGTGTTTTGACTTAGAGTCAGACGACCATTTATTAATATATCTGTATCCGGATAAGAATCTGTCATACGGGTTCCTAACAAAGCAAAACGAAACAGTGCTTGAATTTAGCTTTTTAATAATGTCTGAAGATAGCGTAGCGTGGCCAAAATTTTTAAAACTGTCAAACTTTTCACATGTCTTCACTATAGAATAGCTAGCAGTTTTAGGAACAGCTATAAATGATACTTTTAAAGATTTTATATTTTTATCTTTTTTCAAACTCATTTAAAATCCAGCTATATGTTTTTTTCATTCCGTCCAGAAGACTTTGAGAGTAGTTCCAGTCAAGCTTTTCTGATATTAAAGTATTATCAGAGTTTCTTCCCCTGACACCGACGGGACACTGAAATCCATATTTATTGAAAAAATCTTGGCCATTTAGATTTTGAATTGTCAAGCTCTTTCCAGATATCCCTATTGCCATTTGTGCAAAGTCGTTTATAGATATCATTTCTTCAGATCCAATATTAACAGGCCCTGAAAAGTCAGACATCATTAACCTTCTTGTCGCCTCAATGCATTCGTCTATAAATAGAAAAGATCTAGTTTGTAGTCCGTCTCCCCACACTTCGATAAAAGATCCCGGGTCTGCTTCAATTGCTTTTCTGCACATTGCAGCAGGAGCTTTTTCTCTTCCCCCTTCCCATGTTCCATCTGGACCGAATATATTGTGATACCTTGCTATTTTAACATCGAGACCTTTGTTTCTAGCAAACGATAAGTAAAGCCTCTCAGAGAATAACTTTTCCCAGCCGTATTCACTATCTGGATCTGCCGGGTATGCTGAGTCTTCTGTGCAGTTTGGATTATCCGGATCGAGCTGATTGTGTTCCGGGTACATACATGCAGATGATGAATAAAATACTTTTTTAACATTAGTTTCAACTGCATACTTTGCAACATTTAAATTTATCAGAGCTGAATTATGCATAATATCAGCATCATTTTCACCGGTAAATACAAATAGTGCTCCGCCCATGTCAGCTGCAAACTGATAAACCTCGTCGAAGCCATCTGCGTGCTTCATTGCACTTTCTACAACCGCTGGATCACGAAGATCACCTATAATAAAATCATCTGCCTTTGTTGTAGAAAACTCTGGGTGCTTTAAATCTACTGCTACAACCCAATAGCCCTCTGTTTTCAATCTATTTACCATGTGGCTTCCTATAAAGCCCCCGGCACCCAAAACTAGTGCTGATCTTGTTCTCATTTTTTACTCCTTATCATACTCATTCCCACAAACCTATTCCAGTTTTCAAAATCATATGTTTCAAACACACCGGAGGTTTTTATCTCGTCGTGATAAACATGACAACATGGGTGGAATTCCTCTTTTGTATCATCAATTAAAATCCACGACTCGGGCGATAACTCTAGACATGTTTCGATATCCATCATAAACGAACTTTTTTCGTGATCACCATCTATAAATGATAAATCAAATGATTTTATTTTGTGCTTTTTCATCTCATTCTTGATTATTTCAACATTGTTTGAAACTGATGATTTTATTTTGTTTTTATAGTTTGGCTTTAGATCTTTTTCATTGAACCACCGACCAGAGTCTCCACATGTTTTATAAATGTTTTCGTGATGTGGGTATACGATTACCTGTGAAACATTGCTATAACCTAGATCGTCAGTTTCTTTAATATCGAGTGTTATCAGTCTTCCGTCAGGCCTTACTTCAGAAAAATATTTTTGAAACACTCTTGTAGAATTCTTTCCATCATGTGTTCCTATTTCCAAACAGAATCTAGGGTTTAACT
>Ga0098052_1001573_pt1 | contig 14152 bp, 10 predicted proteins | sample 15_taG_FD_81591 | JGI IMG/M metagenome (GOLD analysis project Ga0098052, IMG submission 81591) | Marine viral communities from the Subarctic Pacific Ocean - 15_ETSP_OMZ_AT15312 metaG | ecosystem: Environmental > Aquatic > Marine > Oceanic | place: Pacific Ocean | collected 2015-01-18 | reverse complement strand
TGCCATTATTCTATTCTCCTATAGTCGTTAATAATTAGTTCTTGCATTAGAATTCTATTCCTGTTTTAGTGATAATGAAATCAATTGCAATGAATTCTATTGCTCTTGCCGGCTTGATAAAGACTTGTGCATAAAGAATGTTTCGGTCAATAAGGTCCGGAGTTGTTGTGGTACTGTCCAAAATCAATTTATATTCGCTTATCCCAAATCGTGACTTGGCATCTGCGAGGATTGGATCTGCTCCGTTCTTGAATCGGGTCCATGTTGCCTGAACACTGTTGTCAAACAAGATGGTTTGAGCAACCTTTCCAATGCGTTTCTTAAGATAAATCATAAGACGACGAACGTTTATTCTATCCAAAGCGGATGGGGTTTGTTGAAGGGTCTTTTGACCGAATACAACTGTTCCTTCTCCGGGAAAGTTTGCAATTGGGTTAATATTGATCTCATAAAGATCATCACGCTCTGCTTTTGTAAGATTTTCAATACCAGCAGAGACTTTGACGCCACCACAGGCCCCATTAGTGCTGGCACATCCGAGATATTTGATTCCACCGCGATTGAATCCTGCTGGAGCAAACCATGGAGCGCCTGAATCAGCATCACTCTGAGCGAGAACTCCGATACCTGCAACTGAAGAGGGAACACCAATTCCACCTTCGGAAGCTGCCAATCTAACTGGAGGATAATAAGTTGCTGCGTAGTTCGAATTATAATCTAGAGTACGAGCACTTGCAAGAACATCCGAAACAGATCCCAATGATTCCGTACCACCATCTTCATAAGGTTGTTTGAAACCTGAGTCGATGTCGATGATTGCAAGGTTATCTCCTCGCTCTTCTGACATATTAATTACCTTTTGTACAAGATCGGAATTTGTAAGACCGGGAACCGATGCAACATCAAATTGAACCAATTCTGGATCTTCGACAAGCTCTATTGCTTTATCAACAGAATAATACGCGTAATGGGTGCTAACTGATTGACCGTCCAACACTGTCACACTAGAGAATGGATCGACTTGTGTAATATCAAGACCATCAGCGCCACCAAAGAACGGAGCAGTGAAAGATCTAAATCCAGCAGTTTGAAGAAGAGCGTTTGTTCCGATGCCCGTTGCCGTTTCGGCTGTGGAAGCGACGTGTGAACCGGATTCATAATAAGCTTTTCCATCTGCAGCTACAATAACATCATCCATTGAAAACACAAAGGAATATTCGTATGTACTATTACTTTCGAAAATGTCTCCACCATTTGGTAGAGGTCTCAAAAGGTCTTTATAATCTTCCTGATAGTATACTGTATTTGGGCCGGTTGTGTCCGTGCTTCTTGCTTGTCGAATCCCTAGAGATTGTTTCTTGCTATAGTTTGTCTCACCATCATAAGTGTTTTGTTCTGTGAGTTCCAAACGAGGCCATTGCATTCGGATAACCTGACCGGCTTCGCCTAGACCATTGGTACCGGATGTTCCAAAGCCTGCACCCGTAGTGTTACCACCATAGAGAGCAGAACCCAGCGCGGGACCAGCCCAACGATAAGGGTTTGCTACTACCGGAGAAGATCCGGAAGTCATAATAAAATCTTTTGGCTTTGTTGGCCCGTAAAACCCAAATGGAATTTTAAGAGCATCATCACCCAGACTATTTTGCATTTCAACATAAACATAGTCAGAATTGTTTGGATAACTTCCATACAAATTATATTTTTTTGCAGCAGTATTCCATGTTTGATATTGATCTCCAATTCTTTTTGCTACATAATTATCATCTGATGGATCAAGGTTACAATTGCTGTATGTTTCGACTGCTTCACCGGCTTTGTTAACAATAATAACAGAAAAGCTTGAATTTGGATTTGCGTTCGTTCCTAAAGATAGATTGCTGATACGAACAGCATAGTTTTCATGAAAGAATGATCCCTCATGTAGAGAAACCAGTCGAAATAATTTTTGCATGCTCTCCGGAGAATAACCTGCGGGCGAAGCTGTTGGGTTTGGATCTCTATTGATAAACCAACCTGTCTTGGCTGCTGTCGCAACTCTATTTCTATTTGTCTGGTAAGCAGATCCGCTAACTAAAGGTAGCAATATCGCAAATTGTTTTCCGGTACCGGTAGAAGATGCCGCTGCCAACAATGCATTTAGACGAGTTTCATAAGTTTCACCTAAGAACTCTTTCTTGGTATCAGCAGCGCCATAGTTTGTGGTGACCAGTTTTTGAGGGTTCTTATTAATAGAACCGTTTCTAACCTTGCTCATTTCTTCTGAGAAGTTTAGGTTATGAGAAACCGAAGTACCAGCAGCCGAATGAACGTCAAGCTTGAACAGGCGGTCTCCACCAGAAATAATAAATACGCCTGCGGAAGATGTTGTTGTTGATCCCAATGGGTCTGCTCGGTTTCCACTTAATGTTACAGCAGAGCCTGTTGTGTAGATTACAGCAGCCAAAGAACCTGTTACGCCAACCGCTCCGTTTGATGCACTTGGGCAAATGAATAAACCGTAAGCAAGATCGACTTCTGCCGGGTCTGTATCCAGGTCCCACCCAAGATTCCAGCCTGCTTGAACTGTGGTGCTGGTTGTCTCTCCGCCAAGTCTAATAAATGTAACCGGTGATGTCTCGGAAGATAACCACGCTTTTGCTGCATACAATCCGTATGTTGCAACCTGTTCATTTCCATTTCTCCAAACGTCACTTGATCCGGCGCCAACACCAGACTGAGGTTCTCCAAAAATTGAAACCATTTCTGATAAGTTTTTAACCTTAACTGGTTTTCCAATTGGTCCTGTTTTTGCTTGTCCTATAATTAAGACACCATCATCTTGTGGTTGATTAGCGATCTGACTCTGGTCGATCTCTCTAAGTTGTATACCCGGTGATATAAAATCAAATTTTCTAGGCATTAAAATTCTCCTTATAAACTATTACTCAACAGTAAATAGTATGTTGGTGGCGGAAAAGTAATTAGTCGCGATAATCGTCATTTTTCTTTTTCCACGGTATTTTATCACCGACAATAACCCTTTCTCGTGAAATTCTTATCTGAACTGCTGTCTCTCGAATAGTTATTTTTGGTCGTTCTCTATTGGGACCTTCTCCGATCAAGTATCCAAGCACTTTGATAGATACTTTTGTCTCAAACATTCTCTCTTCTTCACTTAAGTTAGTTGTGTTTTTGTTATAGGAAAAGTCCTGTTGAATGAATGCTTCATATTGATTCCCTTCGTGTTTAAACAGAAAACTATTAAGTCCGCCGGTTTTTGTTATAAACGGCTGGATCAAATCATTCATTTGTTGCTGATATTCTGTTCTTATTGTTATCGAGTACATAACTGTAACGTAAGTTGGAACCGGTATTGTTATTTCTTGATATACAATCTTCTTATTGTCTCCACGACCTGTACCATCAACTGTTTTAAGTTCTCGCGATTTATCTGCATTTGCAAAGTTTCTTGTTTTCTCTTGTTGTATTCTCTTCATAATTGTAAGAGAAGAACCTCCTTTGTAATCGCCCTGCTCTATTAGGTTTGCTTGAACTGATCCCTTAAATGCTGGGTCTTTTGCCATAGAATCTCTGTTTATTGTGATAAGGGGCAATTTGAGTTTGCCAACCTTATCTCTTAATTCTTTGTTGTTCTTAATTTGAAAGGCTCTCTCTGTTCCAAGCCACAAAACCGGAACCTTCTTATCTCCTTGATTTGTGTTTGTAGATAGATCTAGCGTTTGATCGACCCACTTGAATATTGCGCCATCAATGGTTTCGATTGATGAAGGTTCAAATGTTTTTATTTTATCCGGCATCGAAAACTCCCTCTCTGGCTCTTATACACTCGGCTTGTATCTCAAATAAATGCTCTGGTTGTCCAAAGAGAAGCTTTGGTTCGTTGAGTTTTACAATCTCATAGAATATTTCTCCGTATCGTACGAAATCTCCCTCTCTTACATATAGATCTTGATCTTCTGTTAATCTTCTTTTGTGAAATTTAACATTAACTTTTGTTGATTTGTCCAAAGAAACATTTTCCATGAATGTTGACTCGATACCTTGAAATTCCACAAGAGCATAGACCCTCACCGGAGGAAGGAAAGTTTTCTCTATCGCTTCTCCGTATAATGGATGATAGTTTGTGTGTTCGATGTCCAAAGGGAAATACAAAATCTGCTGCCCAACAACTCTTTCGATGACCTCATCATTGATTTGTTTAACCAAGTCTCTCTCCTTTTTCCCAAAGAACATTGGTGGCGGGGGAGCATCGGGCTTTTTCCATTTATTATCTTTTGACATTCATTATCCTCTTATTATCTTAATTTTCACTCTTCTTTTATTCTCTGAGAGAGATCCTTTGTGCTTCTCTAGAAGATTATGGATTCCTTCTAAAGCTTTATCTTCCATCATCTCCGGAGAAACATTCTCTATCAGGTCAACACCCGCTTTCAAGTTTGCTGGAAATTCATTTTCTAGTTTTACATAAACCGGAACAGCCAATGTATCATTGTCGACCGTGACTAATCTGTATGCCTCATCATATGATAGTTCATCATAGTCAATTGTAATCGCCGGAAGTTCCTTCCCCAACAAGGAATGAATAAAAGCTTTTTTTAATTTCTCATTCATAAAGTATTGGTTGAATACATTTGCCAAAAGGGAGGAGATCTTCTTTATTCGTTTGGGGAATTTAGCTATAACCTCTTCTTCTGACGTATCTTCTCCCAACATGTCCGTTGCCATATTTTGCAAATCAAAATCCATTATTGTACTGAACCTTGCGCTGGAAGTATATTCCTCACCTTCATCATCTTCTCCCTTCTCTATCTCTTCTTCGTCCCACCACAAGCCAGTGGTTCCATCGAGAATACCATACTTCTTAAGAATAATGTCAAGTATATAATCCTCGCTGACGAATATCCCATCTTTCTTTAGATGCTTTTCAATTTTCATATTGACGGACCCACTGATTCTATCGTAAATTTCTTTAAGATAAGGCAAGACCTTTGTAATTGCGGCACTAATCTGTTCAATGAAGATAGAATTGATGGCTCCACCAAAGATTTCTTCACATGCCCCTTGTCTATAACGAACAACACCGGTATATCTATTATCCCCAACAAATTCTAAATCAACAGCTTCCACTTCATCATAGCTTACTGTCTCCCAATTTCCGGAAAGATCTCCGTTTTCTGCTAGTTCTCCGATGACCTCATCAATAGAGAGTTCTTCTCTAAGATCAAATGAGTCTTTATTCGCGTCTGAATTAACCAGTTGTCCAACTAAGTTAAACTGGCAGTACATTTCAAAGTTTCGTATCATGGGTTCACCTGAATACGAATCCTCATCGACAACAATCTCAAAAGTTATAAGGTTTCCTGTATTCGCTGCCAAAGAAGCAACAAGAGCATCAGCTTCCAATCTCAGCCTATCTGTTTCTGACATTCCCCGAGACATCATGATGGTGTTTTCCATCTCTTTATCATACAGAACGCCTCCATGAAAGTCCAAATCCGGATTGATCTCTGAAAACAAATTAGGCAGAACATCATCTACATGGTATTTTGCATCCTCGTAACTTCCTCCGTATCTGGTGAATGAAGACATATCAATCTCGCCTGATGGAAATTTACTGATAATGTTTTCAATCTTGGTTTTTTGCATGTCTGCTAATTTCTTATAAATGTAAGTATCAAAATCTGGTGTTTCTTTACCATAGATTTTACCCTGTGGTGAAGCTATACTGATTGGCTCTTCCTTATTCTCTGGATCATGGAATGCTACATTTTTAATTCTTATTCTAGAATCTGGCTCCAGACCTGCAACGTTGCGGTCAACATCAAAAAAGATTTCTTCATCTCCCATCTCGTCGAGAGCTTCTTGTGTGGGAGGAATACCAGCCATCACAAACTCTTTTGCGGGGACAGAATACACGATCATCCCGTTTCCATAGACTTCTGATAATGCACAGATGTTATATTCGTCATAACTATCTTTTCCTTTTCTATTAGGCAGGTTATGACAAGATCCTATCTCTGCGTGATCCGACATCCTAAAAACATCCATCGGGTGTCTTGATAGGATGAAATATTGTGTTTGTAGGAAATCTTCATAATTCTTTGAAAGTTTTTCCATTCTTGTACCATCATTGAAATAATCTCTAGCTTTGTTAATTTTTTTGATAAAACTATCTTCATTTGTGAGAAACACTTCCTCAATGTTATGGTTGGCATAGTCGCCACCACCAAAATATTTTGCAAATCCGGAATAGGTATAATTACTGATCTTTATAACTTCTCTATGTCGTTGTTTTAAAACACTCTCAAGTTTTTCTAATTCTTCCTCTGTTCGTTCATTTTTTGGAGCTTCGTAAATCTCTTCATATTTATCCTCTAACATTCTGATCTCAGCATTGAGTTCTCTTTCTTTCTTTGCTCGCTCGCCTAGTTTAGTTGTAAATTCAATCATTTTATTGAACAAGCTTGCTGGCTTGAAAGTTTCGACCTTAGTTCCGACCCTTACTATTTCTTTGCCGTCCTTCATATATCTAGAGACCTTTTCAATCGGTTTCGATACAGTGAACCTCACAATTTCAGAAGTTACACGTTCAGGTTTTCCATCAGCACCCATAACCGTCACGGTCTCTGTTTCATCAAACTCTTGATCTCCGACTTTAACTTTCTTGCCGGTCTTTCTTTTAACTCTTTTGTTCTTTACAACTTCATCTTTAATGATGTTGACTTTCCATCCAAACCTCTTAAGAAGATCAACAGCGTTGCCAAAGTTGGTCTCCGGATCAATAGTTTTATATTTCATTATTTTTCTATAGGAGTCTCCGAAGATGTCGCCAAACGGATAGTCTTCAATTGGCGCATCCATGGCATCTTTAATATGAGAAGCTTCATCCTCTGTTGCTTCGGAGATAAACTTTCTCCAATTTTCCATTATCAATTTCATAATTTACCCTACAAATATAGTTAGTGGGGATTCGTTCATGATAGCTTTAGCATTTTCTGTCATCCCCTTATCGCTCTCAAGCAACTTTGGATAGGTCAACTCATCCAATACCGTTTTTAATTCGTCTCTGAGTGCTGTTTGTTCTTCTTTTGCTTGAGATAAGAGATCTGATGCATTTAGGGAGATGGTGTCTCCCGGAATTGGAACGTTTCCGCCGAATTTTCCTCTAATCTGACCAAGAGTCTCTTTGGATAGAGCGAGAGAGAAGCGTCTTATCCATTGCTTTCCAATTGAGTTAATACTTTCATAAGGAATGTTTTCAAAAGGAAGAGTGTTCATGTTATTGATGCCATTTTGACCAGACTCAAAGTCGTCTTCCCAAATATCACCAGATTGTACAGAAAACTTGAACCAAAATTTGTCCGGTGTATAGTAATCTCCGGGCATTGGGAAGATTCTCAACTTGTTATCGATGATCTCATAAGAATAGTGAGAAGTTCGAGTGTATAAGGCATCCTCAAATTGAATTGCTTGCATCTTATTTTGCCACACTGGTACAACTTGCCAACTTGAATCGTCCGCATACTGTCCATAGGTGTTCATGTTTCCAACAACCGACAAACCTCCATAATAGCCATAAAATCTCCACATTTGATTGGGTGTTTTATAGAACATGTCTCTGATTTTTATTCTTTTATTACCAACTTTATTGTAGAAAGGCATTGAAGCGCTTGTAGCAGAAGACGAGACGATTGCTTGAAGATCATAATCTTGTTTATTCTTAACAGGCACAAAAGAAGCAGAATAGATTGGTGTTGTTCCGCCTCGTCCGGCTTCGGTCGCAAACTGTTCGCCTATCTTAAAGGCAGATACAAAGGAAAACTTGGGATATTTCAGTTGGATGTTTGATCCGCTTAAAGCATCCCCTGTTGCTATTTGACCGGTGTGATCGAATGAGCCGGTTGACCCTCCGAGAGCAGATCCCAAGATGTTCTTGGATTGGTGTATATTAAGAAGATAAGAATATTCTAGAACCGCATCTTCGTAATTTGCATAAACATTTTGTTCGGTTAATTCAATATCTAAGACATCGCCACCTAATCTTTTATAGGTAAAAGCAACCTGTGCGACTGCTCCGGACAAGAATTCCTCTGAATCTTTATATACTCCAAGAGGTAATGCTCCGGTTACACTTAAGATGGTTCCCGTTACCGGTAAAATTATTGCGCTTGTCTGCGAGGTTGGTGTTAAAGTCGGCAATGCCATTATAAATCCTCCAATTCACAATAAATAGTTTTAACTAAGGGAAAGCCTCTACTTAACGGGCTTGGTTTTGCGAGTGGTTCTTCTTTTGGGCTTGGCTGTCTCTTTTTTAGATACTACCGGAGTTATCTTCTTCGCCGCTGTTGTTCTCTTTGTTACTTTTTTCTTTTTCGCAACAGTTGTTATGGTTTCGGCTTGGCGTTGTCTCTCAGCTTCTGCTGCGAGTGCTTTCATTTCTTCTTCTCGCTTTAATCTTGCTGCTGCTTCAAGGGCTTTTCTGTTGTCTTCTTCGAGTTTCATTCTTGCTTGTTGCAATCTTGTTTGGTTTTCGGTTTCCTCCGCTAGTTTTGCGTTTCTCCGCTCAATCATTTTGCGTCTGCGGATTCGTTGAGATTTTCTGGCCATTTTTGCTCCTATGGGTTTGGAATAATTAGTTTTAAAATAAAAAACCCCCAACCAAGAATGGAAGGGGGGCAAGTATAGGTTAATACTTTTAAACTTAACTAAACGCGTTTACGAAAGCGATACTAGACTTTGAGTCAACGATTGCCCATCGAAGGGCACCTGCTGTCGCATCGACACATACAACATGAAGGTATGCCCCCAACCTGCTAGCGTCACCAAAACCGAGTTTGCGGTCAGAGTGATATGCTGTTGCATTCGACAAGGCAAGAAGCTGAATAGCATAGCCTTCAAATTTGCAGCCCGACCCGCTATCAAGCAAGATCTCTGTATTAGCGTGACTAGTCACTGTTAACAGAAATTTCATCTCCATCCCGAGCAACGGCGCTGTCGGCATGAGATGCTCCACATTGAGTTCTGCGGATCCATCTAATAAGATTATATCACCGCAGTCTGCGTTTACTAAGGTTGTGTCTGCTGTCAATGCAGTCTTGAGCCTTACGCGTGGTGCTGCGATTTGATTACCATTCTCGTTAATCAGGCTGCGAATGCGCGCCCAACCTACTCTTTTTGTTCCCATAATAAATTCTCCTTTTAAATTTTTTATTAATTAGGTCAATTAACGAAGGAAATTCCTTCATAAGTAAGTAGTGCCCGAAACCCCCATAACGAAAAAAACCCCCAATCCGAAGAAAGGGGGTTTCAATTTTAACAACGTTAAATTATTATTTAACTAGTTGCTCCGGCTTGTCCAAGTAGACCTTCGATAATTACGAGGCCGTACATATCTGGGCGAACCATCTTCTTACCGTAACGAGTCATGACACCTTTACGGGGCACGAAGTCTTCTGGTCCGAAGATTGTTGGAGTAGTTTGTAGAGGCACATAAGGTGCGTATACATAACCAGACTCAAGGAAAGAGCTTCCTTTACGTCCAACAAGAACTACATTGCGAATGAAGTAAGGATCAACGATAACGTCAAACTTACGGTTCAAAGAACCGGTTTTAACTGCACCGATGTCGCCTTTGTCAGCGTCCGCTGTAACGTTTGCGCGGTATCCAGAAGTGAACTCAAGGATGTTAGCAACTTCAGGAGAACAAACAACAAAGTTGGCTCCACCACGAAGTGTCTTACGATGAATTTGAGCGGAAACATCATTGATTACTTCAATGAGTGTCTCATACCATTCACTTACTGTTCCAGTAAAGTCAGGAGCAGCAGATGAAGCGCCTAGTTCAACACCAGTATCTCGCTTAACGAAGAGTCCCGGAGAACGTGACCAATAATATACAGCAGCCTTTGCGCCATGTATAAGATCACCAAGTATCTCACGATCGATCTCAAGAGCAATTTGCTCAGAAAGAATTGAAGTCAATTCAACTTCAGCGTCAAGGTTATGATATGCATTCAAGTCTTGACCCAATTCTGGAGTCCACTTAGCTTTAAGCTTCTTGGTTCCAGCAGTAATCGCAATTGAATCAACTTTAATGTTAATTTCTGGGATTTCTGTTTGGTTCTCAAGTGGCCATGATGCTCCACCAACAACCGCTCCGATTGAAGATGCTCCAACATTAGCGATACCGTCAGTCACAGGGAAAGATGCTGTAACGCCAGCAACATGTGATGAAATGTCGGCACTGTTATAAACAACAAACATTGCGTTTGCACTACCAGCACTTAATGGTTCACGTTGAAGACGGCGAACAACACTACTTGAAGCTATCAAAAGAGCCGCTCCATTTTGGCCGTCCTGATCAAGATCAATGTCTTGAAACATGTCTTTACTAAAATTAGTAAGACTTGATTGTGCTACTTCCACAAATCTGAAGCGGGAAGAACCCAATTCAGCAAATACATCTGGGTCGTATTGAAGAAGTGCTTCGACTTTCTGACCATAAGTGGTGTTTGCGCGAACTACATCAAGAGTTTGAGATCCATCAACAGCAGTACTGTCAGAGATGGTTGTTCCATCTAACCATTCAGTAATGTCGGTTAAAGTAACTTCAGCAGAACTCGTTGCCGAAGCATACGCGCTCATCATACCTTGAGGTTGCTTATCCATGGTGTTGTTATTCAAAAGAATACCACCAGTGATTTGCGATCCAAGACGTCCGCCACCATAAATTGAATCAGTAGTAGCAGTTCCTTGTTTTCCAGCAGCCGGGCTACCGAAAGTAAAGTCAAGGAAGAAAATGAGACCCGATGGGAGACTCATTGGCTGAACACTAACAAGATCGTTAGCGATAAGTCCGGCGAATACACGACGAACGATTGGGAATGCAACTGCAGCAAAACCTGCAACATCTCCATTTTGCATGCTAGATGCACTTTCGCGAAGAAGTTCCTTCGCTTGGTTTTCTAGAAGACGCGCCATTGTGTGCTTCTTTCTAGAATCTGAAAGTCCTTCAAGTAATCCGGTTCTAGTCCATTTGTCAAGAAGAGCGTCGCCTTCTTTCTTCATGTCACGGTTTACTATGCCTTCAGTAAGGGTTTCTATAATAGACATTTGTATATACCTCCTTAAATAATCTATTTAATTCCAGCAAGCTTCTGCATACGATCACTAAAATTGTGGCCTTCAGTCGCTTGCTTTTTTCTGCGTGGTAAAATACTTGATAAATTGGATCTTCTATTTACTGACTCGCTAAGTGTTCTCGGACCTTTCTTTTTATCATTGCCGGATGTCACTGTAGCATTTAGAGCCTCATATAGAGTCTTCGCTTCCTCATGTGTTTTTACCTTGGCGATGGCTTCGACAATTTTTAACTTTTGTCGCTCATTCAAGGAGGCATCGCTTAATGTTTTGTTGCTATAAAGCAACTTAGCATTAGACAAAAGAGTCTCATTAAGTTTTTCATTGATCAACTCAACGGTCTCTTTGTACTGCTTATTCTTCATTTGTAATTTTTTGTAATTTTCTTTTAAATCTTTTAGTTTTTGGTTAAGAACTTCATTCTCTTCAATATATTTGGTAGATTGCATGTTGGCAAGCTCTTCTTCATACTGGCGCCCAATGGTTGGAGCAAAAGTCTCTGTCCATCCACTTTTATTGACACCGGCCAAATCTACTATAAGCTCTTCTTCTAGAAGTTCTTCTTCTTCTTCATTTACAATTTCTTTTAACATATTTTCTATTTCAGTTACTAAATCTTCTTGTAAGTTGAGGCCACTTAGAACATCTTCTTCCGGTGCTTCTGGTTCTTCTGGTCCGGCTTGTGGCTCGACACCCAAATCTAAATCACCTAATAAATCATCAGTAGACTCTTGAGGAGGTGGCTCTTCGCCGGTCTGTTCCTCTGATTCCATTTCAGCCTTTAATTCTTCTAAATTAAATTTATAAATGGGTTCTTCCATCTCGACAGAATACTCAACAGTTCTTTCTGGATCAACACGAGGGTTACCAGCAAAAGGCGCCTCAATAGATGAACCACCAGCTTCGTTTCCAGCACTGGATCCTCCCACTGCCTCTTCCTCTTGAAGAAGATCTTGCTCAGTTAAATCAGAAACCTCTGATTCACTAACCATGTGAGTTTTTCCATCCAATTCTTTAAGTCCAACTTGTCCATTCTCAGATCCAACTGATACTTCATAGATTCGACCTTCATACTTAACTTTTTCGCCAATGAGGCGTTTATTATCGCTTTCGCCCAACATAGATTCAACCGCTTCCTTGATTTTTGGGGCATATTGTTCTATGATTGCTTGCTCAGCGTTCTTTAGTGCTGCTTCGCGGAGAGATTTTGCATCCACGATTGCCTGTTCTAACATTGAAGACATTAATGTTACTCCTAGTAATACTTATCAATTGTAAATAGTGCTAAATACGAGAAAAAGACTAATTATTGTTTTACTTGGCTTCGATGTATTCTTTAAAGAGCAATTCTCCGGTGATTAGTCTATTTTGACTGATGTCCACAGACGAACAGATGCTTGTTGGATATCTCTATCTAACAATCTCGGTTCAACTACAACGATCGTTGGCTCAAGATCTTCTTTTGTTGTTTGAGAGAAGGCTCTTGCTCCACTTCCTCTGTTTCCGGTTGGCCTTGCTGTGGAACAACTGGTTGGTCCGCAACTTTTTCTTAAGCCGCTGACTGATGAGCCACCCATTGGGATTAATGCTCTCGTTGTCTTTTCTCTTTTTATGATTTTAACAATTCTTGTGTTGGTCTGAACGGATTGAGCAACAGGAATCATCAATTCGTTATAGAGAATTAGTCGAACAGATACTTGTTGTTTATCGAACGTTATATAACTCTCCAAAAGATAGTGTCCGTTCTCAAATGAACATTCCCTAATTCTTGTAGAATAGTTGCAATTATCCCAAGAGAACTTTATCGTGTCGGGGTTGTATACCATAACTTCTCCGTCCATTGAAACGTAGCCGTATTGTGTTAATTTTCTGGCATTCCTGACGTCGTTTATCGTGTGTCCGAACACTGATGTTGAGTCCAATTGATAAGGTATGTTTGTATTGTTGATAACTTCCGTTGGAGCAACAAAAACTTCCACGTCTTGATGAGACTCAACAAGAATCTCCGGTATTGGATTTCCGACCAAAAGCCAACCATTTAAAAAATGAAACATATTTCCCTCCATGTCCTACAAATAATTATCCTCCAATAAAAAAAGGGCCCGACATAAGTCGGAACCCTAGAACAATTTTTAACTTTAATTAAAAAAATTATGAATATAAGTTCTGTATATCCCAAGTAGAATCTCCCGTATTACTACTTCTTCCATATATATTAAATTCTAATAATTACGGATATCCAAAACCTTCACTAAGATCTTGTAAATCCCAAATGCAATCTCCTTCACTTCCAGCCCCAACGTGACATGTCACTCTTATTCTAAGACCACCCTCAACCTCATTCACATGGGATCCGCCTTTAATTTGCATTGTAGCTGTACCTCCTGATGTTGCTACTTGAAATCCTGGACAAGCTCCATTTGTAAGAGATAGCGTACTCGTGACACCAGTGTCACGATAACCAATAAATCCATGAGCAAAATAAGAAAAAAGCCCGGCGCCGTTCTCGTTCCCAAAGTATTCGATTTCGAATTTAATTGCAGCCCAAATATTGGCTCTTATTATAGTCGTTGTCCCTACTTCATATGGTTGGATTTGTAATACGTCTTTCCAAGCATTTGACCCAGGCACATCATTATCCAATTTGTGAATTTTCCAATAATACTCTTTAGAAAAATTCTGTAATGCATCATGTGTTTTGTTACTTCGATTTAAATTTGTAGGAATTTCTTCCTTCACTGCTTCAACCGTTAATGTTTGACCATCAAAAGTTAGCTTACTAGAAGCACCAAGTGATCCGCTATTATTAAACTGTATCTCGGTATTTGATCCAGCGACAGATACGCTTCCACCACCACCAGCATTAAGATCTGTGGAAGTTTCAATGACGGTCCATCCACTACCGGTTGATTTTAAAACTTTTCTTCCGTTGTCTAGGTTAATAACAACACTAGCAGATCCATCGATTGTTTCTGATCCGTTGGCATTGATTGTAATATTGTTTGAAGAT
>Ga0098052_1001567_pt1 | contig 14174 bp, 15 predicted proteins | sample 15_taG_FD_81591 | JGI IMG/M metagenome (GOLD analysis project Ga0098052, IMG submission 81591) | Marine viral communities from the Subarctic Pacific Ocean - 15_ETSP_OMZ_AT15312 metaG | ecosystem: Environmental > Aquatic > Marine > Oceanic | place: Pacific Ocean | collected 2015-01-18 | reverse complement strand
CCAAGTTGTGACTCTATTGGCTCTTTTAATGATGTGACAGCAGCTCAAATAACAGATGTTGCTTTTAATAATATTATCACAGATGGCATCACTTTTACAGGGGCTCCAAGTATATTTATTGGGACTAGAAACCTTTTCACATTAGCTGGAGGTACATTACTTAATCTAGGAACTGCTGTCTTTTCTGGAGGCTTCTCTTTAGAAACCTCATTCTTCTTTGGCTCTGCAGGCACTACTTTTTTGTCTGGCCTAGCTGACTCTGGCAACCTCGGCACTGAGGCCCTAGGTGTAGTATTTAACTGTAGGTTTTTAGAATCTGATACAATTCTAGATACTGTGTCAGAGGCTGATAGCTTTTGGTCCTTTCTAACTAATGACAAAGTTCCAGACTCTATTACTTCACTACTAGCTGTTAATACAAATACGACAGTAACAATTTCAGCTACAGACACCCCAGTAGTTATCGGAGCTACTTGGACCTTAGATCATGAAAGTAGGTTTTCAGGCAGTGCTGCAGGGCGCTTTACTTACCTAGGTAAAGGAGCTCATGTAAGTCTTACAGTGACTATCTCAGCATATATGGCCGCAGCTGGAGATAAGGACTGCACTTTTTATATCTATAAAAATGGAGTCGCCGAAACAAACTCATCGATACAAAGAACTTTAACTGTAGATCCAGGCAATCTAGCTATGGTCTGGGAACTAGACCTAGATACAGATGATTACATAGAAATACTTATTGAGAATAATGATAATGATACTAATATCACAGTCTCTAAAGCTATTGTAGCAATTAATGGATAACTATGGCAACTGAACTACCTATATCAAATGGTTACTATGTAAGCGATATACTACCTTTAAGTCACCAAAGGTGCAGTAACGTTTATCCAAATATACCAGAGACCTCAGCACTTTCTCAAGGCCCACTGTTCTTTTCCTCTGGCCAGAGTGAACTAACTAGTACTGGCGATGCTAGAATGGTCAATAGAGGCACTTTTTTAAAAAATGGCCTTCCTTACTTTGTTCAAGGAGATTCTTTATATCTATTAGTAAGGTCTAGTGAGCGACAAAGTGGGGTTCAGGTACCTACGTTTTCTACTGAGTTCCTTGGTTTAATAGAAGGTACTGGACGTGTCTCAATGGCCTCTAATGGCACTCAACTATTTATACTAGTCCCTGGTGGCTCTGGCTACATATATAATGAGGATGATGCTACACCTTTTCAAGAGGTTACGGACCCTAATTTCAGGGCTAATGGCAACCCTCAGATGGTTGAGTATGTAGATGGATACTTTTTATTCTCAACAGATGAAAAGAAAATAATTGTTTCAAATCTTAAAGATGGCTCAACTTATGATGCTTTAGACTCTGCAACTGCTGAGACAGACCCTGATGGGATTGTAGCACCTGTAGTTGTAAACAACCTTGTGTATGTCCTAGGGACAGAGACAACTGAAGGCTTTCAGAACCTTCCATCTATAGGACAGATGCCTTTTATAAGGAATAATATTATCCTAGACAAAGGTTGTAAAGCACCTTTTTCGGTAGTTAAAACCAACTCTTCATTCTTTATGGTTGGTGCTGGAAAAAATGAGTCACCAGCTATCTGGCAGTTTATTGGGAATGACTTTAGAAAGAAATCGACAAAGGCTATAGACCAGCTTTTAGCTACTTTATCAGAGTCTGAAATTGAGAATATTTTTGCTTTAGCTTTTTCAGAAGAGGGTTCTTACTTTGTAACTTTTACACTGCCACATACAACTATTTGCTTTGACTTAATTAATGAGCGATGGCATGAAAGGAACTCTTATATTGATGAAGAGGAAACAAGCTGGCGTGTCAGTTCTATAGTTAAAGCATATGGGCTAACTATAGTAGGTGATGGTATAGATGGTAGGATTGGCCAAATGTCTACTAAGATTAAAAGTGAGTATGCTAATAGCTTAATCCGTCTATTTTCTACACAGCCTTTCTCAAACCAAGGTGATGAGATTATAGCAAAGATGCTCGAACTAACAATGGAATCTGGTATGGGTAATAGTGATGTAAAAGATCCTGTTGCCTCTATGGCAGCTTCTTCTAATGGAAAAACTTTTGGTCCCGAAAGAGTAAGAAAGATTGGTAAGAAAGGCGAGTATGAAAGACGGACAGTCTGGTATAGGAATGGGAGATTTGATCGCTTTGTAGTACTGCAGTTTAGAATGTCTGAGCCAGTAGCCTCAGCATTTATAAAATTGGAGTTTGAGTAATGATTATACCAATAAACCCAGCAACACCTTTAGTTAATGAGGACGGCACCCCAACCCCTATATTTAGAGACTTTATATTGCAAGTCTCAGAAGAGTCTATAGCAATAGGCTCTGGCTCGCCAGAAGGCCAATTAGAAGCTTCTAAAGGTAAAAGGTATATGGATGAGAGTGGAGATACAGGATCTATACTGTATATCAAAAAACAAGAAAGCATCTCAGGAGACAGGAGCCAAGGATGGATCTTAGTATAATAGATTTAGCTAGCCAAGCAATTGCGGCGAATGTTGGCAAACTGGAAGAGGCTATGCTGAAAGAGGAGCAAGTAGACTGCCCAGTTCAACATCATTTTTATCCAGGTATCTACATGAGAGAGGTTCATATTAAGGCCGGGACTTTTTCTATTGGTCACTACCAAAAAACTCGCCATCTCAACCTGTTTTTAAAAGGCTCTGTAAACTTTATACATGAAGATGGCCGGTCTGAGATTCTAAAGGCGCCAATGATCTTTATGAGTGACCCAGGTAGAAAGGTAGGCTTTATACTTGAAGATATGGTTTGGCTTAATGCTTATGCTACAGATGAGACTGAGGTACATAAGCTTGAAGAGACCTACTTAGACAAGAGCAATGTATGGTATAAGGCTCAGCCAAATATTGACACCACAGAGGATCAAGAAGACTTTAAGACTATGCTTAATGAGTATGGCCTAACAGCTGAACAAGTAAGGCAGGAAAGCGAAAGGACCGAGGACCTAATCCCATTCCCTGAAGGGCCTATCTCTGTCGCAGTTATGGAGTCTCCTATAGAGGGCAAAGGACTCTTCACTATGGCAAATATAAATGAAGGAGACTTAATTGCTCCTGGCCGGGTTAATGGTAAAAGGACTCCAGCTGGTAGGTATATAAATCACTCTAAAAACCCAACAGCAGTACTTATTGAAACACCTGAAGGAGTGAACTTTGTAGCTAAAAGAGACCTACAAGGTAATAAAGGTGGTTACCTTGGTGATGAGATAACAATTGACTATAGGACAGCTATAGAGCTATCAAGGAGAAATATATGACAGGAGTAGCAACAGCAATAGTAGCTACAGGGGCTATAGGTGCTAAGGTACAGCACGACGCGGCTAAAGATGCTGCTAGTCAGGCAGCCGCAGCTGCTGCATCAGGGCAAGCTGCTTTAGGTGAGGCTACAGCTTTAGGTAGGGAAGATATTACAGCAGGATACGACGAAGCCACTCAGGCTTACCTTGACTCTATAGGAGGCGCTACTGAGCTAGCCCGTGCTGGCTTAGGAACTACAGAGCAATATCTCAGTCCTTATGCTCAGGCAGGTACTAGTGCACTTCAGCAGCAAATGGACTTAATGAGTAGCCCTTTACAGGTTGACTATTCTACATTTGCTGAATCTCCTGGCCAGCAATTTCTACGAGAAAGGCAAGAGCAGGCTTTACTGAGGAACCAAGCGGCAATCGGTGGCCTTGGAGGCGGTAACGTTCGAACAGCTCTTCAGGAGCAGGCTTACGGTATTGCAGCTCAACAAGAGTCTGATTGGTACCAGCGACAAATGGCTGAGAGACAGCAGCAGTTGTCTAACCTATACAGCGTATCTGGAATGGGAATGACTGCAGGCCAGAATATAGCTTCAGGGTCCTTGCAGGAGCAATTAAACCTTGCAAGCCTCCTTGAGAGATCAGGAGCTTCACTTGCTGACCTATATGCTGGTAAAGGTACAGCTTTAGGAAATGTAGCTATTGGCGCTGGAACACAACAGGCTAGTCTTGCTCAGGCTGCAGGTGAGGCAAGTGTAGCTGGCACTCTTGGTCAAGCTAGCTCTGTACAGTCAGGCCTGCAGAATTTAGCTTTTGGGCTTGGGACTCTCTATAACCCGTCAAGTACAGCAAGTACAGCAAGTACAGCAGCAGCAGTACCTGCAGCTACTTCAGTAACTACACCAACTACACCAACTTACAGTAGACCTACAATAATGGTTTAGGAGGAAATTATGGCTAGTAGTCTTCTAGCACAAATCGCGAACCCAACAGTAGCAAACATACCTCAAGCCTTCATGGCTGGGCAGACTGCTGCAGGGCAAAGAAACTTATTAGAACAGCAGGCCTTAAACCAGGCGGCCCTAAATCCGCTTCAGCAGCAGCTTTTAACGGAGCAAATAGCTGGGACCCAATTAGCTAATCGGGCAACAGAAGCTACTCTCACTCCAGAGGCCCTAGCTCAGCAGAGAGCTACTAGTCAATTAGAACAAAGTATCTTGGGGCAAGAAGCCCTTGCTGGCCAGATAAAGGCTCAAGCAGCCCAAGCTGAGTTGTCGGAGGCTGAGACTACTGCACAACGTTCTGAGGTCGCTCGTAACCTTTTACTAGCTCAAACTTCTGGACCTGGACAAGCTAGAACTAATATTTTAAACAGTTTACTTACAACTCCAAATTTAGAGGCTTCAACCCAGGAGACTGTTTTAAACTTACTAAGAATGCCTGAGGGTGTACAAGAAGAAGCTTTTACTAATATGGTAAGCTATTTCAGGCAAGCTGGCTATCTTCCTGAGACAGATACAGGCGGTAAGACTCCTGAGCAGATCCAGCAGGCTCTAAATATAGAGCAGGGCACACTTGAGGCTAGGCAGGCTGAGCTTAAACTGTCCCAAGATAGACTTAAAGCCCAAATAAGTGGTGAGCTTCAAGACTCTGTATCTCTTTCTACTCTAGGTAAACAGATGAATGAGATGGATAACCTTGACCCTAATGATCCATACTATGAATGGAAAAGACAAGCTTATGAGGACACTATTAATGACTACGTAGGGAACTTATCAGATATAGAGTTAAAAGCTCAAGCCGAGGACCAGGCCTTACAGATTGTCCAAGGTCGTTTGGATCCTGATATTGTATCTAAACGACAAGGCCTTCAGTCTTTAGTCTTCTCAACTGTTGAGAAGAAGTACCCAGGTACTAATCTTACACAGCTTGCAGCTAACGCTAAGTTTACAAAGTCTGCTGGGAACCTACAGTCTTTAGCTCTTATTAATGGTGTTCAGCCTCTAATGGGTGCTCTACTGGAAACTGGTAAGGCTCTTAATAATACCTCTTACCCTCTTTTCAATAAGCTACTTAATAAGGCTAGGCTAGAAACTGGTAAGCCTAATATTACAGCTTTCAATAACCTTAGAGATGACCTTATTGCTGAGTCTGAGCGTATTCTAATGGGCTCTGGAGTCCTTTCTGACTCTAAGTACCTTAGAGCCCTAGACAATGTCAACTCAGCACAAAGTTATCCGCAGCTCAAAGCAGCAATAGACAATCTAGGCTATGTTATTCAATCTAGGCATCATGCTCTTTTAGAACAGCCTTACCTAGGTGCTAGTCCTTCATCAGGCCTAGCAGACCAGGAAGTGGCAGAAAGAGCCGCAGCAGTTGAGGCCGCCAATGCTGACTTAGCTACTGAGACTGTGGCTCCAGTCTCAACAACAACTCAAGAGGACCCTTTAGGGATAAGGTAGGAGACTATGGGAGCATTAGATAATTTTAGAGCTAAGTACCCTGGGTACGATGATATGAGTGATGTAGAGCTAGCCACAAAGCTCGCAACTAAGTACCCAGATGCTTATGGCGATCTACTTCAACAAGTATCTCCTGGCCAGATAGACGTAGGCTCAGGTGACTCAACTGTTGCTGATGTAGGTATAGCGCCTGTTGACCAGCCTAACTTAGCAACTAGGATGGGAGAGGGCTTTCAAGACTTTACCCAAAATGTGAGATCAGCTAGAATGGGTTTTCCAACCACATCTACTATGGCTAATATTACAGGTAAAGGCCTCAACATTATAACAGACCCTCTTGTAGCTGCAGATGTAGGACTTGCCGCAGGAACTGGAGCAGGAGCTGAGATTGCCGCAGGTCTTACAGGCTTAGGTACACTAGCTTACACTGGTGGAGACCTTCAGCAAGCGGCTAGGAATGTAGAAGGGGTGCAAAGCGCTCTTACATACCAGCCTCAGTCCGAAGCAAGCCAAGATGTGATGGGTGCTATGGCGGCACCATTTACCGGGCTCAGTAAAGTAGCTGCCGGTGTGGCAGACCCCATTGCCGAAGCTGGCTTTCCTAATATAGCTGCAGGAGTTGCTACAGGTATTGAAGCAGCGCCTATGCTAGTTGGCGCTAAAAAGATAACACCTAAAAGAGCCTCTACTACTTTAAAAGAACTGGCCGCAGATACTAAGAAGACTGTTGTTAAAACTGTTGATAGTGTCCTTAAGCCAGCATATAAAGATAAGAAAACAGCTACGGCTGTTAAAGCTTACAACGAAAAAGCCGTCGAAGCTGTGGAGAGTATGGTTAAGCGTAAAAACCAACTTGGCTTAACAGATGAAGCTGGCAGCCCGGTAGCGAGGACCCCTGAGAACCTTGAGGACCTTCAAGTAGCTGCTAGTGGTGCTAAGAAAGGGATCTTTAACGAGTTTGACCGATTAGTACAAAAAACTGATGATCCTATTTATAAAGATGTAAGGCCCCTCGACTACCCTAGGATGCCCGGTGAAGAGATTGTCTATAATAAGGATGGTAAAGCTACAGGCTTTGGTGTTCGAGAAGACTTTTCCATTTCTGGCCAGGAGTCTGTATTGGAGCTCGCAGAAGTAATAGAAAGTAAGCCTCTTAGAGTTAACTCTCCTGAGACTATACGATACGCTGAAGATAGAATAAAACAGTACGCCTCTGAGACCTTTACAGCAGCTGAAGCTCAAGAGAACATACAGTTGCTTAACAAGTCTGTAGATAGTTTTTACAATAATAACCCTACGCTTGAGGCATATGGTCGCGCCCGTGTTGACGCCACTATCGTTAATGCTTTAAGAAAGCAGTTAGATGCTGTTGTTAAAAAAGCAACAGGTGGAGACTACCAGGCTCTTAAAAACGAGTATGGGGCTATCAAAGCTTTAGAAGAGGATATAGGTAAGGCTGCAAATAAAGCTCGCAACGCCGCAGCTAATATGAAGCTCCCATCTTTTACTGATATAATGTCAGGACACCAGGTGGTTGAAGGAATCATAAACTTTAATACTGGTCGCTTAGCTGGCGGCCTCACAATGAAGGCTTTATCAATGCTTAAGAGTGCAATGAAAGACCCAAATAGACAGATCAAAAAAATGTTTGATACAGTTGATAAAAATATAACTAAAACACAGCAGATTGAAGGAGGTAACTAATGCCAAGAGTAATCACCCCTTTTGAACAGTTCTTTGACGGTGAAGGGAATCCTTTAACAGAGGGATATTTACAGTTTACTGTCTCTGGTACTAATGCTACAGATAAAGATACTTTTGCAGATGTTAATGAGACTATTCCAAATGCCAATCCACTAGCATTAGATGCTGAGGGTAGGTGTCCTAATGCTTTTGGTACTGGATCTTATCGAGTTACAGTCTTCACTAAAGAGGGAGAACAGATAAGTCAAAAAGACCCAGTTGAAGGTGCTGAGCCACCTGATAGCTTTCCAGCCTGGGATGCTGTGTCAGTTTATAGTGTTCCAAATGTTGTAATTGGCGACGACCTAAATATGTACAGAACTCTAATAAACTCTAACCAAGATAACGACCCGCTTACTGAAGATGAGTTCTGGGAACGAGTTGAGTTTGAGCAGTTTTACAATGAGTATAGGGCCTATGATAAGTATGATCGCTGTATAGACTCTGTTGGTGAGAGCTATATTTCAAAGGTTATTGGTAATACTGGAAACACACCAGCTAGTAGCCCTGACTATTGGCAAAAGAGCCAGTCTGTAATAACTTATATACTATCACGATATACAGATTTAGAGACTGCAATTAGTGAAATTGGAACTTCACTTGTTGAATTGTGGGTTGACCAAGATGACTTCTCAGATGCTACAGTACCAGCCAATATAACTCTTAGGTTCATACCTGGAAACCTTTTATATGGCACCGTCTACCACTATGGCGGGGTTATAGCCTCAGAGACACAACAAATTGTGGCAACAACGGGCACCTTAATTTTTGGAAGCTCAAGCGATGCCGAGCAGCCAAAGGTCTCAGTCGTGCATGGTGAGTGGTATGGCATGGTTGGTGACAACTCAACAGATAACACAACAGCTTTTGAGAATGCGGTAATTGGTTGTGCAGATAGAAACACTATTAAATTAGGCCACGGCACTTTTTTAGTAAACAATTTTGACCTACAAAACACTGACCCTATAGAATCAAGGATATCAATTATTGGGTCAGGTCAACCTATATGGCACCAGAGCGACTCTGAGGTAAACACTATTTACTTCGGTACTACTCTTAAAGCTAACTCTGGCCAGACTGGGGTATTTGCTAAGTTTAGTGGCACTACAGTAGCCCTAGGTGCCCAAGGCCCTTTACAGATAAAAGACATTGGATTCGTTGGGGCCTCTGGAACAACTCAAGTAGTCATGTTTGAAAATGTGTCAAGAGGTATAGAGTTTGAAAATATCGCTGTTTCTACCCATGAGGATGCAACAGCTTGCGGAGGTGTAGATGTTCTTAATTGCTGGAGAATAGATGCTAAGAATGTTGTATTACGGCACAATGCGGCTAACGGGGCCTACGGAACCACTTCTACAGGTATTGGGCTGTGGGTGCATAATTATGCTAATGTAGTTGGTTTTGCAGATGGCAATAACCAGATGATCTGGGATAATATAACTTGCAACTACTTTGGAACTGGAGCTAAGATAGGTGGTGACAACTCGACACAGCTTAAAAGTAGGTTCCTTGGCGGTATAGCTTTTAGAGGCGGTGCCTTTCAGTTCTCTAATGAGGCTAATATATGGGTTGGCTCAGGTGTAGAAAATGTAAACTTTACTTCAGTCCATACTGAGAAATCAGGTCTTACTTGGGCTGGGGGCTCCTACAGCTTATACACTGAAGGCGCTGTTGGTGTATACATCAGTTATAATGCAAGAGGTGTTACTTTTACAAACTGTGACTCACACCAGGACTCTGGTAGAGATGGCGAAACAACCACAAACAAGGCTATTTATATAGATAAGATTAATACAGGAGATGATAAAGGGGTAAGGGATGTTGTTATCGATAACTGGTGTTTTTCTGATGTAGGTAATTATGGTGTCTATGTAGAAGCTGGTGATGTTGTTGGGCCTATAACAGTTGTTAATAGCACTTTTAATGCTTGGGATGACGGGGCTGGGGTTGCTATCCACTCTGATATCGATCTTATAACAGCTAGCTTTGCAACTTCCTCAAACGTCTTTGAATGGGGTGGGACCTCATTTGATACTGTTCTAGAAGGTGCTGCTAATATTAAAGCGTCTCCAAAGTATGGGTTAGATACTGTAGACGTAACAGCTACTGCATTATCAATACCTATTTCAAGAGTAGGCTCTACATTTACAAATATAGGCGCTACTAATACTGTAGTTCTTACATTACCACTAGCAATTGAGAGACACCTAGCAGATGGGCCTCTTCGATTCCGGTTTATGAAAGTAGACCCTTACTATTTAATGATCGCCCCAAGCAGCGGAGATCTAATACAGTATAAGGTTACTGACTCTGAATTCTACAGAGCTGGCGGTAGAACCTTAGCTTTTACCAGTGGCGGTTCGGCTAGGATAGCTGCTGGAGACATTATAACAGGGGCTATAAGTGGAGCAACAGCTAAAGTCTCGTTTGTAGAACTTGCATCTGGGGCTTGGGGAGACGGCAATGCTGTAGGCACCTTAACTATCTATGCACAAACAGGTACTTTCCAAGCTGAGAATTTAAACATTGGAGCTACGACAAACGTTGCTACTATAGCTGAAAACTCTACTCACTTAGAAGAAATACTAGAGCTGGAGGCTATTGATGATACTAACTGGATTATACTAAATGAAATTGGCCCTTGGGAAACTTTTGTAACCCCTTAATACAACCTTTAACCGGAGCTAACTATGCCAAATGGAGTATCAAGAGACACATGGAATGACGCGAAAGACCCAGACACAAAACTAAACCTTTTATTTGATATGCATATTGATACACAAAAAGCTTTAGCACCAAAGCGGATCTTTATGATCGCTTTTACGGGTGGCTGTGCAGCTGTTGCAGTTATGAGCAGCCCTAAGCTTCTTACTCTGGCCAGTGTAGCAATAGCAGGTTCTTAGTATGGGGGATATATCAAAGAACTTCTCAAGATATGAGTTTGCTTGTAAGTGTGGCTGTGGGTTTGACACTGTAGACGCTGAGCTCTTAGAAGTGATACAGGATCTTAGAGACCACTATAATAAAAGTATAACAATTACTAGTGGTTGTAGGTGCTTTACTCACAATAAGAATGAGGGAGGCTCAGATAACTCACAGCATCTTCAAGCTAAAGCTGTCGACTTTATGATAGATAGTACACCGGCTGATGAAGTTAATGAGTACCTTGAGGAAAAGTATCCAGATAAGTATGGTGTTGGTAGATATCACAATAGAAACCATTTAGACGTACGATCTACTAGAGTTAGGTATGTAAAGTAAACTTTAAACAAGGAGGTTAGGTATGTAAAGTAAACTTTAAACAAGGAGGTTATTATGACTTGGATTGTAGAAAACTGGAACCCAATAATAGAAGGTGCTGCAAAGATAGTTGCTGGATTTTCTATTCTGGCAGCTTGTACACCTAAGAAGACAAGGAGTGTTAAGTTCGGAAAAGTTCTTCAGATTATAGACTTACTTGCTATTAATACTAAAACGACTATTAAAAAATAAATAAAAGCCAGTCTCTTTAACTAAAGAGACTGGCTCTACTTTATACCTTTTGACCTCTAGTCCAGGCCTTCTTTGTCTTCTGATAAAGCTGCCTATCTAAGTCTCTAAATATCTGGCCAGAGTTATCATCCTTTTTATGGAAATATTGCTTTGGTCCTTTTAGCGACTTATCTCCATATACACTTTTCCTGATCTTCTTTGCAAGTCTTCCGTTCATATTTATTCTCCTATCTATTTAAAGTTAATTGCCCTGCACCATTAGTAGTTTGCAGTCCTCAATTCTTAAATAAAGTTCTGCTAATACGCTTATGATTTGCATGGCGCAGGGCAAACTCGTTATTCTACTATTATTTGCCAGTCATCAGAAAGCATATCAGCCTGGCTAGCTAGCCATCCTGGCTGCCACTTACCTTGAGCAGTAAACATTGCAAAATAGGCCTGTGAGTCTAGAGGCTGGTCTTCGCCAATCCACTTTGCAGTGCGGTCACTTACTTTATATTCTGTGCCCTGAGTACTATGAGGAGGAAGGTAAAGAGCAGGCCTTAGAACTATAAACATATTTTTACCATTCCAGCCTTTACGTGCTACTCTAGCGCCTTTTTTCATAGCCTCAATAGCTAAACCAAAAGTCAGGCCCTCAGTCTCTCTGTAGGCCTTCTCAAAGACTGACTTAGGGCTCCAAGAAATATAGCCCTCATGATCTTGGTGGTTTGACTGTCCACCATCTAAGTACTCAACAAGAAAGCCTTCGTCTTCCCCGTTCTCATCTGAAGGCAGCTCCCATCCACGGTAATCATTATACTCTTTTCTATTCATCTTTTTAGCCTTAATTTCTTTTACTCCGATAAATCTTTTCATAATCTTACTCCTGTGTTTAAAGGTTGACATTATATCTTTCTGAACTGCCCGTCTATTAGTACATGGCCATCAAATATAAGCTTAAGATAGGTTGTCAGTTCAGAGACTTGTTCCTCTAGCTTACTAATTCTTAGCCCTAAACTTTGAGCTGGGTCATTCTCTCTTCTTCCTAGTATATCTCTAGGTGCTATATGCCTAGTAAATGTTGCCTCCTTATTTACAGGTTCAATGTTCTCCTTGAAAAAGTTCTCAAGAGCTGTTAGTTCTTCTTTTCTTAAATTCTCTGCAGTAGCCATTAGTCTCCTTCTATCTCAATAAAAATCTCGGCCTTAACTCCAGCTTCTTGAAACATTATTAAGGCTTCAGCCTGTGATAGGCCCCAGGTACTTAATGTATTACTTAGACCATTAAACACCACGCGCTTAATACCCTTCTGTATAATAGCTGCAGCACACTGAGCACACGGTGAATAAGGATATACATAAATAGTGGCACCCTGCATACTTTTATTACTATTAAGTATAGCATTAAGCTCAGCATGAATAGTCCTAAGCTGCTTCACTTCTTTGGGCATATCTTTATCCTCTAAGCCGCGCGGTAATCCATTATACCCGGCACTTATTAGGAAGTGGTTCTCATCCACGATTACAGCACCGAGTTTATGTTTTGGGTCTTTACTCCATTGAGCATAGAGCTTAGCTTGGTCCATAAATCGTTTATCCCATTTATCAGTCATTCATCTTCTCCTTTGTCTTCTGCCTTAAGTACTCTAAGAGCTTTGCTTGTGTAGCATCTTTAGCTCTGAGAGCCTTAAGTACATCTTCGTCTATAGTCCCTTTTATTATTAAATGATGAATGATGACTGTCTCCTTCTGGCCAGTACGGTGCAGTCTCTTATTTGTTTGTAAATAGTCATCAAGACTCCAAGGTAAGGCGTACCATACTAAGGTACTCCCACCACTCTGTAGATTCAACCCGCGTCCTACAGCTCTAGGATGCGCAAGTAACAGTGGTATCTCTCCTTTCTTCCACTGCTGTATATATTCGTTGCCTTGGGAGCTAGAAGTCGCTCCAGTTATATATGGTACTTCGGGAAACACCTTAAGGAGCATTTCGATTTCAAACTTGAACTGAACCAGGCACAGTATGTTTTTTCCGGGATTGGTGTTGACAAGATGCTTGAGGGCACGGACTTTGATATCGTGTATATAGTGAGATTGTTTAGCTCCTGAGTCGAGATTTTCATAGACTGATCCCTGAACAAATTGTCGAAGCTTTGAGCTAAGAGACGCCGCATTAAGACTTTCAATACTGGTACCCTCCAGAAAGAGTACAAAATCCTTCTTAAAAGACTTGTACAAGGCTTTTTCTTTAGGTAACATCTCCAATGTAATGTTGTTAAAGACTCGTTGTGGTAGGCTGATGAAGTCGTTAGATTGCAGCCTAAACGTTTGTGAAGCAATAGCTTTATGAATAGCAGTCTCTGCTCCAAACCGGATCTCCCAGACATGTCTGCAATAAGAGCTCTTTTCAAAGAACTTATTTCTGAACCCGTTAAACTTACTTGCGATGGTTTTTCCTTGGTTTCCAAGACTTTTCCCTTTGTCTAAAATGTAATATTGAGCCCATAAATCCATAAGTGAATTAGGGGACGGAGTGCCACTTAGATTAGCTATATAGTCAAACATATCACGCATAGCTACTAAGTATTTGAAACGGTTAGAGTTAGGGTCCTTAATATAAGTCGATTCATCTAACACCAAGACTTTATAGGGCATAGACTTATTGGCTTTATGCATTTCATAAAGCTGACTATAAAGCCACGGTAGGCCTTCATAGTTTATTACATGAACCTGAGCATCGCTCTTAAATCTCTTAAGTTTATCAGGTCCATGTAATACCTCTGCCCTAAGCTCGCCTTGCATATCCCAGTCTTCAATCTCATCTGGCCAGGTGTTATAGGTTACTTTAAGCGGAGCGACAACTAAAGCCCTTAAGCCTAATTGGTTTACGGCGTGAAGAACAATAGCTGTCTTACCAAGGCCCATATCAATAGCAAAGTAAACCTTCTTATACTTGAGCCAAAACTCAATAGCTTTTTCTTGATACGGTCTTAGCTCCATCCATCTAGCTCCGCACAGAAACTATGAAGAGGGTAGTCTATTTGTGTGAACTGCGTATAAGGTGCTTGGCACTCTTCACAGACAGGGAGGCCACAATGATGGCATTCTCCGCTGTACTCAGGGTCTACTCGATTCCCGCACTCACCACAGCAGCAATCAGGGCAATAGTCCTCTTCAAAGATGAGGTCACAGT
>Ga0098052_1001565_pt1 | contig 14177 bp, 11 predicted proteins | sample 15_taG_FD_81591 | JGI IMG/M metagenome (GOLD analysis project Ga0098052, IMG submission 81591) | Marine viral communities from the Subarctic Pacific Ocean - 15_ETSP_OMZ_AT15312 metaG | ecosystem: Environmental > Aquatic > Marine > Oceanic | place: Pacific Ocean | collected 2015-01-18 | reverse complement strand
TGGTCACTGGTCACTGGTCACTGGTCACTGGTCACTGGTCCAGCAATTGTGTGACAAAGTGGCAGGCCAGTGCGCCAGCCGGGTCCTGATGGCGGCGCCCCAGGTGAATCTGCTTGCTGACACCCTGTTTACCCAGCCTGACCGGCACCACTGGCATGGCAGGCCGATAGGTTTCCACCAGCCACTTCGGCAGGCTGGCCACACCCCGGCCCGCTGCCACCAGTTGCAGCATCATTTCCGTGGCTTCAATCTGCTTGTGTTTGCCAGGACGACATTCTGCAGGCAATAAAAAGTGAGTAAAGATATCCAGCCGGTCGATATCAACCGGGTAGGTAATCAACGTCTGGGATAACAGATCCTGCGGCTCGACAAAGGGCTTGTCTGCCAACGGGTGGTGGCTGGCAACCACCAGCACCTGTTCGTAGTCAAACACCGGCACGAAATCCACCCCTTTATGCTGCATCGGGTCAGGTGTAACCAGAAGGTCAATTTCGTAATTGAACAGCGCCGCCATGCCGCCAAACTGAAATTTCTGGATAACGTCTATATCGACGCCCTGATTCCGGTGCAAAAAGCCGGGGACAACCTGCATCAACCACTGATAGCAGGGGTGGCACTCCATGCCAATACGCAGCGTCCCCCGCTCTCCCTGACTGATCTGACGGATATTGGCTTCTACCTGTTCAAACTGAGGCAGGATACGATCCGCCAGGCTCAACAGTGCTTCACCTTCCGGGGTCAACCTGACCTTACGCCCATCACGAAGCCAGAGCTGCACATCCAGTTGCTGCTCCAGCTTCTTGATGCTGTGGCTGACCGCAGACTGTGTCAGGTGTAACTGCTCAGCCGCTGCGGTCAGCGACCCCAGTTCATTAACCCAGTAAATAATCTGCAGGTGATGTCTGTCCAGCATAAGGCCCCGTTCAACCCTTCATCATAATGACCGCCAATATAGCGCAATGTGGATTGAACGGGAACGCCAGAGTCGCTCAAAGCTAACTGGCCTGCGCACGCAAGACGCCTGCCGCTGCAATCATGTTTTTAAGCGCGGGCAGCACTTCTTCCCAGCGACGCGTCTTCAGTCCGCAGTCAGGGTTCACCCATAACCGCTGCGCGGGCACCCGTTGCGCAGCCAGCTGCATCAGTTTGACGACATGTTCCTGGGTTGGCGTATTCGGTGAATGAATATCGTAGACACCCGGCCCGATTTCATTCGGGTAATTGAACCGGTCAAAGGCGTCCAGCAGCTCCATGTCCGAACGTGACGTTTCAATCGTGATTACATCGGCATCCATTTCAGCAATCGCTTCGATAATATCGTTGAATTCGGAATAGCACATGTGTGTGTGGATCTGCGTATCGTCTTTTACCCCATTAGCGGTGATGCGGAAGGCTTCCACGGCCCAGCTCAGATAGGCGTGCCATTGTGACTGGCGCAGTGGCAATCCTTCACGCAGGGCTGCCTCATCAATCTGGATAACGGACACACCTGCCTGCTCCAGGTCCAGAACTTCATCACGGATGGCCAGTGCCAGTTGGAAGCAGGTTGCTGATCTGGGCTGATCGTCCCGAACGAAAGACCAGTTCAGGATCGTCACCGGACCCGTCAGCATGCCCTTCATCGGCTTGTCTGTCAGTGACTGGGCATACTTTGTCCACTCAACGGTCATTGCCTGCGGGCGGCTGATATCACCAAACAGAATCGGTGGTTTCACACAACGCGAGCCATAGGACTGCACCCAGCCGAACTGACTGAATACATAGCCTTCCAGCTGTTCACCGAAATACTCGACCATGTCATTACGCTCAGCCTCACCATGCACCAGCACATCAAGGCCCAGGGTTTCCTGTTCCCGTACGCAGTGTTCGATTTCTGCTCTCATGAGTGACTGGTAGTCTTCCGTTGAGATTTCACCGCGCTTGAATTTCAGACGTGTGGCACGAATATCCTGTGTTTGTGGAAAAGAGCCAATCGTGGTGGTCGGGTAGTCAGGCAGTTTCAGTTTCTCGCGCTGTAACTGCGCACGCTCAGCATAAGGTTTGTTGCGTTGGCCATACTGTGTTGTGATTTTGCTGACCTTCTCCCTGACTTCCGGGTGGCTCACTCGGGACGACTGGCGGCGGCTGATCAGGGCTTGCTGGTTCTCCTCCAGTTCATGATAGACAGCTGCCCGCCCTTTATTGAGCGCTGTTTTCAGCACATACAGTTCATCCAGCTTCTGCACCGCAAACGCCAGCCAGTTGCGAACCTCCTTATCCAGTCGCTCTTCCTGCTCAAGGTCCACCGGCACATGCAACAGGGAACAGGAAGGAGCCAGCCATAACCGGTCGCCCAACTGTCCGGCAACCGGCTCCAGCCATTGCAGCGCTTCAACCAGGTTGGTTTTCCAGATATTGCGACCGTTGACCACACCCAGTGACAGCACTTTATCACTGCCCAGTGCTGCCAGCACTTTGCTGACTTCATGCTGGGCATTGATCGCATCCAGGTGCAAACCCTGCACATTCAGTTGCGAAAAGGTGTCCAGGTTATCCTGCAGGCAGCCGAAGTAAGTGGCGAGCAACAATTTCGCCTTGCCCTCACCCAGCACGGCATAGCTCTTTTCAAGCGCTGCAAGCCATTCCTCACTCAGATCAGTGACCAGTACCGGCTCATCAATCTGCACCCACTCTGCGCCCTGGTCTGCCAGCTTTTCCAGCAACTGCTGATAAAGCGGCAGTAATTGATCCAGCAAGTCCAGTTTGTTGCTGTCATCTTTCGCCTTGCCCAGCCATAAATAAGTGACCGGGCCGATCAGGACCGGTTTGGCATTCACGCCCTGGGCCTGCGCTTCAGCAAGCTGGGCCAGCAGACGAGAGGCATCCAGTTCAAATTGAGACTGGGCGCTGAATTCGGGGACAATATAGTGATAGTTGGTGTCAAACCACTTGGTCATCTCACCCGCCGCCACACCAGCGCAACAGGCCTGCTCTTCAGCTTGCTCGGCAGATCGACCACGAGCCACGCGGAAGTAGTTATCCAGATCGCTGCCGTCAAAACCCTGAAAACGCTCAGGCAGATTGCCCAGGGTGAAGCTCATGTCCAGCACCTGGTCATAGAAAGAGAACTCACCGACCGGAGACCAGTCCAGTTTTTTTTGCAGTTGCCAATGTTTGCTGCGCAGGGTCTCGCCGACTGCAATCAGGTCATCTGCCGAGGTTCTACCCTGCCAGAAGGATTCCAGGGCAAACTTCAGTTCGCGTTTGGCGCCGATGCGCGGAAAGCCGAGATTGTGTAGTAATGCCATTTCTGTTCCTTAGCGTTGAGCCACAAGACGTCGTATTGAGATTGGCGTGAAGCTTACTCGGCTCTTTAAATGAACAAAAATGGTATATTTTCAATTATCAATTAGTATTATTCATATATTGACTTCATGCACTCATCGCAGCTTTCTGTGATCGCGTCCCGTTCAAATTGACCTGTCTGTGGTGGCCGGGCTAGAAATGGCATCAACGCCTCAGCCATTCAATCAGCCAACAAGTCACTGGAGAACAGCCATGAAGCCCCCTGCCATGGATCGCCGCCATTTCCTCAAGCTCGCATCGGCTTCCGGCCTGCTGTTGCCCAGCACCTTCAGCCTGGCACAGGAGGCAACAGTGGATGCTGAAACCCGCTTTGGCCGGGTTCGAGGCAAACGCATCAATGGCGTCAATGTCTTCAAAGGCATTCCCTATGGTGCCGACACCAGCGGCAGTAACCGGTTTATGCCACCGCAGGACCCTGCCCCCTGGTCAGGCTATCGGGAGACGTTTGATTACGGCCCGGCGGCGCCGCAAAGCGACCCGGCCTCCGGGCGTCAGCAGGACGGCAATGAAAGCGAAAATTGTCTGGTGCTGAATGTCTGGACTCGCGGTATTAATGATGGCGGTAAACGCCCGGTGATGTTCTGACTACATGGCGGCGGTTTCCGTTCTCTGTCCGGCTCTTCTTCGCTGTATGACGGTACGAATCTGGCGTTGCGTGGTGATGTGGTTACCGTGACGATCAACCACCGACTGAACATGCTGGGCTTTACAGAGTTTGGTGAGCTGGACAGTGACTTTGCCTCATCAGGCACGGTGGGCATGCAGGATATTGTCCATGCACTGAAGTGGGTAAGGGATAATATTGAGAGCTTTGGCGGCGACCCGGATAGGGTAATGATCTTCGGTGAATCCGGAGGCGGCCGAAAAGTGGCCACCATGCTCGGTATTCCGGCAGCCAAAGGACTGTTCCATGCTGCGGTTATTCAAAGTGGTGCGACGTTGAGATTGCCGGAAAAAGCGCAAGCGACCCGGCTCGCTGAGATGGTATTGGATAACCTGGGCATTGCTCACAATAACGTCAGGGCAATCCAGCAGGTGCCACTGGAGCGGCTGATGACGGCTTACCACGCGGTGGGAGCCGGGGCAGCGGAAGTGGGCGGTGGTGCCTTTGCGCCAACCATGGAGGGTAATGTGATTCCACATCATCCATTCTGGCCGGAGGCTTCACCCGTTAACCCGGATGTTCCCGTCATCGTCGGTGCCAACCGCACAGAGTTGACATATTTCTCACCACCTGGCGCCTTTAACATGGACAGCAGCCAGCTACGCAGGCAGGTTGCCAACATCGCAGGCGAGGACAACGCCGACGCCGTCATTGATGTCTACCAACAGGCAAATCCCAATGCATCAGCATCGGAAATTTATTTCCTAATTGCCAGTGATCGAAGTTATGTCATGCCATCCATCACCATTGCCGAGCGACGTGCGGCACTGGGTGGAGCACCTTGCTATTTGTATTATCTGTGCTGGGAATCGCCCGCCGATAATGGCCGCTTCATGAGCCCGCACACGCTGGATATCCCGCTCGTCTTTGACAACGTCAACGCGTCACGCCTGACGGCCAACAGCAGCGAAGCAGCGGCATTGGCCAGCAAGGTAAGTGACAGTATTATCCATTTTGCTCGCACCGGGAATCCGAATGCGGGGGCTTTACCTGAATGGACACCGTACGAAAGTGCAAATCGAGCCACGATGGTGCTTAATAACACAAGTCAGGTGGTAGGTGACCCAATTGCTCGACGGCGAGAGGTGATGCAGCCCATTTTGCAGCTATGACCGGCTCTGAGGCTGCAGACAATACAGCTACAATAACTGATTCAGAGTGATTTCATGGAAGCACGATACGCAATTTTTCCGCACCAAATTCTACAATATCGTTCGGGATAATTTTTTTGCGTTTCTGGATCTCCACCTCGCCGTTGACCTTTACCTGGCCTTCGGCGATCACGGCTTTGGCCTCTGCACCGCTGCTCACCAAACCTTCAAATTTCAGAATTTTGTAGAGTTCTACCGGTACTTTTACAACTTCAACATCACGCATAATCAATTAACTCGTCATTTCAGATGCCTGAAGGGTACCGCAATAAACTCTGCACCACCATGCCCGTATCACTGACGTAACAAAGCCTGGACACGTGATGCGTTCCCATCATTGTTTGCAGGTGAAAGCTGCATCAACCGAACTAACAGACTGTAGATATCAACCACATGCAGCATGGGCACGTCCTTTCCCTCAGCAAAAGCGGGACCGTAACCCAGCAAGGTCGCTTGCATATCCGTTTCCAGTGGCGAAAAGCCATGCGTCGCCCGGGGGCCATAGTATGGCACTCCCCGTTTTGAAACCAGCCAGCCATTGTCCGGCATGATGACCAGGCCCGGCTCACGAACTGGGTGTGACAGATGGAACCAATCTGGGTATTCGCCTTTCCTGAACACGGACAGATGCTCATGCCTGTCTTTAATTGACTCATAAAATGAATCAAGGTTGTCCGGCTCTCCATAAAGAGCCGCATACACAGCATTGCCCTGACGATCACCACTGAGTTGCGGGCTGTACAACTGAGAGAACTCAGCTCTCAGGTCTACATAGTCATCCAGATATATGATCTTCTCAGCAGACAGGTTAGTCATGCCGTGATCACCAACGACAACAATATGACTTTGCGACAGCAACCCTCTTTGCTGCAACCCTTGCCAAAGACTGCCGACCAGATCATCAATCTCACTGGCTGCAGCCGCCTCCTCATCACTGCCAACACCAAAACCGTGACTGGCACTATCCAGTGCTTCAAAATAAACGCTGATAAAATCAGGCCTGTCAGCAACCGGAAGGTCGACCCATGTCATGACCTGGGCGACACGTTCGTCGTTTTCCACACTGCCATCGAAAGGCCGCCAATAGCTAGGCCGAACACCTTCATACGCAGCGGCAGTGCCAACCCAGAACATGGTGGCGGCTATCTTGTTCTGTTTTTCGACAGTGATCCAGACAGGTTCACCTTCGAACCAGCGACTATCATCCTGGTCGCTCATACGAAACGTTTTTTCCAGTACCGGATCAAATCCCGCGTTACCCAGTACACCATTGTTTTCCGGGTACAGTCCGGTAGCAATGGCATAGAAATTAGGAAATGTTTTTGACGGCATGACCGGTTGCAGGTGTTTCACCCGAACTCCCTCTCTTGCCAGACGTTCCAGATTGGGAAGCTCATAGCGATCAAGAATATCCCAGCGAAATCCGTCCACACCAACCAGTAATGTCAGAGGCTTCTCCGCATAAACAGCGAAAGGCGTAGTCAGCAGCATCAAAGCCAGTAAAGTCGCTAATGGTCTACGGAAACTGTGTCTGTGTATCATTTAGATCATCCTTCAGAGACAGAAAAGCGCTGCAGAGGTATCACAACTGCAGCGCTACAAAATGAGGGAGTCATCCCTGATTGGCCAGTCCCTGGCCTTATTGCATTCCCTGTCGTCCGACAATCCCTGCCAGACGGTAAGTCTTGATCCGCTTTTTCTCCCGCAAGGGCTGGGAGAGAATCAAAACTCAAGTCGATCTGGCACTAGAACTCCAGTTGCACACCAAAGCGCACTTGCCACAGTGACTGCGCTTCCTGCAGATCACTGACACTACGCTCGTTGAACCGCTCAAAAACATACTGTCCTTGCGCATTGACGGATGAAGTCACAACGTCAGGAGAGAAGAACTGCGCGTCATACTGGTGACCCCACTCATCATCAAGCAGATTCATCAGGTTATAGACCTTCATGTACAGCCGCGCTTTACTGCCACCAAAGAACGTTGGCAGCTCTTGGTCCAGCCTCAGATCCAGACGAGAAGACCATTCAGTATAACGGTCATTCCGGGTCACAAATCCCTGGCCCAGACCATTGGCATCAATAAAGGCTGAGAACGCAGCAATATCAAAGTCAGGACCAGCGATAACATTAGGATCGTTAGCGCCAGGAACATATAGCAGGTGACGGCGGTTATTAGAGTTGTCACCCTCCAGACCGCGGCTACTCATTGTGTAACTGATCGGCTGCCCCTTGGCACGGAACCACTGTGCCGTGACACGCGTTTCATAACCGGCCATAAACTCTTTACCGTAACTCAAACGAGCCGTAAATCGATGTGGTGACTCGTAGTTTGAGGTGCCAGCCGTTGGGTTATTCAGATCGTAAAGCGCCAGGTTGCTGAAATTTGAAGATGCAACTGCTGATGTCATCGGACTCACATCTTCTGCCTGCGTATAAGCATAACCCAGCGTCCAGTCCAGTCCCCAGTCATAACGGTTGTTAACCATTAGCGAGAAGGCGTGGCTGGCAGGACTTTCACTTGAGTTGGTTAACATCAGGTTGCTTTGACCGCGCACATCGCTGTAGATCGGCTGGCCAGCAGCGGTGGTACCGGTCACGCTCTGCGACACATCCACATAATAAGCTGGATCGTTCTGTACGGAGTACAGGTAATCGCCCTCTACCGTGGTCCCATCGGCCAGGTTCCAGGTGGCACCCAGTGAGAACTTCCATTCGGATGCCTGCTCATAGTCCGGATCAATCAATACCAGGAAGCTGTCAGAAGCATTTGCATCAGTGGTTGCTGCCACCTGATCTTTCAATGACTGCGGAACATCATAGCCAGGGCGACCCTGACCGCTTAACTGATAGTCCGTCAATACAGACATGTCAGCATCATTACGGTCTCTGACCTGCACATTAGACAAACCGTCATTACTCCAGGCATTTGAGATCCACACATTCGGGTTACCACCTGAATAAAGACCAACGCCACCGCGCAAGGTCAGCGCATCGGTTGCCTGCCAGGTCAGACCAAAGCGAGGCATCAGCAGGTCGACCCCATCGATATTGGCATCATTACGCAAGCCATTGTTCAGCGCGGTGAAAGCCGGGTTATAAACTGGGCTGTCATCGCTGGTGAACCAGTCATAACGCAAACCGGCAACCACCGTCAGGTCGCCATCAGCCATCAGGAATTCATCCTGAATATAAATAGTGTTCAGAATGTTACTGAAACTGGCTGCAGCATCAGCAGCGTTATTGGTACCACCACCGCTACCGTAGTAAATATCATCAGGAATACCCAGTTCATAACGATCCAGGCCTGACATGCCGCAATCCGGGTCAGCCTGTCTGCCTGCCGGTGTCAGGCTGTCACAGCGCGCCGGGTTGCCGACAGAGTTATCGTAAAAGCGATACTCACCGCCACGGGCGTGCTGTACAAACTGGTTAAAGATGCTGAGTTCTTCACGCTCGAAACCGGCCGTGATGACATTGTCACCTAACAGGTATTCCAGGTTGAACTTCATATAATCTGATTCCGTATTCAAGGCATTGGCCTGACGCGAATCATCGGCACCCAGATAAACTGTGTTGCCATCCATTTCAATCTGGAATTCTGCAAAGTCTTTTGGTCCTACCGTGATCTGGGAGTCGTCCATGGTATTGCGGCTGACAAAGAAGTCAGTCGACAATGCACTGCTCCATTGTGAAGACAGTTGCAATGTCATAGTTTCTGACTCGGCACCTTTACGATAGAAATGATTGGCAAACTCGAACTCATTGCTGTCTGAGTCAGAAGTGCGATCTTCAATGCCTTCATAAAAATTATAGATCAGTGCCGCATCGTGCATATCACTGATATTCCAGTCCATGCGCAGCATGTATTTCTCTTCGGTCTGAGCACCATCGCTGGCCTGGCCACCGGCATCGTAGCCGTAAACGTCACTGGCAATCTGACTGATACGGTTATAGTCCGACTGGCTCAACCAGGGACGCTCAACGCCATTCCCGGATCCTGCAAAACCCTGGGCAATAAACTCTGGCTCTTCTCGCTCTTCATAAGCGCCATAAACGAATAGCCGGTCAGCCATGATGGGGCCACCCACACTGAAGCCGCGGGTTTCTTCTTTGTAATCAAGCGACTTATAGTCTGCCTGTGTGCCATCAACAGTCAGAGAGTCGCCACGAAAGTCCTGATTGTTATATTCATAGAAGGCAGTACCAGTCCACTGATTGCTACCGGACTTAGTCACAGCATTGATGTTACAGGCCGTAAAACCGCCGTAAGTCACATCAAAAGGCGCCAGCTCAACAGCGACCTGGGAAATGCCTTCGAAAGGAAACGGCATACCTGTTGCTGTAGAGTAACCGTTATCATTCAAGCCAAACCGGTCATTCTGACTGACACCGTCCAGGCTAATGCTGTTAAAGCGCGGGTGCTTACCCACACAGTTGATGGCAGAGTTGGTATCCAGGTTCATACGCGGGTCATACATGAAAACATCTTTGATATCGCGATCGAACGCGACAGCCGTGTTCATGTCGAACGTAGAGAATGTAGCAGCAGGGCCTGATGCAACATCTACGAAAGCACCGGATTGCCCCAGTACGAGCACTTCTTCGACGGCCTGCTGATCACCAAGCTGCAAATCCAGGTTATAGATATCACCCAAAGCGATCGAGTCAACAATCACTGACTGCTCACCACCAACCGTTACACGGTAAGGTCCGCCGACGGGCAGGTTGGTTGCATAAAAAGCACCACTCGAATTTGACTCCAGGACGCGCCGGGCGCCTGTGCGTATATCTCAATAACAATCGTGGTATCGGCCTGTGGGTTGCCGTCTACACCAATCACACTGCCACGGATGGCAGAAGTTGTACTCTGTGCCCAGGCTGATGCCGATGCAATGCCCAGGCCCAGCACAATCGAGCTAACCAGCAAGCGCTGGGTAAAGCTGCGTTTTCGTTGTGACATGTTCTTGTTCCCCTGATAATTTTATAGTGTCAACCGGCTGGTACGATAAGCCGGTTGTTTGACATATCAGTGAAGCAAAGATGGCAGTTTCGTGAATTTTATGTGGCATGAGAACGAGGTAACACAATCCTCTGCCAGCAAATTCAGTGAGTTTGACAATGCTGATGAAGGTGACAAGATAGGAGTCCACTAAATCAGACAAGTCATGGAGTGAGGGGCGCATTATGTCTGAATCATCGACCGCATCAGCCATCACAGCCTGCATTGATGGCTCAGGTATGACCGGAGCTATCTGTGATGCCGCAGGCTGGTTAAGTCAGAGGCTCAGCACACCAGTCAGGCTGTTACACGTCATTGAGAAATCTCAATCACCTGTACTTGAAGATCTGTCAGGGACTATCGGTCTGGGCAGTCGCGAGCAACTCCTGGAGGAACTGACGTCACTGGATGAGCAGCGCGGCCGCCTGGCAATGGAGCATGGCCGGCACCTGCTGGCTGATGCTGAGGCTCATATCCGTGAAATGGGGAACATTGAGGTCAGCAGCGCACAGCGGCATGGCAGCATCAGCGAAGCCTTGCAGAATTACGAGAATGAAACCCGGGCCTTTGTCATCGGGCGCCGCGGCGAGGATCATCAGACAGAGCCTCACCGAATTGGCTCCAAGGTTGAAACGGCAGTTCGCGCCATTCACAAACCGGTACTTGTCGCCCCCAGCGACTTCAAAGCCCCAGAGCGCTACATGATTGCCTTTGATGGCTCCCCGGAAAGCGATCGCGCGCTGGATGAGCTGGCCCACAGTCGTTTATTGTCCGGACTGCAAGGCCACCTTATTATGGTTGGCGGCAAAGAGTGCCGCCAACAACTCAGTGAGACCTGCAACCGGCTGATAAATCAAGGGATGCAGGTCATGGCCCACCTTCTCCAGGGTGAGTTGCTGCCTACCCTGGCCCAGTTTCAGGAAGAGCATAATATTGATCTGCGGGTTATGGGCGCTTATAGCCACTCTCGTTTCAGGGAGTTTTTCGTGGGCAGTAATACGTCCCGAATGATCAGTGAAAGCAAAATTCCACTTCTGCTATTACGTCGCACTGAAGACTGACCCGGAAGACTACAATAGGAGCCACCCTGATTATGCATGCCACCTTGCCGCTATTGGAAGTAACAGATTTTCCTGACATTTACCGTGATGCAGCGAACACACTGCAGGTAAATCTGGGGTACCGCTGCAATCAGCGATGCCTGCACTGCCATGTCAATGCCAGCCCTGATCGTACCGAGATGATGGGGGAAGAAAATCTGCGGCTGATCATCCCCGTCATGAAAGCCAGAGGTATGACAACGCTGGACCTCACCGGCGGTGCACCAGAGATGCACGACCATTTCAGAAAGCTGGTCAGCGATGCGTATCAAGCTGGCATTCATGTCATTGATCGCTGCAATCTCACCATTTTGTCGGAGCCTGGCCAAGAAAGCCTGGCTGAGTTCCTGGCAGAACATCGTGTAGAAATCGTAGCGTCTCTGCCATGCTATTCCGTAGCCAATGTTGACCAGCAAAGAGGCAAAGGTGTATTCGACCGAAGTATTAGTGGCTTGCAGCGCCTGAATGAACTTGGTTATGGCCGCAATGATTCCGGACTCACCCTGAATCTGGTCTATAACCCGCAAGGGCCATCATTACCACCTGACCAGCTAGCACTGGAAAATGATTATAAGCGCGAACTGAAAGAACACTTTGATATTGATTTCAACCATTTATTTGCGCTGGCAAACATGCCAATCAAACGCTTTGGCTCCACTCTGATTTCGAAAGGCCAGTTTCAGCCCTACATGGAACTGCTGAAAAAAAACCACCTGGACGCAAACCTTCCTGGCGTGATGTGCCGGCACCTGGTAAGCGTGGATTGGCAGGGTAATTTGTACGACTGTGATTTCAACCAGCAACTCAGCATCACCATGCCAGGACAAGCCAGACATTTAATGGATTTACTGAACACTCATATTGATGGCCAGGCCATCGCTGTCGCCGAGCACTGCTATGCTTGCACAGCGGGGCAAGGCAGTAGCTGCGGAGGCGCTTTATAGTTAAGCGCCAAGGGCTCCCTGATCTGCTGGTTTCTGCTGGAATGATGAGCTTTTCTCATCTATACCAGCATCAATAGCGTTAGGCACCTTCAACAGCTTGGCATTGATGGTTAACCAAAGCGCTTCCAGATCGTAGCCCTGCTGCGCGGGAATTCGTAACAGTGGCACTGATGCCGATGCACAAATCTGATCCAGAAAGTGATCACGACGCAATTTCTTAACAGAGCGCTGATTGCCATCATCCAACTCAATTATCAAACGAATCTGGCTGTCTTCAGCAGTACAAACCACATAATCAAAATGCTTGCTGCTGATGCGCCCGTATGCATCCTGCCAGTCATTACCTACCAGGGCTTTACCCGGGTTGATAACATCAGCAATGCGTACTTTGGCAAAAACCATCAAATCATCAAGATTTCGGTGTGAATTCAGTGTCTGCACAATTGATTGGTAGAGCTCTGTTTCAGTTTTCGTCAGGAGTCGGCTTTGAGGCTGATAAGGAAAATCAGAAGTCGATTGCCGTGTACGAAACCATGCCAAAATGGTGCCCAGCAGAAGCGCTAAGATAACGATATATAAGACGTTTTCCATGTGTCACTCGTTACATCCGTTAATCATTCAAATGAGTAAAACAACAAGCAACCCGTCTTGACATCCCATTGTCGTGGACAAGCTTCTATTTTCTCGGTGTATTTGCCCCTTGTCGCCCCGTACACTGAGACGAATTACAAAGAGTTTGAGACGCAATGCAAATGTTTCGAAATTCTCACATCTTGACTGCTAGTTTCAGGAAAAGTCTTAAACTCAGCAGGAACAAATCAGTTTCGAGTGTCTTCCCTTAAACAACCAAAGTCAAGCCAAGACAGGTAGTTTTTGCTATTCATATCAATAACAACAGATATTATTCTGTGTTGTTAATTCAAATTAATGACAACAGTTGACGATAGTACCTAATTACACCAAATTTGAGCTTTCAGGAGATAATCAGAATATTGATTGGAATAATATCTACTTCCTCTCGTTGTCACTATTGAGTCATCTAACAGTAACAAGATGAAGGGAGAGACGACTATGATGAACATTAAGCGATTGCTTCTGGGTACCAGTATTGCCACTTTAACTTGCGCCTATGCAGGTTCAGCATTGGCCCAGCAGCCAGGAAACTCGCCTTTTTCCTACAATTATCTGGATCTAGGTTATACCGAAGGCGAAATTTTTGATGAAGATTTCTCATCATATGGCGCTCAGGCAGCATTCTCTATCAGCCCTGCTTTTTTCCTGAAGGGCAGCTATAGCACAGGCGAATCAGATCGCTCATTCTTTACTGGCACTGGTTCTGAGCCTATCGAAGTCGACAATTACTCATTTGGTCTGGGCTATCACACACCACTGTCATCAAACACAGATCTGGTAGCAGGCGTCAGCTATCTTGGCAGCGAAGGTGAGTTCGCAGGATTTGAAGAAGAAGGCGACGGCTATGGCGCAAACCTGGGGGTACGGACGCTGTTGACCGATAACTTTGAAGTTGAAGGCGGCATAAACTATGTTGACGGGGATGATATTGATGGCGAGGTGGGCTACGACGTCACTGCCCGGCTCTACCTGACAGACCAGGTCTCACTGAATGCCGGCTATGCTGAAATTAAAGAACAGTCAGGTGTCCGTGCAGGTATCCGGCTGAATTTCTAGTCCATGTTCTTGTTACAAATCTGCTCCTGCCGATACAGTTAAATACTGTATCAGCAGGAGCAGTATAAGATGCATTTACCATCCAATCACCTGAAGGCTTCACATTATACTTTTACTGCCACCTACCACACGCTGCATGCTCTGCATCCAGGCAGCCTTAAACGCTGGATCTGCTGCAAACAGTTTATACAACTCCAATTCATCTTTACGACGCTGCAGCATCACCTCTTTCAACATCTTCTCAAAAGCCAGCTCGCGGTTATGGGGGTCAGGGTTATCCTG
>Ga0098052_1001564_pt1 | contig 14179 bp, 22 predicted proteins | sample 15_taG_FD_81591 | JGI IMG/M metagenome (GOLD analysis project Ga0098052, IMG submission 81591) | Marine viral communities from the Subarctic Pacific Ocean - 15_ETSP_OMZ_AT15312 metaG | ecosystem: Environmental > Aquatic > Marine > Oceanic | place: Pacific Ocean | collected 2015-01-18 | reverse complement strand
GTTATGACTCACAACGCGCCACCCATTGTAGTCTGCCCAGCCGTTCGGGCTGGTGCAGCGTAGGATGTCACCTCGTCGTACGTCTTTGATGCTAAACATTGACCAACTCCCATCCATCTTCCCAGCGGTGCCACGTCATGTGCTGTGTGTTGACCTCTTCCATGAGCATGGTTTGCCCTCCCCTGTCTCGCTTCAGCGAGCGTCCTTGGTGACGTCATTATTCTACCATCTTTTTCCACAACTTGCACGGTTCACCAAGCTGTCCCTGTGACCTCCAAAGTCGGAACCTATGTTACCACCCATGGTCGAGCGGAAGTGGTCACAGAGCCCAACGTCGTCCCATTCTCCGGGTGCGTGGGCTCGGCTGTCAAATACGAAAAAACCCGAGCCAGCATGTGCTGGCCCGAGCGTTTCCGGTGTGAGCTTTAGCTCAGATTAGGCGTCAGCCGGCGTGCCGCCACCATGACGGAGCAGGAGGGACACCAGCGAGCGATCGCTGTCGAGCACCTTCTTCGGGTTGCGCTTCTTGATGAGGCACCACATGTTGTACACGTTGCCGGTGCGGCTCTTAGCCGCCGACGACTCGCGGCACACGATGCTCGTGCCGTTGCTCTCGTGATTGTAGCGGCGCTTGTACTTCGGCACACCGTGCTTGGAGCACTCACCGCCCTTAGCCACGCGACCAGCACGTTTGTAGCCCGCATTCTCCAACTTGTCCTTAACCGTCCTGCGTCCCATAGTAACCTCCAGTTCGTGACCCCTCGGCCACTTCGTTGCGGGGTTGGTTCCCCTTCCTTGTGAATCCATTCTACTCGGTTTTAGCCAAGCTTGCACACGTTTCCGAATTAATTTTGGCCATCCTCAATTGAGCGAACAGCCTTCATCATCAGCGCGAGGCGACGAATGGCTTCCTGCGTGTACTGTGCCTGAGCCGGTGAGAGCTCGTGCAAGGGCGACAAGAGCGTGATTTCCCGTGAAATACGGTACACGTCAGCGAGCTCATCACGATCCATGCCGAACGGGCTTTTCTCTTCGCAGACGTAATCTTCGAGTGCTTCTTGCATTCGCATGACACGTGTTTCGAAGTGGCCGTCAATCAAATCCTGGAGCGAACTCTGGATTTCCCATGCACCCTCAGTGTGGAAAACACCCGTGAATTCCCAGTCAGTGAGTGAGCTGTCCTCTTCGCCCTCTGGACGGTGGATGCACCGAAGCGTGATTTCCGCTTCACTATCCGTGCGCTTCGTGTTAACGCCCGGCCACACTGTGGAAACCATAGCGTTGGATGTGTCGAATCTGAATGTCTCGTGATCTGGCATTGTGTCCTCCTTGTTGACATGCTGATTGTACCACAGCTGTGAGCTTAAAGCACACTTATTCGTCAATCACCGTGAAGTGTTGCGGCTTTTCGCTATAGACACACCCGTCACCTGCCAAGAGATTGAACATGTGATTGTGCCTCAATTCGGTGTTGGTGTTGATAACCGTGAACACGCTTCCTTCCGCAAATGGCTTCCAGTCATCGGGATCGAACGGCATGGACGTGCTAACGTAGAAGCCCCTGCACATGATTTTGGGATTGTTGAGCTTGACAATCATAGATCTATCACCTCGAACGAATGCCCCATCCCCTCATACAAGATGCCGTCAGGTGCGAGCACTATCCAAACGCTTCGTTGGAATTTACAGTCGATAACTGTAAACATTGCCTCCAAATCTTCAAAGTGCTGCCAATCTTCAGAGAATCCGGATTCAGTTTTCTTGGCTGAAACCAGAGTGCACGGTTTTGCCAGCTTTGCGAACATTATCGGCATTCACTGAGCGGCTTGAGCTTCCCGCCTGCAGCCAAGATGACCTGCGAGAAGATTTCGTAGTCGCTGATGCTGGGTGTTTCGGCCTTGATGCCTTTGATGAAGGCGATGTACCGCGTGACGAGCTCCTTCTTGTCGACTTCCTGCTTCCACTCGTCGCCGATGATGTCGGCCACAGCGTGTGCTACGGAGCGCTGAAGGTTCTCGAGGCTTTCGTACTTCGGGAGGTTGATTTCGTGTGTCTCGGGCGTCAGGCTTTTGACGTTGTATGTGCCGATTGGCGGCCCGCCGCGGAACCCGATCTTGAGCTTGAGCTTTCCCTCTTCCTCTTCGGTGAGCAAAAGCGCTGTGCATGCTCGAGCGCATGTCTCAGCAACCCGCTGCTTGAACTCCCATGCTTGGCCTGACTCTTTGCAGGCGAGGAGTGTGTGGCGGTTCCACTGTACTGTGTGCTCTCGGTCAGCCTTGTTCAGCTTGAGCCGATGCTCCACTTTCATGTTCTTCTTGCGAGCCATATGGTGCCTCCTTGTTGACATGCTGATTGTACCATGTGACGACAACTCTTACACTAATTTCTTCCATTCCTCGCTGAAGTAGCTCTCGTCGCCGGTTTGCTGATGTTTGCCTGTGGTGTTTAGGCCTGCCATGTAGAATCTTGTATATAGCTTGCGACCTGCTGGGCCGAGAACACACACTTCGACGTAACCCTGGGCCCAGCGCCTTGATGTCTGTGTGTCAATCACAGTGACAACACATGGTTCAATCGAAAACTGCTCCAATCCCTCCGGACCGTCAATGTCCACCCGCTGGGCGATGAACAGGCCGCCGCCAATGTCCCAGACAGATCCGGGCAGCAGCTGGTCGTATGGTGCTTGCAAACTCATCCGACGTACACCGAGCACGACCAGTTGTTGTTGTCCTCAACGACGAAGTGCTTGTCGATGGCATGAACTGCAGCGTCCAGTCGCGAGCGCTCGTCCTCTTCGGGACGCTTGAACTCCCACTGAGACACGTCGGTACCCATCGCGCGTGCTTCGGCCTTGAACTCCAGCCAGTACGAGTAGTGGTTCTCATACCGGTTGTAGGTGAGCTGGTCGTAGCCGGCGCCGTCGTAGGTGATGGTGACGCGCCACGAGTCCTGCTTGACACGAACGTCAGCGAGGGAGTCGGTCTTGTTCTTGTTGAACTCTTCAGGCGTGTCGTAGAGCTTCTCCTGAAAGAGGTAATCGCGCTCCTTCTCGGCTGCGAGCCAATCCGTAACCGCTGCGAAAACCTTGTCGAGCTTTGTCATGGTGTCCTCCTTGTTGACATGCTGATTGTACCACGCGGCGCCTTAAACTGCACACGCCTAAAATATTTTCGACCACGATTTCTTGAAATGGACGTCGCTGTGGTGATCGGGACCAGCCTCAAATCCAGTAGCGTATATACTACCGCACGGGTGAAGTGCTAGGACGCTAACAATTGTTTGAGGCCGCGTATTACCTCTCTTGACGATCTTTGCGGTGACGTCAACAATCGTTACGATTGAATTTTCGGGTGGTTCATATGACGTCACGTTGTAAAACGGGTCGCTGTAGTTGTGATCTACAGGCAGTCGCCACTCTTCTGTGTCAGTGCCGATTGACCAGACTGTGCCTGCTTCAAGAGCGCTGTATGGATTAGGAATCTTCATGCGACGAACACCAGGCCGTTATGACAACAGCCACACATTGGGCTTGCACGCGAACGTGGCAGCCATAGCTTCTGTCTTGTTGATTTCGAACATGAAGCACTTCGACGGATGTGACCACGTCTCCTTGTCTGCACCCTTGACTTTTGCGAATCCAGAACGCAGCAGGCGCCGACGTGTGGCTGGTATGTGCGCGTCCAGTGCACGGTCCATGGCAATGTAGATCATGCCAACGAGACGGCTTTGATGATTGTACGTGTGTATGTCGACGACATCTGGCATCAAGCGGCCAACCTCAGACCGGACGGATTCTTGACTAATATACTTTCGATTCTCTTCAAATACTGGTGAATCTGTGGCGATTCGTGACCAAGCCATGTTGCCTCCTTGGTGGCAGAGCGATTGTATCTTAAATGACCATCATCTGCACATCGTCGATCGTCTCTACGAAGAAAGAGCGAATCTTTTGACGCAATCGCTTCTCAACCTGAGACGCGCGCTGTGGAGAGATGCTGTGCTTCTTGGCCACATCCTTCAGGAGCCGTCGACTCTTGCCATCACGCATGAGGCGGTAGGTCAGAATCTCTTTCTCGATAGGGTTGAGTGTCTTTCTGAGTTGACGCAGTGCTGAATGAACTGTCTTGTCGTTTGCAGCCCGCTGAATGGACTCAACTATTGACGACTTGCCAAGCCCGATCAGTGTCTCTTCAGCCTGACGATCATCGTTCCGCGACACGTGATTGATGCGAACCGGAAACCTGAGAGAAAGCACGTTGTTGTAGTCGTCCTTGTCTTTCTTCGTCCAAGCAGCGCGGGTCGAGCTGAAGAAGCAGCGTCGTGCTACCTGCGTCGGGATGTTCACGTTCGTGATCGTGTCACGAGTGTGCATCTGCATTCTGTCCTTCAGCCACAAATCTGCGTAAGAGATGAACCGGACGCCGCGTGTGTGGTCGAATCGTTCAGCTGCTCTCATCAGCCCGATGTTCGCGACTTGAACAAGATCGTTCAGCGGCATGTTGTAGCGCTTTGAGAACTCCTGAGCTTTCTTAATCGCGAACCGTAGGTTCGACGTGATAATCTTGTCGAAGTGAACACGATCTCCCGTGTCTTTCCAGAGCTGAAAGGTTGCAACCTCTTCTTCTCGGCTGAGGACATCGTAGCGCTTCACCGCTGCAAGGTACTGCTGGTATGTACCACTCGTCATGTTCATTTTTCTCCTCCGTGAAAGCATCATACCATGACTGACAGCATTAAGCACACCATCGCTGTGACCTAGGCGGTTGGTTGGTGGGCGGCTGCAGAACCAACCAGGATTGGCTCTAAGGCCTTCCTTTGGCTCCGATGGGTTCACCTACCTTGGTGCAGAAGCCACGCTCTGTCACAGCTCTTTGTCTTCCTCGTTGATTAGCAGCCACTTTACTTCCTCGACCTCAAAAGAGCATGCAAGGCAGATCTGGCTGTCATGCAAGAGGTACACGTCAACGCCTAGCACTTCCAGTATTGTCACGACGTCACCCTTACGCAGCCGGTGTGTCGGCCCTCGTTTCACGGTCTCCATCGTGTACGTGCCGCCGAGTGGGGGCTGCCATCCCGCAAACTGCAAGACGTCGCCTGGCTGTAGCTCTGGAACTGATTGAACAATTCGCATCTCAATCTCCAACTGAAACGGGTGCGCCCGAAGACGCACCCGTCCCGTCAAACCACGTGCTAGTGATCGATCATGTTGTCCGCGACAAGCGTGAAACCTTCCTTGTTGAGATGCAACCAGAACTTGTAGGCTGCACCACCGAAGCGGTTTTTGAGAGTCTCCAGAACTCGTGCACCTCGAAGGTCCTCATCTTTCTCTTCGACATTGAGATGAAGATGAGCATCGACAATGTGCTTGAGCTTGTTGGAGCCTGCCATCTTGCCGTCCTTGTTGACCTGCCCGATGCAAATCACGATGTTGTACGTCTGCTTGGCCCATGCCGTCAGCATTTCGAGACACCGAATGGTATCACGCGTACCGCCACCGCGGTCAGCATACTTTCCCGACCAGAGTGTTTGCAAAGAATCCACGATCAACACGACCGGCTTTCCAGTCTTCTCCCGAATCTTGTTGCAGTTCTCGATAAGAGTGGGAACATGCGATTCCTCACCCAAGGCGAAACCGTGCATCAGCGACAGACGTTCGGCCGTGACTGCAATCTGGTAAGGCGACTCCTCGTTCGAGTTAAAGTACGGCTGCCACAACCCGAGCCGTGACATAGCGTCAGCCATGAAGAGAAGCTGGGTTGTCTTTCCGGCACCTGGGCCGCCCGTAAACATGATGGACATCGAGGGCGTGATGCCCATCCCACCGAACGCATCGTTCATGTACTTGATGCCCACGTCAACTCGCTCTCGCAACTCCTCTGGAATTTCAACGTCAAGCACGTTCGTGCCAAAATCAATACCAGTACCTACGTCTAACTGCATGCACACCTCCAAGGTGGGACGCCGTCATGGCGCCCCACGTTCTTCATTATACTCTGTCGCTGCGGGGTTTACACTTACTCGGAACGTTTCTTCATCCGCATCACGAAGTCGTGACCGTCCGGCGTGAAGTAGAGATCCCTGTCGGCACGGGACGGGATAACCATCCAGCCGCGACGTACACGACACTTAGTAGGCTTGGGTGCCTCCATGTCGGTGATGATAAGCACGCCGTCGTACTTGTCTTTGTTCTTGTCGACGTAGTCGGTGATTGCCTGGAAACACGTACCGCCTCCGCGAGTTCGAAGAGTTTTCGGCATCTTGCCTTTTGTCCAGGTCGTCAGCGAGTTTTCGTCAACCTGGGTATCAAAGTGTACAGTGTCAAACACCGTTTTCTTTGCCAAGTTCGCGATTTCTGCAAACGCCACAATCAGGTCGTCGTCTCCAACCGAACCCGACTGGTCAATGGCCACAAGAATCGAAGCTGTGTAGTTCCGCTTGACGCCGGGGTGATACATGGGCTGCTTCTTGTTCAGGCGACGACGCGTAGACGTACGGCCGGCGCGACGTGACAAGCCACAGAAGCGTGCAAGCACCTTTTCCCATGCGACTGTGCGTGAAACCATCTCGCGAAGTGTCTTCTGCATGGAAGCCGGGATGGTGCCCCAGCCGTTTGAGGAATCAGCACGACTCACCGCTTCGCGAAGGGCTGAGGCAATCTCGCCGTTGAGGAGCTCCCGCTCTTCGTCGGTCAGATCTTCCCACTGATCGTGCTCATCCTTGCCGCCAGGGCCCGCAACGACCGTGATGGGGTTGCCATCAGCGTCCGTTAGATTCCCGTCAGCATCCATCTGGATGTCGCCGTTTGCGATTTTCTCAGCCAGCTCCCTGAGTGACATCGACTTCCCGTCCTGCTTGAACTGGTCGCCGACTTCCGGATCGCTGAGCAACTTGCTGAAGTAAGCCTCAGCTGTCAGGTTGGGAGGCAGGCTCTTCTGGAACTTGCTCATCTTCTCGTGATTCTCGATCTGCTTCTTGAAGAGCGTCGTGAGCTTCGCGTCGTCCGGAAGCTTGGGTGCACGTTTCCCTTCTTTTACAGCATCCTTAACCGCCTCTGCGTGATGCTTCTTCGCGCTCTTCATCATGAGCTCGAGTGCATTGGATGGCATGGGCTGGAACTTCTTGCCAGGAATCAGGCCGCCTTCAGGCAACTCGTCTTCCTCCAGCATCGTGTTGATGCCCCAGTCACACGCATAATTCCATGCAATCGGTGGGTTGTGAGAACGAGCACCACAGTGACCAAGCACCAGGTGGAAACCCTCATGACGAAGTGTACCTTGAATCCTCTTCGCGGGCAGAGCAGCCACAAACTTAGGATTCCAGTAAAGCACTGGGTCACCCGCGACTGCCGAAACTGCCATCGTGGGCATGCTGCGATCCTGGACCATCTTACGCGTGACGCGCCTGAAGACGGGACCGAAGAAGTCACTGTTCAACTTGAACGTGAGAATGTGCGGGTCGATTCCGCCCTTCTTGAGGAATTCCTTGACTTGTTCAGGAGTCGCGTCCTTAAATCCAGGGAGTTCATTTGCTGTTGTCTTAGCCTTCGCCATATTCCACCTCCGTGACTCCATTGTACAATGCGGCGGCTGATTATGCACCGCGCTGAGTCACTTGTTAGACAGAAAGCTTTTTGAGCAGTTCTTTTTCTTTTCTCTCTTTACGCTTCTTCACGACTGCCAGCTCGGTCTCGAGTTCGACAATGAGCTCTTCATCACGTGTGATTTCTGCGGAGAGGAGTGATGCAACCGTCATCTCTTTCGATGTCAGCTCTTTCTCTGACTCCGGCACGTTCTTAGCGCTGGTGCCTGTGACGTGAACCACTCGAAACTCAGACTTCAGCCGGGCAGCGGGAACCGAGAAGCGTCGACCGTCCGACGTCGTGAGAATCGGTATCGGCTGTGGGTCCAGCGGGTCAAAGACACCAACGATGAAGTCCGTGCAAATCAACTCGTCTTTCTGCCGAATCGCATGTCGAAGGCCTGTCGATAGTTCAACCAGCGGTGACAGGAACTTCTCCGGAATGCCAGGTCCTGTTGCTGCCCATGAGCGTGTGCACACCAGCACATCACCAATCAGTAGCGGTGGCTTCTTGCGTCGCCCTCGAAGGCGTGTTCCTTTGGCACGGTCGAGAGCAGCACGTGCAGCTTCCTGGCCTACAATTGTATCTAGAATAGTCGTCATAGTCACCTCATTATCCGGGGGAAAGTACTCCCCTCGGCACAATCAGTATAACCTGACTGGCCGAGGAAAGCACCTAGGAGGTACCTTTTAGACTACGACTTTCCCTGCGTGTCACGAGCGATCTGGATGTGATCGACGACGTGGTTCTTGCAGTGTTTCGACACGAACCGGATGTTGTTCACATTCTTGCTTTGTGTGACTCCGTTCCACATGTCGACCTTCAGCTCGCCCGGGAGTTCGATGATGAACTTCGAGAGATTGGTTGCCTGCTTTCGGTTCCAGTTGTTGGTAACACAGTGTGTTGTGCACTTCTTGACGAGTGCCGCCTTTTCCAGGGCTGACATCTTGATGAGAATCGGCTTCACTTTCTTGTCGAAGCTGTCAAGCACATCCTCGGCAACCAGTGCACGATCGTACGTCTTGATGAAGTTCGCGAAGGCATTACCTGCCTCGTGTCCGACGAAGCCATGGGTGATGGCCAGGAAGCCTCTGGGTGCCACCGTGCCTGCCAGCTCCGAAGGGCCCATCTTCGTGTAGTTCAGCGCGTAGTTCAGCCGGTCCCAGCTGGCCGGTCCGGGAAGAACCGTGCCCGTAGTCTTGGTGTCGCCCGGATCAACGAAGAAGTGGTCCGGATTCTGCTGCAGGAAGTCGATGAGCAGCGGGTCGATGTTGTTCTTGATGGCCCACGCGACCCAGCTTGGCAGGTCCGGAGTGAGCGTCGTCACCCAAAACCGGCGGTAGAGTGCTGGGTCGATGTCGTTGACCTCGTACTCGCTTCCGGCGTTGATACAGGCCATCATGCGGGTGCCAGGGTGAAGCTTGATGGCGTTACCGTTCTTATCTGCACCGAGCTGCCGGTCGAGCACCAGCTGGAAGGCCGATTGCATCACGCCCGGGAGAGCACGATTCAACTCATCGAGCAGGAGGAAGCAGGGCTCACGACACGCCTTGATGTACCAGGACGGGAGGTTGAACACCGTGACATCCTCATCGGCCATGACGGCGTGATTCGGCATGCCGATCATATCACCCTCCTGGTATGTGGAGAGCCGGCAGTCAATCAGCGGGAGACCGAAGTGCTTTGCGTTCTGAGCCGCGATATGGCTCTTGCCAATACCCGTTGGTCCCTGAACGAGGACGGTGATGTCGGATGGAAGCATCCGTGTTACGTAAGTCAAGTCTGATGCAGTCATTGCCATGGGAACCTCCTAAAGTTCTTCTTGTCGCCAGAATCCTTTCCGGGTGACATCGTCATCCTACCCTGTTTGGACAGAGCTTGCACCACTCTCTGAAATTATTTGCCGAAGCCGTCCGGCACGTCAGGGTCATCAACAATTGCGGCCTTGAACAGCATGTGAGTTTTGATGAGCACAAGGCCAGCGGGAGAAATGACCTCCATGTAGGTCGGATCTTTATCGAAGGTGCCAATGACTAAGAGTCGGTCTTCGGGTGTCACCCAGCGGTTCTTATTCTTCTGTGCTTTATGCCAATCAGCCAACTTGCCGTTGCTGAGTGCTTCGTACTCAAACTCGAACATCGTGAACGTGCGGTGTTTCACCAGCGCGATCTCATCTTCGTTCCATGCCTCAGTGGGTCGGGCGTTTGCCAGATTCTGGCGTGCCATGGCTGCAACTTCGTAAGCGTTCTTATGCATCCGTCTCTGCTCCTTCGGCTCTAGTGCCCTCTTGCGGTTATCCTGGGTAATCTTTCTGTACAATGCCGTGTCACCAGCTGCCGACGGTCGGTTAGGCCGTACTGTCTGTGTCTGCAGCCTCTGATGTGCGAGCGGTGACCTGATATTGATTTTGGGCTTCTGTGTTTTGCGACTCCGACGCCTCTTCTGTTTTTGTCCGCTGTTGTCAATGATGTTGTCCATCATGGCGTCTTCGTTGATGATTCGCGTTGGTCTAGAGCTGTTTGCCATCATTCCCTCCGTGCGTCTATCATACCCCGCCTTTGACCAATTATACACTAAAAATGAGCCACCCTCACCAAGGGCAGTATATATAGCCCTCCAGGCAGGGCTCAGAATAGCTGGAGAAACCTCTGCGGTATGTGCCAAAGTTGACCATCTACAAGAACTAGATTCACGCCGCTATCCCTGCCCTCGATTGTCGTTGAGATCACAGTCCCGATTGAGCCCGCATTAAAATGTTCAAGAATCATGACGTCGCCATCTCTCCACCCGTAAGGAAGTTTAGGCTGCCCTCTGAGCTTTTCTATAGCCACGATGTCGTATTTCTTAACTGCCGGCATTCACAAACCTCACAGCATCCTGAAAGATGTCGACGAGCGATCCATCTGCACGCATGACTCTAAACCATTTCTCATGATACAGCAATTCGTACCTCAGCATTTGCGTTTTCTTGAACATCGCCACGATCGTGAGCACCTCATCACCCGGTACAAGATCGTGCAAATCACTTTTCTTAAGACATGTCCTTCCTTCTTTGGCGTCGGCGTATCCGATCTCATCGCCATCTTCGCTTATAACCAGCATTCCAATCACTTTTTCTTTACCAGCATCGATTGCGTTTTCATGCGCCGACAAGATGCGCTGCATGATGCGTCCCGAAGCGTCTCCCAACGCGAAGGATATGAACCAACACGGCCACACGATGCTGTTCATGAATATCTCTCCCATGTTGATTTTGTACTTGAGGCAGTGATTTGGGTTGAGCTTCTGGTAGCCCATTCTCAGGATGCGCATGTTCATGAATGCGCCGAGCATAACCCACCCGACGAAGATACCGAAACCGACTGATGATGCAATAATGAGGTTCATTGTGTCCTCCTCGGGACGAAATGTGGCTGTGTGACGAAATCTGGGACGAAACGTCAGACGGGACGAAATGTGGCTGTGTGGGTTAATCCTGTGTTCCTTTAACAATTTGTGTGTGCCTCATTCTGCACCTCCCATCTCTTCAAACGTCATGAAGAACACATCTACTCTCATTGTGCAAGTCCGGCCGCACCCAGATTCCATGTACACGACGTCGTAATCTATTTTCTTCGGGTTCTTGAAGATCAAATCTATAGTACGTGCGTGGTGGCTCGGAATTCCCTCGATAACTGTGACGATCGTCTCGCTAACCGCATCAGTTTCGTGCTGAATCCACAGCGAACCCTTCTCTACATCGCGAAACATGTTCGATTCATGCACTTTTATACCGACCCGTCTGAACGTCCACACCATGCTCATGCTCAGGCCCTTAGCAATCCAACGGCCGATGTAGAAGAGCACCATGGCGACGCCGACGACGACGAGCAAAAACAAGATCGGCAGCCACGCGAGAATCCCAACTGCCATGTCATCAGCGCTTGTTGATTCACCGCCCTGCGGGTCGAGTGTCGCAAAGAAAACGGATATCAGCAAGCCGATGAAGAGATACCCAAAGATGACCAAAAGCGTCGTCATGTTAAAAATGCCCAGTTTGCCTACCGCTCTTCGTTCTGCAGAGGTAGGGAGTTTCGAAAGTTACGACTTTTTACGCCTTGCTGCTATGACCCGCCACAGCCAATTTGATCTAGGGCGCGCCGGGGCTGGAGTCAACTTTTCGTACCTATTTTGCTCCTCTCAGACATCATACCCCAAAAGCCGCACCATTGCACCGCAGCAGCACCCCCTCGATTTTGTCACTTTTAACGCATTTTCGGGACGAAACGTGGGACGAAACGTGGCGCAGAGTCAAAATTCCACTGCATTGAAGAATCTCATCGCTCTGTATCCGACCTTACCGTCGGGCCCAAGAAGCACGTAGACATCGCTCCTGAATGGTTGCGTTCCCAGCACAGTGAAAACAGTGTCTTTATCATAATCATCACGTGGAGAGCCTGTAAGGACAGGCCAGCCGGCGATCGGATCGTACGGCACTCCAGACAACATGCATTTACGCCTGCCAGACGTGTGGAACATGACGAAATCTGGTAATTGCTTCTCTTCGCTCATGGTGGGTAGGTTCCTTGCAGAGAGGGGTGCTTACTGCGGGTCATAGTGTACAAAAGTCTCTGCGCAGCACTAGTCGCTGAGGGAGGTGGAAGATGGTGCATTGTACGCCATCCTCGCCAGGAAAACACTTCGGCAGCCGCGTGATAGGCTTTTAAGATGTTGCTGTGCACTGCACTTCCCACAGATGCTGACCACTTGTCAGTCATCGCCAGAGGAACTGAACCTCGTCACAGCAGCACATCACGCAAGAACGAATAAACGGGCTGAATCGTGAACGATGTTACCGTTCTTATCCAACATGCTCAGCCATAGAGTGCTGTTGTGATTGTTTTCTCTTGTCGTTGAGATGACTGTGAATGTGTCTTCTGCAGAATACAGGTTGCTGGCTGTGAGAGTGCGTGGTGCTCCTGTCTGCTTCTTGAAATCAGGCATTTCCATATAGCATCTGAGCACGTCGCCTCGGCTTGGTGCGCTGGGTGTTGACATGCACCTCGAGCCTTTCCATCGTATGATGTCTCCTCTCTTGAACTTGATTGGTGTGTCAGACACGTGATCTGTTTTCATAGCTTTTAATTGAACCTCCCTTCTGAGATGACTTCTGGGGTGCTTTCGGGCATGATTTCTAACGCAAACCCGCGGTCATAGACAGTGTGGCCATGCATGTCGAGCATGCTGTAGTGCCTCGTCTGCTGCGCGTCGAACTCATTGACACTCACGATTGTGAATGTTGCGTGCTCTGGGTAGGCGGTTGTTAGTGTCTTTGCAGGCAGGAGCGTCGTGTAGGCTTGAAAGCCAATTAGATCTGGGTAGTTGGCTTTCACGATGTCACCTGGTTTGAATACGTTTTTCTTTTCTGTGTCTCTCATGTTGTGAACTCTCATGCATGGTAGTCGTCGAAAGTAAGCATGTAGAAGAACTTGCAATCGTTGCATGCAACAATTATTTTAAAATCTCCAGCGTCTCGTCGAGAAGAATCCACCTGCCGACTAATATTGACTTGCTGTCCATGAACAAGACCCACGCTGAGGCGACAGCTCGCGCTCTGTGCCAGCCGGGTGTGCACAATTCAATCACTGTCAAGACTTCATCATGATCTGACTTCAGAATTCTTGCGTGGTATCTCTCCCCCACGGTTGGGGCTTTAGTTTGATTGGCATAAACGCCTGGGTCGAACGAGATTTCCCCTTGGTTCAGTATTGAATCAAAGCTGCGGACATAAACCAAGTCGCCGGGTTTGAGGTCAGCGCAGTATAGCGTCTGCTTTGCGTATACTAAGTCATCCGTATCCATATTTCCCTCCGCATAGACATTATACGCTGCATGTCTGCAGAGTGCACGACGTTGGTCTCTATGCCTAGGAAATGCTTGACAGGTATGGTAACTCCACTATCAAGGAGCATGCTGCCAGATTGTCGTCAGAACGGCCTGAACAAAACAATGATTCACCTGACAAGTCTCTTTCTTATTTGAACTTTTTTACTACGATTTCGGCGGAAGTGCTCAGAAGGATGAAACCTGACGTGAGCGCGATCCAGATGTCATAGTATGCAACGTCTTCCATCATGTAGTAATACAAAGGAGCACTTGCAATTGCTGCTTGCAGGCTGCGTGCTGCAAGCTCTAAGACAATTGTCTTTGCAAGTTTATGAATTTCTTTGAATATCTTTCCCATCTTCCTCTCCTTAGTAGAGGCGTTTTTGCTTTGAGCGTCGGGCGCGCTGCTGCTTCTGTCGTGCTGAGCTTCTTTGTGCCTTGAACGTCACGCGCTTTGGTCGATTGTTCTTCTTTGGGTCAACAATTGTGATGACCTTGAAGACACTGTCTTCCTTCTTGCACACAGCGTTGAGAGTTTTCGCGCCGAGGTGAGTCACGATGACGAATTCGTAAAGGAGCGCGCCAGCGGCTTGGTCGCGAAGAAGTGTGCCTTCTTTCAGCGCTTGGGTCACAACTGCCTTGACGTTGTCGCCCAGTTCAAAGAGTTCGGGTACGCGCTGTCGCAACCTTTCTCGAGCATGGAATGTAAAAATCACGTTGTCCATTTGACCCTCC
>Ga0098052_1001559_pt1 | contig 14194 bp, 17 predicted proteins | sample 15_taG_FD_81591 | JGI IMG/M metagenome (GOLD analysis project Ga0098052, IMG submission 81591) | Marine viral communities from the Subarctic Pacific Ocean - 15_ETSP_OMZ_AT15312 metaG | ecosystem: Environmental > Aquatic > Marine > Oceanic | place: Pacific Ocean | collected 2015-01-18 | reverse complement strand
CCTCCGAAAGCTCCTCAAGAGAGACTTCAAAATACAACAAATCAAGTGTGGATAGTACTTTGGACAAATTCCTCAGCTAGATGTGATGAGCCGCTACAGCCCCGGCGGTAAATAAATTGGGGCTTTTTTATTTTAATTTATTATTTAATATGAGAAGCATAACTCCCAAACAATTGCAATGCGGTTACAAACTATATCCCTTGAAAAAGTTTAAAAAAAACAAACTTCATCGTCCGTTTAGGGCATTAAAGCCGTTTAGGCAAGGAAAAAATATGAAATACAAGAAAATAAACAAAGAAACAATAGTTTTAATCGAAAATCACAGTGGTAAGGTTATCAATAAAGAGGTGAAATTACTCATTAGTGAAATTGATTGGGACGATAGAAAAAACCAGACAAGGGATTCTGATTTGGATAGAGGCCATATCGCAGCCCTCCAGTCAGACATAGCTTCTCGCGGATTAAACAACATGCCGCTTGTAGAGCTTGATAAAGAATCTGCTCTCTATAAAGTGGTTTCTGGTCATCATCGGCTAAATGCGCTTAAAGGATTAATCAATGATAGTGAATTTAAGTTAGATAGGATTCCATGCGTCTCTGTGAGTTTCAATAGCACAATTGACCGTGAATTTTTCATGCAAGCCCAAAACCATCACCCTCCAACAAAACCGCACACTCGGAAAGATGCTGTAAGGTTTGTAAAAAATATGAGAGCCTTCGGTTATTTCGATTCAGCAAATGGTAATATGGAAATAATTGAGAATAAAGTAAACATTTTATTACAGTCTCATTATTGCAGATTAAAATCCAATAGCAGACAGGATGTATATCATGATGCTTTTAAAGATATGGAAATAACAAGAGTTAAGACCATTCTAAAGCCTGATCTCAAAAAAGATGCCCAATCCTTATATAAACCTTTAAAATCTTTTTCATGGAAAACCGGCAATTATCTTTGTTGGGGTGACACTAATAGCGTTAGAAAAGCAATCGCAGTTGCTTTGGAGAAAAGAGTTAAAATGATTGATCAAGGAGTAGTAAAGGCCACTGATCCTAAAGGCAAAATAATAGTTGTAACTCACTTTGAAGCAAAAGATTTAAATACCTTAAGAGAACAGAGAAGTCAATTTCTCCACACGGAAGGACTTATGAATCGCTTTGCTTATGCTCCCGGAAATCTCGTTTTAATTAATGAAATATGTTTTTTAGCACAAATTGATGGAAAACCCGGCATAAAAGAAAAAAAGGCGATTAGATATAAATGGAACTATGATACTGAGTCTTTTATAGAAAAAATAATTTAACAAATAGCCCTGGAGTATGGCTCAAAACTGCTCCCCTTTTAGAATTTTGTGTAAAAATGTTTATCTCCTTTTAATATTAGATGGCCGTAAATTATTTTTCTTTTTCGTTCCGCAGGAAGGCATGGGGTTACAGATGCCTAGCACAAAATTTAACCACAGGAAGGCACGGGGTTACAGGTGCCTTGCTTTTATCTCATGGAGGAACAAATGAGACCAAATTTACAATGTTCAAACTGGCGTTATATCACAATGGAGAAAAGAATTAATGGCAAAAAAAGTATTACAAATGGCGAACAAAGCCGGGAAGATCGACCTGAAGAAGATTCAGAAGTTGGTCAACAAGAAGACAGGGATGAATGTGGCCCACGATCTGACACAGGACAACCCGACCCAAGTGAAGGAGTGGATTCCAACCGGTTCCCGGTGGTTAGATTCAATAATCTGCAGGGGACATAAAGCAGGAATTCCCGTAGGAAAGATTACAGAGATAGCAGGTCTCCCAAGTGCGGGAAAATCTTTCTTAGCAGTACAAATAGCAGCAAATGCCCAGAGAATGGGACTGTTTGTTGTTTATTTTGATGCTGAATCTGCGATTGACCCATCGTTTTTAGAAGCGGCGGGTTGTGATTTAACCAATCTCTTATACGTTCAGGCTGTTTCAGTCGAGAAAGTATTGGAGACAATTGAAGAGTTGATGGATTCTTATGAAGACCAAAAATTCTTATTTGTATGGGATAGTATAGCAGCAACTTCTTCTGAAAAGGAAATAGAGTCTGACTATAATCCACAATCTACGATGTCGGTTAAGCCTCGTATTTTTGGAAAAGCTTTCCCCAAGCTTACTATTCCGCTTGCCGATCGGCAATGCACACTTCTTTTGATTAATCAACTGAAGACAAATATCAACCCAAGAAACCCAATGGCGGCCCTTGTCACCCCCTACATTGCGCCCGGTGGAAAAGCGATTGAGTACTTTAGTTCTCTTCGTATTTGGCTCACCAAGCGCAAGTCAAAGGCTTCCTTTATTACAGATGGGACAGGACTTAGAATTGGATCTGAGGTTAAAGTAAAACTTGAGAAATCTCGTTTTGGCACCGAAGGTCGTGAATGCACCTTTAAGATCTTATGGTCTGGCGGAGCAGCAATTCAAGATAAAGAGTCTTGGCTCACTGCCCTAAAAGCTTCGGGTACCTCTCGTCTAACTGTTGCTGGGTCTTGGTATACCCTAACCAGTTCTTCTGGAAAAACTTTTAAGTTTCAAAGTAAAGACTGGCTTATCAAACTTGGTAATGGTGAATTTAAACAAGCGGTTTTCGACATCATGGATGAAGAGATCGTTAAGAAATTCGTTGACGAAGGGAAAAACTTCCCTGTTGGTAAAGAAGAGTAAATGATAACATCGTGATAATCTTCGGCCCACCTTTTGGTGGGCTTTTTTTATTTTTCTACTTGACAAGTTAACTCAACGTGTTATATTATATACATCGGAGGAAACTCCTTTCATAATAAAAATTGGAGGAATTATGAAGAACGAAAATGAAATCACCACTAGAGAACTGCACAAACACATCAGAAAAAAAGCAGGCATACGAAGGCGAATCTTTAAGAAAGGAAAAACTTTATGTTTTCGCGCTGGAGAAATGAAAACCATTGTTTACAAAATTGCCGGGCCCAACACTCCTGTTGATGATGTAGTCTGTAGTAAGTTATTTAGTACGTTTATACCGGGGTGGAACAAACAAACGACAATTGATACGCATCCCGATAAGATCAATTTAGAATTGATTCTGAAAAAATTAAGCCCGGCTCCAGCAAGTTCTAGAACAGCTACTCCTATCTCTGCAAGCCCTGCGGATTGCGTGTTGGACGCTTCTTTGACCATGGCAGCAGTAGACAACAAATCGATTAAAGGCGTTTTGAAGCGCACCGGGTGGTCTGTGGGCGAAGCTGCGAAGGTCCCCTTTCTAGAACTTTTTAATTCAATATTGGATCGGCCTAATAAGATACAGGAAATCAGAGTAAATGCTGATGCATCTTATTCCGTATTCTATTTCGAAGGGAAACAATAAAATGAAAACAGAAAATAACAAAGTTTGGTTATATCTTGACCAAGCATTAAGAAAACTACAAAGTATATCTCATTGGACCACATCGGCTGATCCATGGTATAAAGACATCGAAGAGGCCAAGTCGCTCCTCAAAGAAGCGTTGAGAAAATTGGAGGTGGACAAGTGAAATACGAATATATAATTGACACACGAGGAGCATACGTTGTCCCATGGGCGGATACTCCTGAAATAAAAGATCAAAGAGATGAACACTTTAGCAAACTATTTGGTGTTCGACCCCTGATTGTCTCGCCGGACTTTTGGGAACATTTGACGGCAAGTTACAAAGTTCAAATTTTAATAACGGAGGAAAAATGAGCAACTTATTAAAAGAAGCCAGAGAAGTTATAAACGCGAAGCGTAAAGCAAAAATAAAGCCTGGAGACTTTAAGAACCCTAGAGGTTATCTTCTCAATTGTATAAAACACAGTGTGCCTGCCCAATCTTACGGTACAGGAATAGAGAAGATCTTTATAAAAGAATGCAGGATGATCAAAGAAACGGAGAAAACTTCTGGTGACGCTAGGGTAAATCCGGGACCTGACGAAGAAAGATTAGAAATAAAAGCAAGCCTTGCGAATGAAAAAGGTGGTATTAATTTTGTACAGTTACGGCCTCACAATAATATTGATACTTATTTATTATATTATTATGACATTGATTTGAATAAACAAGAATGTTTTATTCTCCCGGCCCATAAGGTCAACATAGCAATTTTAAAATGGGGTGGTTACGCTCATGGATCGATCAAAAAAAATGGACCAATAACCAAAATGTCGATAAACGACAACGAGTACGAATATGCCCTAAGACCAAACGTTAAAAACCAGTCCGATATCATTGATTATTTTCGAAAACGCAATCTTATAAATAAGGAGGAATACAAATGGATAAAAAAGCTAATGAATTAGACCAGTTCTTTACAAAACCAACGGAAGCAAAAAGACTGTATGAAATCTGCAAAGAAAAATTAGACTTAGATAGTTATGACATTTTCTTGGAACCTTCCGTTGGCGCCAATTCTTTCGGCTCATTGTTTCCTTTGAAGAAAGCACTCCTTATGGATATTGATCCACAAAGAAAAGTGTTTAAATATGACTCGAAGTCAGATAGTTTTTCAAGGGTTGATAGAACAGAGGCAGCATTTAAGTTGAATATCATACAGATGGATTTCCTCTCGCTAGGGTCCGCCATGAATGGCTTAAATTTAATTACAGAAAAGAGAGTTATAGCATTCGGGAACCCTCCCTTCGGTAAGAATAGCAGTTTAGCAACCCGCTTCTTTAATATCTGCGCAACATTCTGTGAGACTATATGTTTTATAATTCCTAGAACATTTAAAAGAGTGTCGGTTCACAATCAATTGGATTTTAATTTTCATCTAGATTTCAATGAGGATCTTCCTTATTCTACAGAAGATTGTATTTTTGACCCAGTTATGAACGCTAAATGCTGTTTCCAGATTTGGAATAAAAAACCCTATAAGAGAAAGAAGATAACATTAATTAAAGAACATTCGGATTGGAAGTTTTTAGCTATGGGCCCAAAGGAAGAGAGGAAAGGGTGTGATCATCCTCAACCAACACCACCTAAAAATGCTGACTTTGCAATGAAAGCCTACGGATCGAACTGTGGAAATATCGTTACTAAAGACTTGCACACGTTACGACCTAAAAGTTGGCACTGGATTAAATGTGACAATCCGGAAGAACTTATAAAAAAGTTCAAGCAGCTAGATTATAGCATTTCAAAAGATACCGTCAGGCAAGAGTCTATAGGGAGAGGGGAATTGGTAAAATTATATTCAGATAAATTTGATAAACAAAAGGAGAACAAATGAAGAAGATCATTCATGTGAATCAACATAAGATTCGGAAGAACACAAAGCATCACACAAGCGAACCGGTCTTAACCATTAAGACATATAAAGAGAACCTCTATGCTCACGAGGCCGTCCTTAAGACAAAGGATGGGAAGGAGATCGGGCGTGTGGTTTATCGACCCGACAAACCTTTAAGTTGTGGAGCAAGAGTTTGGATTGAATTCCAAACAGAAGACATTGATGTTGAATTGATTGTAAAGGAGAACAAATGAAACAATATAAGATGGGAGATTACTACATAGGATCTCCGGAAAGTATTTTTGTTAACAAAGTGTGTAATGTGACCGGTGATTGGTATCCCATATACAAAGAAGACTTTTTCCGCTGGGCTTTACAGCAAACCGAGCAGGAACTAGAGCAATGGTATAAAGAAGCTTCAAAAGAAGCTACGACCAATCAACACGATAGTTGCCACGCAGAATGTGACTTTCTTTATTTAAAAGAAGCGATACAAAAGTTTTCAACATTTGAGCAATATCATGAAAATGCTTTACAAAATCTTGTAAAATATGTTAAAGAACATGTTGAAGAAAGTCTTTTATTTGAAGATTCTCTGGTAAAACCTAAAGACTTACTGTGTGTTTATCCCATTCTTTGCATGGTAGAGCAAATTGAAAGATCACTTAAAGAAATAGACCAATGTACAAAAGTATCAGGCAAAGATGATTTAGATACGGTTTTCCAAAAATTCTGTGAAGTGGATGAAAAAAAATCGAAAATTTCTAAATCTTTTGATCTTTATGAACGATACGACACTGATTCTGAATACAACAAGCTTAGCCAAGAATATTGGAGTTTGTGCAGAACATATCGTGCTATGTTAAGAAAAGAAGAAGCGGAAAAACACTTAAATGAGATCTTTTCTGTTTTAGAGCAAGGAATAGATACTCATACATTTTTATTAATAGAACAAATACACTATGATTCTGAGATAAAAAGAAAACACATGTTGTCTAAAAATTTTAAAAATAAAGGCAAAGGTAGAAGACTTAAAGAAAAGTTTGATAGAATTGATTTTCTATACAAGGTCACATCTGAAGCTGGAACGCCCCGCGATGACATATTTAAAAAAATGAAAAGATTGGCTGGATCTGGTTGGTCAAAACAAAAATAGGAGAACAAATGAAGAAATGCACAAAGTGCGGAATTGAAAAGCCATTAACCGCTGAATATTATTATAGAGACTCATCAAGGTCCTCAGGTTTTAGATCCTGGTGCAAGGTTTGCGACGCCGAGTATAGTGCCGAGTATCACCAAAACAACAAAGAAGCAATTGCTAAACAAAAAGCCGAGCGTTACCAAAATAACAAAGAAGAAAAGAAGAAATACCAAGCCGAGCGTTACCAAAATAACAAAGAAGAAAAGAAGAAATACCAAGCTGAGCGTTACCAAAACAATAAAGATAAACAACCGGCCTGTGTTTATCAAATAGTGAACTCTGTAAATAATAAAATTTACATCGGACAAACAATGAGGGGAGAGTTGCGGTGGAAAGAACACCTCAGAGCCCTTCGTAATGGCATTACAGGCAAGTGGAGCCCTAATCTCCAAGCGGACTTCAACAAATTTGGAGAAGGTGCTTTTGAGTGGAGCATCATAAAAGAATACCCAAAGGACAAAGACACTTTGTTATTAGAAGAAGCAAGGACTATTATAAAATACAAAAAGGAAGGAAAGGATCTATACAATATAGCACTAACGATAGATCAAGCGCAACTATTAGAGGAGAACAAATGAAAAAAGTAATGATAATTGACGGTCTCAATATGTTTTTGAGATCATATATAATAATCCCATCAATGGACCCGAGAGGAAACCCCAACGGAGGAACGTGGGGCTTCATGAAGTCTCTTCAAAAACTCTGCAAGATGTTTAATCCAAATGAGATTGTTGTATGTTGGGATGGAGTTGGAGGCTCGGAAAAGAAACGAACCATCAACAAGAATTATAAACAGGGAAGAAAACCTCTTCGTTTTAACAGACGAATGATTGAACTTTCCGTTGAGAAACAAGAAGAGAACAAAGCATTTCAACAAATAAGATTAATGGATTATCTAAATGAGATGCCCGTGATCCAAACTATGATTGACTATGTGGAAGCGGACGATGTTATAGCGTTTGTCACTCAACATGAGAGGTATGCCAATTGGGAGAAAGTTATCGTATCTTCAGACAAGGACTTCTTTCAACTGCTTGAAGGTGATTGTGCCCTCTATAGGCCCATACAGAAAACACTCTTAAGACAAAAAGACATATTAAAAAAGGATGGTATTCACCCACGAAACTATGCATTAGCTAGAGCGATGGATGGAGACAAGTCCGACAATCTTCCCGGAGTACCAAGAGTGGGTCTGATAACGATTAAAAACAAGTTTCCCTTCCTATCATCTTCTGTTACCTATGAGCCGGAAGACATCTTTAAAGCATGTGAAGCTGTCGAAAAACCTTTGTCTGTTCATAAGAATATTCTTAAGAATAAGGAACTTGTCGAAAGTAATTTTAAATTGATGCAGCTATATAGTCCCAACATTTCTAATACCCACAAGAAACAGGTTAACTTCGCGCTTTCTGAATTTGACAAGAGTTACAATAAAATTGAGATAATCAAGAAAATGGTCATTGACGGGATTGATGCAGGAAAATTCACTGAATTGTTTGTGACACTAAAAAGAATAACAAAATAAATCTTTTTACTTGACAGACTTTTAGTAATCGGTTATAATACTTACAACACGGAGGAAAGAATGGAGAATCAAAATGAAACATTCTCAAGGTTTGGCAAGTCCTTTCAAGAAAAACTTTGCCACTTGATGATTCAAGACAGACCATTTTGTGATCAAATCACAGAAGTCTTGGACATTAACTTTTTACAGTACGAGCATCTTCGCGTCTTTGTCCAGATTCTTCTGGATTACCGCGAAAGATACAGAACACATCCATCATATGAGATCATGGCCACTAAGATAAAATCGGGCTTGGATTCTTATACACCAGCACTAGCAAAACAAATAAGAGCATTTTATGCATCTGTTCTTTCTGAAAGTGAATTGAGAGATGGTCCTTTTATCAAAGACAATGCGTTAGACTTCTGTCGAAAGCAAGTTCTAAAAGGAGCAATGATAAAATCGGTTAAACTTATCAAGACATCATCTTTTGATGAGATTCAAAGTGTAATTGAAAAAGCCTTAAAACTTGGAACAGACAACAACTTTGGTCACGATTTTATTAAAGACTTTGAAGAGAGATATACTATAACAGCAAGAGACCCTGTATCCACTGGATTTGAGAGAATAGATGACATCTCTAAGGGTGGATTAGGTAAAAGCGAATTGGGTGTCGTTATCGCTCCAACAGGGGCCGGCAAATCAATGGTTCTGGTACACTTGGGAGCCGAAGCACTTAAGGCAGGAAAGACAGTTGTTCACTATACAATGGAGCTTGCTGATGTTGTAGTTGGTAATCGTTATGACAGTTGTATTAGTCGTGTTCCACTAGCGGATTTGTTTTCAAATAAAAGAAAAGTGTTTGACGAGATACAAGATGTTGAAGGGCAACTAATTATTAAAGAATACCCGACCAAGTCCGCTTCAACCGAGACGATCAAGAATCACATTGAGAGACTTAAGAAGAAAGGAATAGAGCCGGATATGATTATAGTGGACTATGCGGATCTCTTAAGGCCGGTCAAGGCCACGAAGGAAAAAAGACATGATCTTGAAAACACATACGAAGAATTACGGGCAATTGCTCAGATTTATAAATGCCCACTATGGACTGCGTCACAGACAAATCGATCCGGGCTTAATGCTGAAATTATTACAATGGAAGCAATTTCGGAAGCATTTAATAAATGTTTCGTAGCAGACTTTATATTTTCACTGTCTAGAACAGTGCAAGACAAACAAGCAAACAAAGGAAGAATCTTTGTAGCTAAAAATAGAAACGGACCAGATGGTCTTGTTTTCCCGACCTTTGTGGATTGGTCGAATGTCAACATCAAAGTGTTAAGCCGAGATGATAGGGATTCTGTTGCCAATGTAATCAAAGATTCCGACCAGAATACACTACAGTATTTAAAAGACAGATATAAAAAAAAAACTAACAACGAGAGGTATACATGTTGAAACTAGGTAATATTAATGTAAGAAAATTTAAGCTTTCAGAACAGTTCATGAGTAAATTTAAAGAAGCGCAGGTTCCATGGGGGCCTGTTGGTTATGTAACATTCAAGAGGACGTATGCTCGCCGCCTTAATGAATTTGAAGAGGGAGCAACAGGAACAGAAGAGTGGTGGCAAACTTGCCGCCGTGTTGTTGAGGGGATGTTTGATATCCAAAAGAGACACGCTTTTTCAATTGGAATTGAATGGAACGATGCGAAGGCACAAAGAACAGCAAAGGAAGCATACGAGAGATTGTTCACACTTAAATGGACGCCACCGGGTCGTGGGCTTTGGATGATGGGTACCAAGTTTATTTATGAGAGAACTGGTGCTGGACTATTCAATTGCGCTTTCAGATCAACAAAAGATTTATCTCAAAAGGGTGGCTACATCTATGCTTGGATGATGGACGCATTAATGTTAGGTATTGGTGTTGGTTTTGATACGCTCGGCGCAAAGAGTCTAACGGTTAAAGAACCTCAAAGAACAAACGATATATTTAAAATAGCAGACTCTCGTGAAGGTTGGGTGAACTCTGTGCATGTCTTATTAGACGGATACCTTCAAGGAAAAAAGGTCCCTCAATTTGATTACTCAGCAATACGAGGACCCGGAGAATTAATTAAAGGCTTTGGAGGAACATCAAGCGGAGCAGGTCCTTTGATAGAACTCCACAAAAACCTTTCCGAATTATTGGATGAGAGAATAGGAGAGCCTATAGGTTCGGTTGATATAGTCGATATTGAAAACCTCATTGGCCGCTGTGTTGTTGCAGGGAATGTCCGCAGATCAGCAGCACTTGCAATCGGTCAGCCCGATGACAGCACTTATCTAACAATGAAGAACGATCAAGATAAACTTTACCATCACAGATGGGGATCCAACAATTCATTTGAAGCAAAGGTTGGCATGGATTATACTTGGCATGCAAAGCAATCTCAAGTCAATGGAGAGCCGGGATACATTTGGCTGGACAACGCGAGATACTACGGAAGAATGAAAGATGGAAAGAAATATAATGATACCAAAGTTATGGGCTTCAACCCTTGTGTTGAACAACAACTAGAAGATGCTGAACTCTGCTGTCTTGTGGAGACCTTTCCGGCCAAGCATGAGACTTTCGAAGATTATATCAAAACCCTAGAGATCGCTTACATGTATGGTAAAACAGTTACCCTTGTCAATACTCATTGGCCCGAGACAAATGCTATTATGTTGAAGAACAGAAGAATTGGCTTATCTCAATCTGGTGTTGTTCAAGCGTTTAATAAGTTTGGAAGACGTGAAGTTTATAAGTGGTGTGATGATGCCTACAGACACGTTGAAGAACTAGACAAGGAATACTCTGATTGGCTTTGTGTGCCTCGCTCTGTTCGTATGACGAGCATCAAGCCTTCCGGTACAGTTTCTCTTCTCAATGGATCAACTCCCGGAATACACTTCCCGGAAGATGAGTATTACATAAGACGAATTAGGTTCTCTATGGATTCTACATTAATCCCTCCTTTGAGAGAAGCGGGATATAAGATTGAAGAGGACTCATATTCACCAAATACTTACTGTGTGGAGTTCCCTGTACATGAGCCCTTCTTCTTTAAAGGAAAGAGAGACATCTCTATGTGGGAGCAACTTGAAATCGCCGCACAATATCAGCACTATTGGGCTGATAACTCAGTCTCAGTTACTGTAACTTTCCGACCTCATGAAGCAGATCAAATTAAAGATGCTTTGGAAATGTATGAGGCAAGATTAAAAGCGGTATCTTTTCTTAGATATGAAGAGACTGGTTATGAGCAGGCTCCATACGAGCCCATAACAAAAGAAGAATTTGAAGAGATGAATAAAAAAATCACACCAATTCAAAAGATTGAAACCGATGAAGGTGGTGTGGGTAGTAAATTTTGTACGAATGACACATGCTTAATATAAAGGAGGAAAAATGACATTCAAAGTATACGGTAGATATATATTAATCGAACTGGTTAATGATGAACAAGAAGAAAGTAAATCGCTGGTGGTTTTGCCAACAGATTACAAGAAGCCCGAGAAGCCCTATGGACTTGGAAAGGTCTTAGGAATAGCGAGAGATGTTAAATTTAACATTGAAATTGGAGAGACAATAGTTTTTGAAAAACGAATGCTCAATAAAATTGAAGTCTTTGGAAAAATGAACTATTTAGTATTAGAAAACTATGTTTATGGAGGAGTAATAGATGAAATTAACACGTAGCCGACTCAAAGAGCTTATAATAGAGTCAATAAAAGAGAGGTCCATGCTTTTAACGGAAGCAACCTTCCCGTCAGCACAAAGAAAAATTGATGAAGAAATGCAGACATTTGCGGTATTCTCCTCTTCACGAGCAGAAAGAAGTGCTCACCAAAATAAAGTAGTTGATGACAAAGTAAGATCGTATCTGAAATCAACCGGATTTCCCTATACAGTTGTTGAAGGTGGATTCAAAGAAACTCCTCGCGATGAATCAGGGGAAGAAATAGAAGGTGCAGAAAAGACCAGCGAGATTGAAAAATCTTATCTTATATTTGCAGATGATACAAGACCAGATATTGCTAAAACCGAAACTGATCTCTTTGCTGTAGCAAATAAAGCATGCGCAATTTCCGCTCAAGAATCTTTTTCCTTTGGATATGCTCGTGAGGTTTCTGATGAATTTGAAGGTAAGAAAAAAGAGATGTTTATCGCTCTCTATCCGACTGGTGCAGCAGGACCCGGAAACGCACATAGGATTAAAGAGCCATGGGCAGGTCCATGGACGTCCTTAGCAGATATGACAGACGACAGCGGATATTATACTAAAATTAGAGGCAAGAAAGGAACATTCAAGGAAGAAATTGAAAACCTTAGGGAATCACTCAAGAAGACAAACAGTTCAATCGAAAAGAGAAGGATCCATCACAAGATACGAGTTCTGTTAAACATTGCGAGGTCTTAGTGGGTGAATTTAAAAAGTCGATTTTTATATTCGATGACCAAATCGGTCGGGTTGACTATGTTGACCATATGGGTACTGACCTTACCGTTGTCAATTCTGCTCGTGTATCTTTTGGTATGCAGAAGCATGAACTTAGTCCCGGAGACGTTAAGCTTGTTAAATACCTTATTAAGCACAAACACACTTCTACTTTGGAGCATTGTTCTGTTACCTTTAAATTTACTGTGCCTCTTTACATTCGTTCTCAGCACATGCGCCACAGGACGTGGTCGTATAACGAAATAAGCCGGAGATACACAGATAAAAATTATCAATTCTATACTCCAAAAGAATTTAGAACGCAGCATAAGTCCAACAGGCAAGCTAGCAATCCGGACGCTTTAATTAACCCACCAGTGTATAGTGAACAGAGGATGGGGCTAATACCACAGACTTTCCCAAAAGCTTCTAATTTGTATTTAAGACACTGCGAAAAGAGCCTTGCTCTCTTCGAGGACCTGATAAAAGCCGGTATTTGCCGCGAACAAGCGAGAGGTGTCCTCCCGCAAACTACTTATACTGAGTATTTCGGGACCGTAAACCTAAATAATCTTCTTAAGTTTATTAGTTTAAGGATTCATGAAGGTGCTCAGTGGGAGATAGTACAGGTTGCAAAAGCATGTCTTGAAATTGCTAGAGATTTATACCCAATTTCAGTCTCCGCATATGAGGAGTGGGTTTATGGAGGCAAAGTACAGTAAGGGAGACTTAATCGTTTTAAATGCATTTGGTATGATGCTTAGAGATGATTACAATGATGCAAAAATAGGGGTGATAGTATCACCTCCTAGAAACTATATGAATTGTCAAGAAACATTAGAGTTGTTCTACTGGGTATACGATATAATGATTGGAAGTCAACTAATTAATGATGTACCACAAGAATTTATTGATAGGATGATAAACAATGAGAAAGATATTAAATGAATGGAAAAAATTCTTAAAAGAATCTAAAGAAGAAGACGACCTTTACATAGCAGGAATTGTTCTCCAAGCACTTGAAACTGGAAATGAAGGGGCCATTGAGATGCAGGATAAATTACGCGCTCAAAAGAAAAGAACCAGTAGAATATTGAAATCTATTTTAGATGATCCTGAATTAGAAGGCAATGTATTTGATAATGAATTAATTTGGAAGGGAAATAGAATTCTTCATTTCTTAATATCGGTTAAAAACGACTCTAATGTTAAATACTTTGTAGACCATGAAGAATTCAAGGCTAGGGTAAAACAGATGTTAAATAAAGTCGAAGCCGATGACTTTGAAATACCAACTCGAACATCTTTGGATTTTAGAAATCCATCAGGGTCGCGATTCTCCGATGCCGATCACTCTGGTGGACCGGGAGATGCTGGTCTGGCACTGCCAAATGATGCCTTTAGTCAAGAAGATAGAACAGATCTAGATGCAAACATAAAACTGTGGGCAAATTTCCATCAAGCTTTGTGGAAAGGTGATGAGGAAACCTATTATGATGCTGCTCAAGAGGTACTTCCGGCTATAAGCTTCTTCATTTCGCTCTATAGAGAATACATGCCGGACGATACCAAATACATAGAGAGTTTAGAAGATTTGCACCAAAAGATAATGGATGAAGAACCGCCGGCGCCAAAGACAATCAACCCAAGACAAGCTTTGATTGATGCCAAGAACAAGATGAAAGAAATTAAAAATCAAATTGAAGCCAAGAAGAAAGAGAGAAAAGGCTATATTCAAGACAAAAAAAAGTACGAGGAGTTTTCGAATT
>Ga0098052_1001556_pt1 | contig 14232 bp, 15 predicted proteins | sample 15_taG_FD_81591 | JGI IMG/M metagenome (GOLD analysis project Ga0098052, IMG submission 81591) | Marine viral communities from the Subarctic Pacific Ocean - 15_ETSP_OMZ_AT15312 metaG | ecosystem: Environmental > Aquatic > Marine > Oceanic | place: Pacific Ocean | collected 2015-01-18 | reverse complement strand
TATTTATCGTTGCAATGTGTATAGCCAATTCTGTATTAAATGCAGAGTCTGCACTTGATCTTGATGAATTATTATTGACAAAATTTAACACAGCATCATTCATATTTTGTTTTCTTGTGTTTAGTACATATTCACCCTCGCCCAATATACCGTTGAAGAGTTTACTAAAGTTGTCTTCTGTCCCACCTGTCAGAGATTCGCAAACCGAATTATATGTTTTTGCAGTTCCTATCAAACCATTTATTCCTGGCTCACCACTTGGTCCTGCGGCACCAAGAGAAATACCAGACAATCTTTCAGCATGAGAAACAAAGGAGTTAAGGTTGGTTCTCAGTGCCACCATCGCTCCGGTGATACCGACGAAAATAGCGGGAGCAGTTGAACTGGCAATAGATGCAGAAATACCAGTTATAGAAGCACTGAGTCCATCTATGTTTCCTCTTACTGGATTAATAAATGCTGTGCCTTTGGTTACTTGGCTTATAACATTTTTCTGAGCATCAGAAAAGATAACTGCTTCGATTGTACATCCGTCTGTAGAAAAGTATCCCATGTCATCCTCCTGCTTTCACTGTCGGATATCCTGTAGCGGAATCTCCACACGAAGCAACATCTCCCTGTCTCACTACACCTTTTCCGTTTGCTCTAACCGTCAAAGAACTTTGGTTCATAAATCCCGGCACTTCCCCGTGTCCCGGAATAGGTCCATGTGGAGTAAGCGGAGAACCTTGAAGTGCAATAGGTTGTCCACCAACCCGTACAAGAGGAGCGCCTATTGTAAGCATTGCACCAAATGGAATTGTTGGGTCTGTATTTGCTCTTGTTATTGGTTGTGCTGGCATAATATTTTCCTAGTTCAAGTCGATTCCAGCAGAACCCTTGAGTACCATGTTTTGATTTGTTTCGATATTAATACCCGCACTTGCAGTCATTTTTATGTTCAAAGCATCCACCACGAAATCTCCATGTTCGGATTTTGTGGTAATATTTCCGCCAATCTCTTGGTCTACATTTCCTTCAACAACTTGTTTTACATTTCCATCTACCTGAATGTCTGAGTCGCCTTTCACATAGAATGTACTTTGTCCATCAACTAGGACATTTACATTTCCAGTAACATGGACAAACTTTTTACCCAGTAGCAATTCATAATCATCACCTATTACCTTTACGACTTTACTTCCATCTGGATGAATTTCTTCAAAGGTTCCAGATTTATGCCAAGTATGAATTCTCTCTGCTTCCTCAGTGTCATCAAACTCTTGGATATGACCACTTTCAGATTCATATACATGGTTGAATGGATATTCGGCGGCATATGCTACATCTGGTTCTTTCCACTCATTGTCACCTGCTTCATTTGCAGTCGGCCGTTCTTCTTGTTCTTCTACATTCTCTGTTTTGGTTTGCACAATAGTGTCGGTTGTTATACCTCTTGCTAATCTGTTTGTGTCTTGTTCTGGTACGAAATCTTCTTTTGGATACTTTCCATTTGGATCATTAAACCCTTTTCCTGGTGTTGATGTTTCTAATGAAAACCCACCAATTGCTCCAAAGAAAACAGGTTCTTGACAACTCAATCCATCCCTAAAAAATCCAACAACCCATGTACCTTCTACTGGACCTACAGGAGCATTCCCAATACCGTTCATTGCAGAAGATGTTATTGGTTGAATTGGATATGCCCACGGTAAACTTTCTGTTGGTATTAATGTCTTATCTTCATGATGAAATCCCAGACATCTTACCCTGCACCTACCAAGTTGTAAAGGATCATTTCTATCTTCCACCACACCCTGAAACCAAACAAATCCATCTTTGCCCATATACTTCATGAGAACCACCCTCCAAATATGGAGTCGGTATTAGTTACTGAATTTTGTTGTTCGAATGATATTGAGTCTGGGGATTTTTCTTCGTTGGATTCTTTACACACTTTCATTTTTAATGTGTGGCCTTTTGTTTTACTTATCATATGCTGTATGGAAGTTATTAGATAATTTCCACTCAGAGTATTATCAACATTTACTGCTCCGTCCTGATCTGGGCCCTGAAATGAATTTATAATAATATGAACTACATTACCAACTCTTTTTGTACTATCTCCCGATACTTCTATAATCAACGAAGAAGATTTTAATTGTTCAATCTGTGCATCGTGCCGAGGCAACCACGATTCAATTCCATCATTACCACTATTTTCTTTAACATCACTAGGATCACCATACATGTTTGTTTGTGTTGGAGCAAAAAAAGTTTTGGATTCTGGTTTTCCGGCGTAGATGTTTGTATTTTTTGATAGAATTGGATGTGCATTTAAGGAAGGACATTTATCAAAATCTTCCAAATAATTATAGTTTGTTAACATATAGGATTTGGTGGTGATGTCATGTAGAAGAAGAGAAGAAGCATATGCTCCTCTATGTACTTCCTTACTTCTATCAAATTCACCAATTACCATTTTTCTAATATTGGACATCGAATCATCTATGTTTATTGGTTTGCTTATGTGATCTCTGATCATATCATTAGCATTATCAATTCCATACAGATATACTTGAGAGATATCTTGGTCAAACAATTTTCTTATTGAACGAAAATGAAATCCATCCATGTCTTGATAATAAACATAATCACACAACCTTGGATTGTCTGTTGATGCCGATCTTTTAGAAAGCCAATTTATTGCAACGAAGGGATTCCAGTGAGGTATGATGATACTTGTAGAATCATCAGTACGATCTATGCTGAGAAGTTGTCCTTCATTATATCTCTCATCCAATGTGGACATTGTTTTATCACTGTCATGAAGTATATAAGTGTGGTGTATATCTTCTACTATATCACTTATACTTTTATCAGTATATGCCTTACTGACGGTGCTGAACAGGTTTATCATAAATGTGGGGGAGACAAAATGAATATCATATAATTGAGATTGTTTGTTCAAGAGCGATGTTCTTTGAGAAATTTTATCAATAAGAAAAATGAGTTCTACTTCTTTGTCTATCGAGGGAGTGTGGAAAGATAGGGTGATATATTCTTGTCCGGTTATGGGAAAATTAGCAATAAGGTTAGACGCATCAATGTCAGTGCATACGCCATGCACACAATTTTGAAATAAATCTTCTGTAATTTCAACTGCGGCATACTGATTCATTATGCTAAGAGATGTTCCGTCTAATGTGGATATACTTATATCAGTAAGACGGATATCGTCCATCCTGATATATTTTGAAGAATCCGTAGGATTATTTGTCGATGTATCCACCATTACAGTTATGCTCCACGAACAAGAAATTTAAATTCTTTTATTACCTGATCCAAATACACAGGATTCAGTAAAGATATTTTTCTTTTGTCCTCGTTTTGTTCCATTTCATAATCATAATTTGTCTTTACATAATTACTCAAACTGTTGTATGTGTATCCATACAATAATGTCTGCCCAAATGTAACTCCACCAGAACCCATTGCTAGTTGTGTCGTTCCATTGTATTTTGAGAGGGGGTCTAACCAAACTTTATATGTTTGGAATCCCCCACCGACATCATCGAACCCGGCAGCAGAAGCACCTGTTGTCTCGAAATGATGTATCGATTGGGAGGAGTCGGTGACAATTCTTTTTACTACTGCTTCACCTACATTTTTATCAAGTCCGGTTCCACCAGTAGAGTTGTATGCCTTTACGACATCATTGGTAGAAAATGAATATTTAGAATCTACTCCAGTGACTGTAAGTTTATTTAGAACAGGGTCATAATCCTTCACCAATCCGCCCCAACCAGTAACTCCTGTTCCGTCCATTTTTACTAATGTGTCGTTCTTCTGAATTCCTCCAGTAACTCCGTCAGCGAAAAAGAGAGTAGTGCCAGGATATTTCTTCTTGATGTGTTTTTCAAATTTTCTAACACTCAACGGCCATTCAAAAAATACATCAAATTTGTTGTTAAACAACATAACAATCCAATGATAATTAGGAGAACCATACACGGCGTCTGCTATACTTTCTGGTGAATCATTATCATTAATGTTATACTGTACAAAATATTCGCTTCCTGTTACTCCATGATCAGAGAATCCGACCCTTCTTAAAATATCCACAGCAAGAACACTACCACCAGTTGATCCAGTTGCTCCATCCAATAATATTTTTGGGAAATTCTTAAAATACATTATCAATACCCTTCTTCTATCGACCTGGAATCAAGTAGTGACATTTCTTCGAATGTTAATGACATTAACATATTTGTGGGCGCACCATTTTCAAATGTAGAGAATGATCCAGAAGATGCATAGTCAACATTAATTTCCCTCAACGCACATCTGCCAATTTTATTAATCCAGTCGTTCTGCACAGCCTCACCAAATTCGTTTATTGAGTGATATTCAATTTCAAATTCAGCGGGGAATGTGTAAAATGCGCCTTTACCATATTTTGAACTGAGGGTAGGATATGCATATTTTTTAAATCGTTTGATTATTTGGTATGCTCTAACGGACTCTTCTGCATTTCTAGGAGAAAAGTTAAAGTTAAGTTCAAATTTTCTTGAAACGGGTTCACGGAACATTAATTGTTTTCTTGGGTTTGGTGCAATTCTTGCTCCTGCCAGGAGATATGCATCAACATTCGTATTCATTGAAACAAACGAAGCGAGACTATCGACTGCCGCCGCCGATTTCGTTATTAATCCTTTTGCAACAAGTCCTGTCCAGTCGTTAATAAGATTTTGCATGAAAGACATATCTTGTTGTTCATAATCCAAGAGGGAAAGCGATTGGATTTTTTGAGGCATATACAATGCAATTGTGTCTTTGGTTTTATTTATGGCTTCTCCAAATCTTGCAGTTCTTCCAGTTTCTTTAAAGAGTTGGTCATTACGATTTACATAATTTGTTAGTATGTTTTCATCTATGTCTGTTTTCTTTTGTAGAGCCGATTCCTCGGTGTCATTAAGATTAAGTTCACCAATGTTCTCTCCTGCTTCTTTGCCAAAAACCCACCCACCAATAATTCCGGTGGCCTGCAAAGCAAGGCTGTACCGATTCCAACCACCCTTTCCCAATCTCTTTGAAAGTTTGTTAGCGCCGTATAATCCAGCACCGGCTCCAAGAGCGCCGCCCATGATTCCAGAATTCATCACTTTGCCTTCGGCATTTTGTGCATCGGTCCATTCTTGTTCGTTCATATCATATGTTTCTGCACCACCACCATCATAAATATGAAAAACAACCATGTGGCTGTGTTTGTCTGTTCCTAATGTAATAGGAAACTGCAACCTGTCTGGAGAATCTCCATAGAAATCCCTCCCTGATGACAGATTCCCATCCGAATCTTGCATCAAATTTAGAAAAGAATCTGTGGCATTGGGATAGGATCCAAAGGCGCGGCTGCCGAACATATCTGTATTAGGTAGTGACATTAAGTATAGTTCCTCTAAATTAAGTTACATGAAAATCGGATACATAAGTATATATGGCATACAAAGGACGATACAAACCAAATCACCCAGAAAAATATATTGGTAATCCTACCAATGTTATTTATAGAAGTCTTTTAGAGAGAAGATTTATGGTATACTGCGACAAATACAGTAGTATATTGGAATGGAGTTCAGAAGAAGTGGTGGTTCCATATAAATCTCCAGTAGACAACAGAATGCATCGGTACTTCGTAGATTTTTTAGTAAAAATAAAGAACAAAAATGGAATAACCGAAACACTATTGATAGAAGTTAAGCCAAAAAAACAATGTTTGGCTCCCAAGAAACCCAAGACCAAGAAGAAAACAAGAACATACCTCAATGAAATAAAAACTTGGGGCGTAAACAGTGCAAAATGGAAAGCGGCAACAGAGTACGCAGAAAATAAAGGGTGGAAATTTATTATTATAACAGATGAGACTTTGGCTCCATAACTATGCATACATATTTACATGCCTGATGATCCAACAAAACTAGAACCACAATCAGCCGGCGCTGAATATACCAGCGGCCGAGTTTCAAACCCTGATATAATTCTTAATCGTAAGAATGTATTTGACGCTCTTGATGAAATGTTCAAAGAAACAGGACTTCCAAGAGGTTCTCAGGCAGCAATGACATGGTATAAGAGTCTTGTTCGTGAAATGTTTGAGATGACAGAAATGTCACCAGAAGAGACATTACTGAGAGATAAGACACGATTAATCCAAAAGTCAGGATATAAAAGACTTGGTGGAATGTACCTCTTTAACTATTTGCCAAAAACAAGAGCAAGATTAAAATATTATGATACAATCCCATTAGTTTTTATATTGAAATTTTATGGAGATGGGTTCCTTGGGTTAAACTTACATTATCTTGCCCCATCAATGAGAGAAAGGCTGTTTACACTTCTTAGAACCAGAATGCGTGGTCCTATCGAAAACCAATGGTCTAGATTGTATCTTTCATACGAAATGTTAAAGAATACCAGACAATTTAGATATTATAGACCATGTATTAAGAAATACAAGACTAAATATATTGGTTCAAGAATTTTACATATCTGGCCAAAGGATTGGGATTTAGCAATTCATTTGCCCATTGAAAGATTTAAAAAGACTAATAGATATCAAGTATGGATGGAAAGTAGACAGAAACTAATGGAAGAAAGACAGGGAATAGCAGAACAATAATGCCTATATTACCATCAGACTTTGCAGAGAATTTGTTCCAGATTGATCCAAGTATTAATCTTCCTTTAGTGGGCAATATTAATCTTTTTGGTGACAGGGGTTCAAAAGTTCCTAACGGAATTGATACTCTTGTTTCAAGCATTGCACATAAAAAACTTGCATATCCATTCAGGTATGAAATATCGTTCAACAATACAGATCCTTTGTCAAATTTAAGATTAGCAGTGTCGTGCGAGAGCATAACAATGCCAGGAAAGAATATTTCAACACAGGAAATTAAAACTCACGGGCCCGTGGATGACATGCCATACGAAGTTTCATATTCGGGGGATGTTGAAGCAGTTTTCAAAGTTGCGGGGGATTATTTCGAAAGAAATTTCTTCGACAAATGGCAAAACTTAATAGTGAGTCCGGGTAAAAATAATCTTGCCTACAAAGATTCATATTCTTGCGAAATTGAAATAACACAATTAGATTTACAAGACCAACCAATATATCACTTGATATTAGAAGATGCTTTTCCTAAGACAATAGGACCAATTGAACTTGGTGACGAGAGAGAGGGAATTCAAAAACAAGCAATAGGTTTCTCATACCGTCAGTGGAGAATGAAAGCACCAGACGAAATCGGATTCCTACAGGGCGTTATAAATAGATTAGACTTGAGAGGAAGATTAAATAGGCAACTCGATGGTATGTTCGGTGGAAGCATTCCAATGAACCCAACTGCAATCGGTGGCACAATATTAAATCTTCCGTGGGGATTAGACCCGGGACAAATTACCGAGCAAGGCGGCCTTGCTGTATCAGATTTCTTTAATGATTTGATTGGATAACTTATAAACATAATGGAGAATATTATGACACTACCAACACTAACACTACCAAAATATAAAATTAAAGTTCCCTCTACAGGGAAGACTGTTTCTTTCAGACCGTTTGTTGTCAAAGAAGAAAAGGTTCTATTGATTGCACTGGAAAGTGGTGACTACTCAATGATTGCAAATGCAATTAAGGATGTCATCAAAGAATGTACATTTGGAGAAGTAGACACAGAAAACTCACCCGTTTTTGATTTGTGTTATATTTTTATCAACATCCGAGCCAAATCGGTTGGAGAAACAACCGAGCCCGTATTTTTGTGCGAACATTGTGATGCACAAAATCCAGTATTAATTGACTTGACATCTATTGAGATTAAAAAGGATGAAAACCACACAAACAAAATTTCACTCGGAGAGGACTTGGGTGTTGTGATGAAATATCCTGGTTTAAATACAACAGAAGAAAATTCTGATGGAACAAATGATTCTATTGAAGCAATCTCTGAGTGCATAGAACTTGTTTATAAGGGAGATGAAGTATTTAAATCAAGCGAACAAACACCAAAGGACTTAGTGGAATTTATAGAAAATCTAACACATAGTCAGTTTGAAAGTGTGTTAGGTTTCTTTAATACCATGCCAAAAATTTCTCACAGCGTCAAGTTCAACTGCGTGAAGTGTGAAAAAGAAACTTCGTTGGAACTGGAGGGTATTGGTGATTTTTTTCTATGAGTCTCAGCCATGAGACACTACTGATATATTATAAATTAAACTTCCAAATGATGCATCACCACAAGTATTCTTTAGAGGAACTGGAAAACATGATGCCGTGGGAAAGAGAGATTTACACTACCATGTTAACTGAACACATTGAGCAAGAAAATAAAAAAATGGAACAACAAAGTAGACAACAATAATGTCAATAGATAGAATTAAACAACTCGAAGAAAGAGTCGCACAAGCAAAAAAAGATGTTCGTGCCCATATGTCTGTTTCAGAATTAAGTAAAGATTCTATTCGTGATATTATTGCCGAGGTTGGAGAGACACAAACAGTTATCAATAATTTGTTTGGTAAGTCAGACGCAGAGATAAAGGGATCTACTAAACTTCTTCGTGACGAGATAAGAAAACTTGTCGATGAGGGCACTAGTGCCGATGCCGCCAGATTAAAAGATATTCAAAATAGAATTAGAGAAATTTCAAAGATATCTGCTGAATCGGGTGGTGCTGAAAGTGAGTTTATACAAGAATATGGTGCTGCGGCCGCATCTGGTATGGCTAGAGCAAGGAAACACCGACTTCGTGGTGAGCGTTCAACACAAGACCCTTATGGGGCAGGATTATTTAGAACGGTCTTAGGAAGCAGATTGACTGATTGGATGATAGGAAGTCCGGCCGGAACTTCTAAAAAAAGAAGTAGAGCAGATTTACGACTTCAGATGGCAGAAGCAGACTTACCATCCGGTGGTTCTACAGATACCCCTGCTGAAAAGGAAGAAGCAAGAAGAGAAGGCGAAGTTCGTCAAAAAAATATAATACAAAAAGAAAACACTGTTATTGACTTGTTGGAAGAGATTCGTAATAACACCAAACTTCTTTTAGGTGGTGGAGGTGGATTCGGCGGCGGCGGCGGTGGTGGCGGTGGTGGAATTGGTGGCGGCGGCGATGCTGGCGGCGGCGGTGGTGGAGGATTCTTAAGAAACTTATTTTCAATGGATAACCTTTTACTCGGAACGATGGTCGCCGGACCCATTGGTGCCGCTGGAAAAAAACTTGCACAGACAAGAGCAGCACAATGGGCTGCAGGAGCATTAGGATGGGGTGGTCGAGGCGGCGGGTGGGCCACCAGTACAATGAATCCAGGCCGCCGTATGATAGGATTTGGAGCCCAAGCATTACCGAGAGGCCGGTTTGCAACACAGTTGGCCAAAATGGGAACAGCGACCCGGGCCCTCGCCGGCGGCAGATTGTTCAGTGGATTAATTTCCTTTGGTGTTACAGAAGCGGTTTGGCAACTCGGTAATGCATTTTTAGATTCATATAACGAAGATATTATGAAAGCACAAGGCGTTTTGTCAAGTGGGTCCACTTATGTTGACGCCGGAGGTGTTACTCGTTCTATGGACACAGTACAAAGAGATATGTTTGGAAACATAACAACCCCCGGTGGTGTTATATTTGATCCCAATGCACCAGCGGCAATAAGTAAAGATTCACAGGGAAGGATGCGTACTGAAACTTATATACAAACGCAGGCGAGAAATAAACTTAAGGATAATGAAAGAGCAGTTATTCTGAAGTTAGAAGAAGCCGAACGATGGAGAAAACTGGGAGTCTCCGACACCGGAGGAATGACAGGCGCCGACGGTAATTGGATAGACGGTCAAGAACAGGCAAACTATCTCCTCGGTCAAGCAAGAGGGATGATAGAACACAGAGCCCAACTGGTTAATAGTTTTGGTGCTAGGTCCATGGACGAAGCAGTTACGTTATTGAAATTCTCAAAGAATAATCATGGTACATCCCAAAGACTTTTGGATAGAATGATGGACACAACAAGAGGCGGCCTCTTTGGTGAAAGCACAGACAGAGGTGCAATTACTGATACAAAAAATTTGCTGAATTTACTTGACCCCGGCCGGCTGAATCAACAATTTTGGCAAGACCTCGAGGCAACCGGCGCACAATTGAGTTCAGAAGGATGGCAAGCAGGGAAGAGTTCCCAATTGAGAATGATGAAGACAATGGGGTGGGAGGTGCAGGGCACTAAATTCTTATGGAGTCAGGGCGAGTTGCACGGCGGCCCTGAGTGGGGAGATAGAAATAGAGAAGCGGAAAACCGCATTAAAAGCAGAGAAAGTCGATTGAACCCGGATGGTAGTGTAAACGAAACCGCAGGTTGGACATTTGAACAAAAACGAGATGCTCACGGTGGTTCTATGCTTCCATATGACACCCGCGACGACAATGGTAATATTATTCCGGGATATAGGAATCCAAAGCACCCAAGATATAACAATGGGAAAAAACCTCCACGACAAGTATCAATGCTTCCTTCAATAAAAGGTAGTTTACCACGGATACTTGCCCTCGATAAAAACGCTTATAATATTTTCAATAACACATCCGCCGGTGTAGCAGATGCACTCGCTGTGGCGATGGTCAATAATGCAAAAACAAATGTGCAGAATACGACAAATTATATTGCTGACCCATACGATGAATCTTCTCTGGCAGATGGCGACCGAATCGCCATGATGAATGATGTTAATTATAATTTAAGATACACATAGAAAAACCCCACCCGAAGGTGGGGTTCTCCCGTTACCACAACGAAGTTAATTTCTCAACCCTCGTTGGCCAACTTTTCAAAGTAGGACAATGCGTCATCATCATCAACAGTTTCACTGACGCTCTTGCTTTCCTCTGAACTCGCGGTGGGTTTGAACTCACTCTCTGTCGTAGACTCAGCAGTTTCGGTAAACCGAACATTTCCACCAAGCACCTTTTCAAGATGCGTTTTCAATTCATCATAAGACTTGAAGTTTGATGGGTCACTAAAGTCTGCAAGAGAATATTGCTTCTGCCACAATTCTTCAAGTTGTGCATCATCTCCGTCAAGAAGTGGTGATGCATCTTCAAATTCACTCTTGTCGTAATTAACAAATCCTGCAACCTTGCGAACCTTAAGGCGGAAGTTTGCACCACCCCAAAAATCAAACGGATTGATTGCAGTTTCATCTTCAAACTCTGGCTGCATCTTCTCCATAATCTTGTCAAAGATTTTCTTTCCGTACTTATAAAGGAATACCTTACCTTCATTTTCAGGATTCTTGGGGTCAGAAACAACAAGAATGTTTGAGTAGTAACTCAAACGGCGCTTGCGGTTTCGTGCAATGTCCTTATCGGATTCAACACCACTGTTCCACAGTTGGGTATTCATTTCCGATACTGGGTCTTTATCACCAATTGTGGTACGAGAGTTCTCGATATACCAACCACCAGGTCCTTTGAACCCGTGATTAAATACACGAACCCACGGAAGGTCTTCGTTTTTTGGTGTAGGAAGGAATCGAATGACTGCATACCCATTGGATGCCTTATCCAATTCTGGCTTCCAAATTCGGTCGTCCTTGTAGGACTCACTCTTCTTTGAAAGTTTGTCTAATTCACCAGTCAATTTCTCGAAACTGGACCTTGAATTGCTTTTCATGTTTTCAAATGACATATGTTTTCTCCTATATGTGCGTGGTGTACGATATGTACGTTATGTAAAGGTATATTATACAGCAGGAACTCCCTGCGTCAAGTGTTTTATACTGGTAATTTTGAAATTTTTGGTAGGAGATTGCTGCCTTGGCCTTCTCTTTGAATCTTCTCAATAATTGGCTGAGAAATCAACTTGGCTCCGAATGCAACATCAATGTTGTAGGTATTACATGATTGAATAACGGCTTCGATATAAGAATCGAATTCTTCTGCTAATTCTTCAACCATTTGACAAAATTCTAATTCTGTAACATTCATAACAAATCTCCTATAAATATATAGGTGTATGGTACATCAAGTAAGACATAATGTCAATTCCTTATACATATATTAGGTAAAATAATGTGAATATTATTAGGAGAAATTCATGCCTAAAGGATCAGTTCAAATCTCAGCAACAACAGGTACTACTGGTGCCTATATTCTCACCGAAAGACACGGAATCACCTGTGTTGGCGGTATTTCCGCAGGGGTTTCTGGTGTAACTGGATATGATGTCCAAGTTGCCAAAATGGTATGGGGAAATACTGGAGAGTACTATTGGGTAGATAGCACTTACTCTGAAATCTCAGGCGGAGGGGGGAGTTGTGGTAGAGGACCACTTCCTGTCCAGATGAGAGATGCTTCTGGTGCCGCAGTTAGTACATCAGCAGTTAGTGGTTCTACAAGCAGAGCAGTTGATGTTAATATTTTAAATCAAGGCGGAAGTGCTTCTGTATTGAGTATGCAAAACCCAGATGCGGGGTTAGGCACAACCAATGGTGCATATATTGCAGTTGCAGGTACGACCAACGGAGCATATGTTCCAGTTGCAGGTTCTACTGCCGGCGGAGCAATCCCTCATGTTGGTGCGACTATGGACAAAGGTACAACCTTTGGAGCAAACGCAACAAGTGCAAAAGCATTGTCGGCGACTGGTGCGTTCTACGGAACAATTTCTTCAAAACTAAGAGCATCTGCCAGTTATCTTGGACAAATGAAAGTAGGTGGAACTGGTGCAGACGGTACTTATAGAGTATCTGGACTTTCCGCAGACATTCGTTCTTTCGCGGCTGGTGTTACCGTATCAACTGTTGCAGAACTAACAGGATTTACTTATGCAAACTCAATCGCGGCAATTGCAGGCGGAGTAACAATCGGAATCGGTAGTGTTTCTGTAGACAACCCAGTAGTAATGGGTTCAAGTACTGCCGGTACTGGTGGTGCATATGCAGGTTCAGCAGGTATTCAAATAAGAACTGCTTCTACCGTGCTTCAATCTGGTGTTCGAGTTAAGAACACACATGGTTCTGGCACGCTTACTGTTTCTTATGACGCAGCGGCCGGTTCTACATCAGCAATGACTGGTGGATGGGACTTGGATGACAGAGAAGAAGTCTTTGTCGAAGTGGACAACTTAACCAAAGTTTATGTACGAGGAACTGTGGATGCAGGAACTTCTTACTCCTACTACGCAACCTGATTATGTCACTGCATGAAAAGGTTTTTAGAAAAGCGGCAAAGGGCGGAACAGAGAAAGCCGGCAGAAGTGCTATGCATTCTGTTGCGAATACTGGTCCACAATTAAAGAGAAGAGAATTCTTTGCAACAAGTTCAGAAGACACAAAGGGCGGACAGGGGTTCGACCCAGATGATATCAGTGGATGCATGTTATGGTTGAAAGCAGATGCAATCACCAGTCACAGCGACGGTGATGATTTAACTGCATGGAGTGATTCTTCGGGAGAAGGAAATGACATTACTGTTCCCGGAACGGCCGCAAGAAGACCACACTACAAGACAGGTATCATGAATAGTCAACCTGCAATTTTGTTTACAGGTTCTGCTGATGAATATTTGACTACTTCTGGTATCAATAACATAACAAAGGGTGGTGTTGATTTCAGTGTTTTCTTGGTAGTAAAACCAACAAGTGTATCAACAAACAACCAATTGATGTTTGGTTCTTATACAACCACAAATTGGCAGAACACTGGCGCCTCCACCGCTTCTAATAAACTTGCAATGGGAATTGATAATGCATCGAAATTTGCTGTATATGGTGCAGATATCGATAGCGACAAATTAATAGGAACAGCACTATCTGACGACACAGCATATGTTCTAAGTTGTGTCTATGATGATTCAGCAAACATTATGTGGCAATTCATAGATGGAACACAATCAGACAAAGAAACATCTTATGAAAGTGGTACTAATTCAGCAGCACATCCCACAATGGGCGCAATCCTTACGAGTGGCAGAGGTGGAACTACTTATAGCAACGAATACACAGGTTACATTGCTGAAGTAGTAGTATTCGATTCAGTATTGTCCGAGAGAAACTTGGTGGACATGCACCATTATCTTGGAAACAAGTACGGAATTAGTGTACCGTCTAAATCTCGTTATTGATTGACATCTCTTCTTGATAACTTCGGATGGCATCCAATAATGCTTTTGCATATCTGTTTGGTTTATCTTCAAAGACTTGAGGAAC
>Ga0098052_1001553_pt1 | contig 14262 bp, 17 predicted proteins | sample 15_taG_FD_81591 | JGI IMG/M metagenome (GOLD analysis project Ga0098052, IMG submission 81591) | Marine viral communities from the Subarctic Pacific Ocean - 15_ETSP_OMZ_AT15312 metaG | ecosystem: Environmental > Aquatic > Marine > Oceanic | place: Pacific Ocean | collected 2015-01-18 | reverse complement strand
TTGATCCCGATGAACCGCTAGTATTCCCAGTCACGTTTCCAGTTATATTTCCAGCGAATGTGCTGGATAGCACCCCAGTAGATGCGTTGTATGTAAGGCCGCCGTCGGTTTTTGGGGCCAAATCGCCAGTAGCAGATTCCCACAGCCCAACCGAGCAACTGGAATCGGTCGTGTCTGCGACTGTTATCGTTCCTGGCACAATGTTGGCAGTGCCGTTAAAACTGGTTCCGCCGATAGTTCTAGCGGTTTCTAGTTGAGTGGCGGTTGCGGCGTTTCCGCTAGCATCGCCCGTCAAGGCACCAATAAAGCCCGTAGCGGTAATTTTTCCAGTGGATGGGTTGTATGTCACTGTCCCATCGCTTTCTAGCCCCAGGTTGCCTGTTAGCGTGCCGCCAGATGTGAAAACCAATCCGTTATTTTCGTTTGTCGACTCGTTGTCTGTTATCGTGACGGTCGTTGCTACCGAAGCCGTTGTTGCAGTTGCCGCAGTGCCCGTAAAACCAGCTAGCGAGATGTTGCCCTTTGTTAGCTTGCGGCTGACATTCGAGGCGTCTACTACTACAAAATAATCCCCGTCTCCGTCGGTTGTGCTAGTCGCTAGCTCGCTCAAATCTACATTCACTGTCACGTCACCCGTCGTGCCCGATACATCTATCGCCGTTCCAGCCACTACGCTAGTCACCTTGGCGTCGGTGTATCCAGTTCCGATGCTAGTCCCCTGCCACACTCCCGTCGCAACAGTCCCCAGTATGGTAATCGCTGTGCTCGATCCAATATCTAAATGCACTGGGGCACCACTGCCGTCGGCTACAACTATTTTCCCGTCGGTTTCGCCTACCAATTCTGTCCCGCCGTACCCTAGTCCCACTTCTGTCCCCTGCCAGGTTCCAGTCCCGATAGTTCCCACGGCGGTGATTTGGGTTTGCGAGGCGTCTACATTTAACACCCCACTGCTGGCAGATAACCCCGTGCCAGCTACGGCAGTCATAACGTCTGCGATACTTTCCTTCCTGGTGCCGTTGCTATCGCTGGCATCTACTATGGCTATGCTATCGCTGGCTACGGCAACGGCGGCATCGGTTAGGTTGTTGAGGTCGGCTGTTAGCGTGGCAACCCCGCTTGTCGCACCTCCAGCTAATCCCGAATTGCTAGCGGTCACTATGCTGGTTATGTCACCCACTTCGGGGGTAGACCAAGCCAGTGTCCCGTCGGTACTACTTAAACTGAGCACCTGATTGGCCGCACCTACAGCCGCTGGAAAAGTTAGTGTGTAGCTAGTGCTAACTGTAGCGGGTGCATCCAGGCCAACGTACTGGCCGCCCGATGCGTCCTGTAGCCTTAAATCGCCTTCAGCGGTAATGTCTACCTGTGTAAAGATACTGGCCCCTCCGCTAATCGCACCCGTAGTGGTAATAGTGCTAGAGCCATTATTAATCGTGCCGAATCCGCTGGTTATGCTTCCACTGTCTATCGCCCCGCTTGTCACTAGCGAGCTGTCACCTGGATACGAATCGGCATCGCTCAAGTCGAATGCAGGAGTCGCATCGCTTGCGCCAAGGGTCACACTCACGCCCCCATAGCTTACCGCCGATGACGCTAGCTTGCTAACTGCTATGGCCGCACTCGCATGCACGTCCGCATTTTTAATCGCTAGCACTGGGGTTAGCGTGCCCCCGCCGTCCGAATATGTCCAGGTCAGCCCGTCCCCGCTACTGTCTTGTATTAAAGCCGCAACCCTATCGTCCAAATTCTCGATTATGGTCTGGTATATCCACTCGCTAGCACTCGCCGACCACGTCAACACTTCTTGGTCTGCTGGCGTTCCCGTTTCTATTGTTCTGCCCTGTATACTGCCCGCATCACGGCCACCAGCCGCCAAAGTAATTGTCTGGCTACTGTCGTTAACCTCGGCTATCCCTGCCCCGTCTACTACGATCTCTATTACTTGTGGGTCTGCCATACTAATTCCTAGTCACAGATGCGGTGAACGTAAGGCTTCCTTCTATAAGCCGCCGAATTTTGCCCGATCCATCGATCATTTCTAAGTCGTACACCGCTGGGCCTGGAGTTATCGCCGCCGTCTGAGTGTCGGTAAGAGCTATGACTATGGTGCCCGCCGCTCCCCCCAGCGTGATACCGCTCGAATTTGTTAGCGTTGCCAAGGCAGTGCTATCGGATACCTTGCGGCGTATGTCCAGACGGGCGGTGTAATTAGTCAAATCGACAGTCGCTGATTTCGCAGTCGACGTGTACCAGGTTAGAGATATTTCCCAGTCGCTATAGCACGGAACTTCTATATTTTCTGCTCTTGCTACATAGCCCATGTTGTTTTCCCTATAATGCGTCCATCAAATCGGGTAGCCCTCGCACTGCCCACGTCTGAAATCTGTTTATACCTTTGTCGACGTGCTGTTTTAGTGTCCTTGCTTGCACAGCATCCAAGTGCATTGTCGTTGGCTCTGCTATGCTATACATGCGTGGCAAGCCAGGCACCTCATCTCCTACCACCTGGCCCGCTTTTTCAAACACATTAAGCACGTCGTTTAAATTCCTTTGCTCTGCCACCGATTCTACTTGGCTTGTTATTAAAATTCGGTAGCACGTTTCATAGTTTTCTTTGCTCACAAATAGCTTTTTCTTGTCTGCCATTTACTGCTCCTCGGTTAACTTTGTGGGTCTGGGTCTACATCGTCTTGGTACCGCCCAGGAGTATCGTGTGTAACCATCGCCACTTTTAACTCGGCCACGGGTACTGTATACGTTGCCGCCACATACTCTTTCAACGCTAATTGCACCAAACCATCGGGGCGCACCCTTATTTGCTCAACCCAAAATGTTTTGTCTGTAAAATTTGGCGTCGGATGGTTCACGTTTACTACCTGTCCTACCTCTAATTTTAACGCCTCACGTTGGCACACAACAGTACAGGTGATATCTGCTCTGGTTTCCAGCATGGTTTGTGCCGCTATCATGTGAGCCATATATGCGTCTGTCGTAAACGGAAGGTCTATATTTAATTCGTTTTTGAAGCCCGCATCTAGCGTCAAATATGCATTATCGTTGTCTGGCTGTGGCCAAGTTATATCCATCGGCTGATAGTTTTGTGCCAAGTCTACAAATTTAGCGTTCACAATGTTAGCCGTGTCTTCTACGCCAGCCCTGGCAAAAGACCATTGGCCTACAATGTTATCCGTGTTTAGCTCGAAAGTTTCCGCCGACGTTGTTTTGCGCTGGATTAGCCTGTACTTGCCATCGCTAAACACGATACGGCCTTGGCAACTGGTCAAAAGCTGTTGCAAGTTTTCCATCGGCGATGCACTGCTGTCCAAAAAGCCATTGCAAGTGTAGCGATTGGTCAAATCCCCTGGGCCAGACACAGTAACAGACTCGTCGCAATGATCTTTGGCCACCCCAAAGCTACTGCTCGAGGTGCCAGCATCCATCATATAGCGTGGAATGCCCATTCCATAGCGTTTGCTAGTCATGAAATCGTAGATACAATTCGCAGGGTTGGTGCTATAGGCCACATCGGCCGTCAAGTCTTCACAATCGGCCACCTTGTTGCCCTGCACTCTCAGGGTCACTTGCGGTATTCCATTCACAAACACGTCGTCTTTGTAGTGCAACCACAGTACTATATAGGCTATGCCTGTGCCCCTGGTTTGTGTGCCCCACGCCCCAGACGCAGTCCCGCCACTACTGAAAGTGTCGTTCAGTTTATAGTCGTATGTCTGGCTATCGTCCCCGTCGTGTATCATGTACTCGCACCAAAGGTTTGTCCCAAACGTGCCGCCCGCCGTGCCTAGCCAGCTTTGCACTCCGTCGCTTCTGGGGTTGTCGCTGGCATCGTTTGCCCCTATTGTTGGCCCGCTTATCGCCAGCTTTTCGTCAAAGTACACCCTGGCAACGCCTTGTATTCCCTGCTGGGCTGTCGCATTGCCCCCGTCTGGTGCCACTGCAAAGGCTCCCACAATAGCCAAGATATCTACGTCGCTAGGGTCTTGGCGTATGTCTACAATCTTCACGCCAACCTTGGTTTCCCCGTATATAATTGGCATAGAGCCAGCAGTGCTAGTGACGTTGGTTTGTATGCCCTGTTGCTTGCTTGCAGTGCTTTGGCTCTGCATTTTTTTTTGCAGTCTGTAGGAATCGTATTCGATAACGCCTTGGGCAATATTAAATCCCCAAGCCGCCCCAGTCGGCCCACCAGTGACAAAGCCAGCAATAGTGCCAACTATAGTTAGCCCAATCTTTTCTATTCCACTTAAACTCATAGTGCCGCCAAGTCCCCAGGACTTTGATGGCCCGCATTTGCAGTCCTGTTAACCGACGCACCTTGTCTGCCCCAGAAAATAGGCTGATTGACTAAGTCGGGTAGCGTGTTAAAGAACAAGTCGGGCAAGTTTACGATAGCTGAAATATCGTGGCCGTACACAGCAACCACAGAACTGCCTCCGCCCGTAGCACTGCTCGTAGCATTGGCACCGCCTAGCGTGGCTGTAAAGCTGTGATGATCGGGCACACTTACCACAGTCATTTGCACGTTTAATCGTGCCGCCGATATGCCACCCGTAGCGGTAGCACCAGATAGCGTCACCTGGTCTCCCACGCCCACACGTTGTGGCTGTGCCGTGCAAGCTACAGTAATCGTAGTCGACCCGCTTGCCGTGGTTATCGGGTTGGCCTCTAGCGTTAGCTTGTTGTACGCACGTTTCTGCATGTTGCGTAAACTCCACTGGTTGGTATAAATGCCCCTGCTATACTGATAGCGAGACATATCGCTAACTATAGTGGTGCCCACCCTTACTGTTCCCCTGGTGCCAACCTCGCTAGGCGTTTCCTGTACCTCCCAACGGGTGTTCATCATACCGCTAAAAATTAAAAGCGGGTCCACCTGTACTACGCCATCCGAGTTGGCCACCTGGCCCCAATACACATTGCAAGTCCTGCCCCTAACATTATTGGTCAACACCTCTGCTATTATTGATTGCTCTACGCCGCTGAAATTTAGCCTACACGATTGGCCCGCTGGGTCTGTTGTTTCTGGCGGTGCCTCTATCTCTATTAAGCCGCCAATCCCTGTCCAGGTTTTGCTATCGTAGCTAACATCGTTGGGCATAGTCGTATATCTAAGGGTATTGCTACTGCCCAAAATCTCTATAAGCCAGATATCGCTATAGCCAGTCTTGGCCGATATGGCCGTTACCATCGCACTCGACAAAGCTGGGCGAACCGCCATTTATGGAGCCTCTTGGAATGTTACTGTAAATCCCCCTATATATTCGTCGGGGCCAGCACTCGCCTGGCTGTAGTCCAACACAATAGCAGTCAAGTTAGCGGATGCTATTGTTAATGCGGCATCATCTGCGGGCGAATTACCGCTTATAATAGGCGGAGTAATGGTTATCGTGGCATCGCCACTCCCATCGCTTGCAACGTCGCTAACGGCCCTAAATAACGGCGTCAGCCCCGCTATAGTAAAACAGTCTCCAGCCTTCATTCTGTTGGCCGCCGCCGCTGTCCATCCGTCGGTGGTTATCGAAGTGCCCGCTTGACTAGCACCATCTATCAGCGGAGTGCCACCCCCGCCACCATTGGCCGCCTTGCCACTGCCTGGCAATAAGTAATGCGTCAACGTGCATGTGCCCCCTGTGTTATATAGGCTGGCCACAGTAGTAAATAGCTCTTGTGCGTCCTCGTTGCTTGCCAGCAATGGCCCCCACGTTTCTTGCCAGATATAGCCCTGTGCTTGTATGGCCCTGGTTTGCAATGCTCCAGATTGCCCAACGCTAACCAGCGAGCCTATGTTTTGTGGGTACGAAACAGTCTGTGGAGGCACTGTGCGTGGGAACGCCGCCATTTATACGCCTCCGCCTATTAATTGTGCACGATAGCCCGTGCTATCCCTGGTGGCTTGTGCCACTACGTCTGCTATCACCCCTTTGTTTTCTTGCAAAAACCTAGCGGCATCTCTGCCGTCCATAGCCGAAACATTTAGGCTGACAGTCTGGTTTACTACTGTGGTGCCACCCCTACCGCCACCGCCACCACCGCCGCCCACTTGGGGCAAGAGGCCACCTAGCGGGTGCATTATAGAGGTGCCATCTGGGTTCTTTGCTCCTGAATTGCTTAATGTTGCGGCTGTCGGCTTGTTGGTAATACCAGCAATGAACTCTGAGTTCGGGAACATACTCGACAGAGTTTTATTCATAGCAAACCGCATCGACAATTCTATAATCTGTTGTCGCATGTATTGGAAAAAGCCATCGAACGCATTTTGGCCACCCTGTGCCGCCGAAATCATTCGGTTTATAAAGTTGTTCGCAAAATTGTTGGCCATAGCATCTACTTTCATTAGTAGCGTCTCAACCCGTTGCGTGGCCTTTGCGGCAGTATCCGCTATGGCCTTTTGGGCGTCTTGCTGTGCGTCGGCTAATTCTTGCACACTGTTTTGCAGTTTTAACGCCTGTGCCTCTGAGTCTACAAAGTCGCCCGTCAACATTTTATAGGTCTCGCCTACAACTGGCCCCATCTGGTCCAACACATCCGTCACTCCGAACAGCCCTTCTTCGAAGTTTTTAAACACATTGGTCACACTAGCTTTTAGCCCGTCCCAGTCCAGCCTAATCAGGCTAGTTACTGCTTGTGTCAAATTCAAAACCATTTGAAATAAGTTAAACACAATCCTAAATGGAGCGGCCAACACCAAGACGGCCAGCTTGCCCCACTCGAAAATCGCTATCCCGAACTGGCTAATGGCGGCAGTATTATCTTTTATGGTTTCCATTAATGAGCCAAAATGCTCGAGTGCGTCGGCTTCTATTACCCCTAAAATGTGTTCAAATGCTGGCGTCAACGCCTTGGCTATAGTGTTTTTCAGTTCCCCGAAAATTGCTTTTATTCTTTTTGCTCGGTTGGCCAAACTGTCGTAGGTTCTGGCTACGTCACCAACCGCCACCCCCGCTTTTCTTTGTATTAGGGTTAAGGTTGCCAGTGCCTTTTCTTCTTGTGTTAAGTTGGCGGCCACTTCTTTGCTTGTTTGTGCGAATGCCAGCTTTTGCACTTCCGCTTCTTTAATATCTATGGCCATGCGTTTTAATGCTTCTCGCTCTCCCGTGAGTGCACTATTGATCGCCCTAATTACTTCTTCTGTAGGCAAGTCGTTGAACGACCCCATGTCTCCAGCCAGCTTGGCCACATCCATTGCGAACCCCGCACTCTTGGCCTGTGCCATGCCCATACCCTGTGCAATCTGTGCTGTTATCGCTACCAATGCTTGCCCTTCCGACACTGTCAATCCCACACTGCCCGCAAAAGTGTCTAAGAATTCTGACACTGTTTTTGCACCCTCTGGCCCAAAGACTGTGTCGAATTTAGACTGGATCTCTATTAGCCCTGCCGTCACATCGAAAAACTTTTTGCCTATAGCTGTTAATACGGCTATCAAGCCTCCCGCCACTGCTACTACTGCTACCAAAGATTTCGTGAATTTGGCTACTCTTTTTGCACCAGCTACGACCGACGCATTAAAGTTGGCCACACGCACTTTAGCTTTTTCCATCTTGCGGTTAAAAGCACTCGTAGTGGCGTCCAGAACTACTTGCAGTTTCGATAGCGTCATTTGCTAGCCATTCTTGCTTGCACCCTAGCTTTCATTTCGGCCTCTTCTTGTTCTACCGCTTTTATATTAAACAATGCAATCCACTCCGAGTATTCGCTACTCGACATTCTTTTTTGCAGTTCCCCAACAGGGCATCCCAAAAGCTCGGCCAACGTAAACCAAGCCCTGCGCTTTGGGTTTGCCTTTAGTTTTTTGCTAACTCCTCTACGTCATCGTCGGTTATGCCCGACAATTTACAAGCAACCTCGAAGCAACGATTAAGGGCTGTGGCACTTTTGGCCCCCAAGGCATTTACATCGCCCTGGTTGAACAACCTTTTGCCGTCCTTGTCTACTGCACTAAAGGCCACCAAACGTGCCCGCATGTTAGCCATGGTCACATTCCTTTTCTTGTCCAAGCTACCTTCTTCAAATGCGTCCCGTTCGCTACCCTTTAATTCCCGCAACAAAACTACGCCACCCCACTCGGGCACCTCTACTTCTGCCGTTTTTAAGTCTTCGGCCTTTAATATTGCGTCTTTCGTTAGTGCTTTCATACCATACTTTCCTCGTTTTATGGTTGTACTTAATACCCCTTTTTCATGCCCTTACTTTTTTTCTTAGTGCTTTTTTTCTTTTTAGGCATTAGCTGGTCGACCTTGTTAGTGCCGAAGCAGATACAAAGCTGGCTGTGGCCATTGCCTGGTCTCCTACGGAACCCCCTATGGGATTGTAGCTCTCGCAGACCGCAGTTCCGTTGTACTTCGGGTTGGTCGCAGATGTGGAAGTCGATTGTACTGGTTTAACACTTACAGCCACAGTATCGCCAACATCTAACAGCCCATTCATGGTTGCGTCCACCTTGCTAGCCGCATAGTCTTGCAAAAACTCTACAGTCATTGACCATGTACGCAAGCCAGCGGCGTTGGATTGGAAGGTATCCCCCATCGCAGTGTCATCTTGAAGGTTAACCCCAGTGTCTAAGGTTACTGATTTTACATGCACACTAAGGTCTACGCTATTTATATATACCTCAGCGTCATTCATTACAAAACTAGCCATCTAAATTTCTCCTATTATTTAATCCCAACGCTAACAATAAAGTCAAACTCTTCGGATGTGCCGCCGATTGTACAGTCTACACGCCAATACGCATCGGTGATGGCCCCTGCTGTACTCTTTAGCTCCGAGGTTACCCCTGTGGCCTGTGTGTGCGTTATACGGCTAGTGCTACTGCCAAACCCACTGGAGGCCGAGGATTTTACTACTACGTCTAAGGTTGGCGATGAGCCAGCCACAGTCACAACATGCAAAGCACTATAAACCGATTGCGTAGCACTCACCGCACCCAAGTTCTGCACGGCTGAATTTACGCTATCGTCCCTGGTTGTGCTTGGCGATATAAATATGGTGCCGTTAACAACTTCCGAACCCCTGCCCTCGCCCGATACACGGAAAGCGAGCATTTCGCCAACTGTGCCCGTTGTGAAAGGAGCGTATTCGCTAGTCGTTAAATTAGTAAAGATAGCTGGAGAGGCCGCCACTTGGTCCACTGGGGTAACTGTCATAACTGTATCTTCAACGCCGAGGCTCGTTTCCAATACCGAGTCATTCGTGCTATCCCAATACCCTTCGCCTTCTACCTGGACACTGGACAGCCCCCCAGCATGGCTCACGAATGTATCGCCGTAAGTCGTGTCCTCTACAGTCCCATTCGTTAAATTCAAAGCTACTGCGTTGAAATTGCTGGCCAGGCTGTAAGCCCCCCAATACAATCCCACGTCTGTCTGCACAAAACTGGCCATCTTTATTCCTTATAGCTAATGAAAAAGTCTTTTTCTACTGTATATAAATCAGCCCCAAAATCGTATTCTTCCGATGCCCCCGCTGGCAAACAGCCGTCCACCTTTGGCGTCGTGCTACTCGAGGCATAATAACCTATAGCCGATTTTACCTGTGCGGCCAATAGCCTAGCATTTTCAGGCGTGTTTGCCTGGCAAGAAAATCTAAACCTACTGATTACCACGCCAGGGTCGGCACCCATAGCCCAACCCGTTGTCTCGCTAATCCGCTCGTATACAATCAATGGCAAATCCGCATCCGCTGGCCGCCGTACTGGGTAGCATCTAGTGCTTACCAAGTCGGTCACTCCCGACACTGCTTGCAACCTAGAATATACCACATCCTCTATCTGATTAGCCAATGTTCTTGCTCCGCTTTGCTATTTTTTTAACCAAAGCCCACAATTCTTTTTTGATTTCTGCCACTGCCGCACCTTTTTTGGCGTCATAAGCTGGCTCCAAGAATGGCCGAGTTGGCATAACGCCTGTAGTAACTGGCCCAGTTTTTAGCGGTTTATACCTCCAGCTTTTGCGGAATCTTTCCTTAGTGCCTCTTTCGATAAACAAACCCCAAAAAGCATCAAGCCTCCAGCTCACGGCGGCACGAGCCACGCCCTTTTGCAGTACCTTTTTCTTTTCCGCACTTATGCTTCTGCGTAGCCGTTGGCCACCCCGTGGGCCTGTTGGTGCCCGCTGGCTTGCTTCGTTTTTAATTATATTAGCCCCTTGCAATACAGCATACTCCAAAGCCTGTTTCTGCATTGGCTGAGATAACGCCTTTAGTTGCTTTTGCAAGGCAACGTGGCCCTCTAGGTGCAACCCTGCATTGCGCCCCCCGCCTAACAACGCCATTAATCTAGCACTCCTGTGCCCGTAGTACAGACAAACTCTAGCCACTTGTTTTTCATGTCTACATTAATCATGCTCTGTATGCTATACACTGTGCTCTTGTTTTTTATACGCCAGCGGTCGGGTTCCACGTCTTTTAGCACATGGTCGTATCTACACCGCACCTTTACGCCCTGCGAGCCAAGCACTGCGTGAGCATCCCAATATTCTCGGCCCTGCATGGGCACAACTTCGCAGAACCTGTACCCCTTGTCGCTCCAGCTTTGAGTCTCGAATCCATCGGTATCCTTGCTTCTCGAATCGTATTGAAACATCAGCTTATTGCGTAGCCGCATCGCCTTGGCCATTTGGCTAGTACCTCGTAAATCTTTCCGAATCTATTAGCCTGGAAACTCCCAGGGGTAATTCGGTGGCTATAGTGCCTGTAATTACTGGAATAGGTTGGTCGAACCAGTAACACGCAGTCATCGCTACTGCTGTTTGTATTGTGTCTGGCACGTCGTCGGTATTTGCCCCGTAGCCCGCTGTGAACAATATTTCTATAGGCTGTGGTCTATCCATGAGATCGGGCCAGTCCTTATCTTCGTTGAGCCAAATAACTCCAGGATCTCCCGCCGTGCTAACTGTGTAGCTACCCGAACTGAAGGTGTCCAATGTCTCAGTGCTATCGCCGTAGTATTTTACGCTAGTCACGCTAATTAGTGGCGGATAGGGCAACTGTATTTCTCTGCCTGGCCACTTGTCCAGATACAATGTGTAGCTAGTCGTAGTTAAGCATCTGCCCAAGTCGTTTTGCACCGCTTGGCTTGCACTAAGAATCAACTCTTGCAACGTAGTATCGTAATCGGTGACAGTGTCTAGTCCCAGATTTCGCTTTACCCTATCCAAGCTACACGGGGCACTGACTGCCGCCGTTGTGGTCTTTAAGCGGTTCCAGGGCGTGGCGGGAATTTTTCTGTGCATTTTAGCTCAGGGCCTTTACCAAATCCGCTTTCGTCGCCTTGTTGTTATTGCCCGTGCCCTTGACTTTTACCTTCCGCCGCTTGGCTTCTGCCCGCAACTCTGTCACTGTGGCCTTTTTTAGAGCGTCAGTGTCTAGCCCTACAATTTCTGGGGTCTCCACTGGTTGGGCGGTAGCCCTTTCCAGCAATTCGGGCGATACCTCTATAGCCGAACCTACGTCTATTAGGTTTTGTGCAATATCGTCTCGTTCGACATATACTTGGCCCTTTTGTGGCCCGTCGATTCGTTTAATTACTATTCCCATAAACCACCTACGCAGTTAAGTGTAAACTGGGGCCAAGGGAGGGAGGAAGAGTCTCCCCTGGCCCCAAAAAAACGACTATAGATTGCTATGCAATCGCTGTCGCTCCTTCAACTTCTTGGTAACGCCCTCCGCTGAGTACCACATTTATGCTACCAAAAGTTGCCGCACCTGGATCGCTCATGTGTACAGTTACCCAAGGGTATCCGTCACTAAGCTCTTCTGCGGATAGCTCAATAACATAAAAAATTCCATCTGTAGTAGCCGTAGCAAACCCAGATGAAGTGGCACTAGTTCTCGCACCGAGAGTATCACCACCCGCCGTAGCCTCTCCGTAATAATTAAAGGCTATGGCGGTGGCACCTGAGCCGTCAGCGGCGGTATTCTCCTTGAGAGTTACTGTCGAGGCGGCCCCTGTTACTCCCAGGGTAATAATAATAGTCGCATGCGACCAGTTTTCCATCGAAAAGGCATCACTAGTTTGGGCACCAGCATCGATATCCACTGGAGCCGTCCCAAGTACAAAATGCCCCTCACCTTCACCTATACTAAATTGTCTAGCCATGATTAAGCCCTCGCCGCTAATGTTATGAATGGGCTAGTCGTGCTACTACCCTTGAACGGGGTGATTGCACTTGACCACATGCTTTGGCCGTCGCAACGATAAAGCCATCTAAAAGTCGATTCGTCGTAAAGGAATCTTACATGAATCGAAGAATCGGTACGAACGCCACCCTTGTCAATCATCTGGTACTGCGATAAATCTACAAGGAGTATGTCGTTAACGTCTCCCAGGGTAGCACAGTACTCTACTGGCAACACTGGTCTATTAAATAGCCTACTATACGGAGTATCTGTTAGCCCAAGTGGTGGCAGATACACAGGCGTATCTCCTACAGTGGCCGCCGCTAGCGATGGCTCTGCGTCCTGGTTAATAAGCCAAACTGCGTTTGCTCTGTTTCTGCCAGGCATGCGAGACCACATATTCTGCACGTTAGCCGCTGTAATCGTATCAGCGGTCTGACCGCTGGTCTTAGCTTGTGTCACTAATGCGGCCGAGTTTGTAAACCCTGCTGGCTGACCTCCACCCGTTCCATTGACGATTGCGTCTTCTACTTTGAAGCCGATTTCTTCGGGCACAATTCTTTGCACGAGAGATGCGAGAGCGGTTTGATCGCTCAACAATTCTTCCGTGGCGTAAAACAACGCAGTCAGCTTATTCAGCCGAAGCTGTTGCTGTTGGAAGGTTGGCTTGGAGCCAGTTAATGCCGCCCCTTCAGCGGTCCAATAAGCCTGAACGCCTCCGTAGCGACTCCCGTTCGCTCTGCTAGATTCGTCGACTGTGTTATACGTTAGACCATTCGCATTCGGCCCGATTGGGGTGCGTGTTACTCTGCTACTAATTTGGCCAGTGTCGTAAACATGGCTCAAAATGGTTTCCGAAAAATCAGATTGCACCAAAAATCCGCCGTCACTAGCAATACCTTCGCTAGCACCGCTTTGCCGTTTTTCGCCTTCTGGGTTCCCGCCTCTTTCCTGCAAAAAGAATAGGCGTTTGTCGATACTGCCATTCCTGCTTTCAGGGTGTGCCGCATGTGCGATAGCACCCAACTGCTCGCCAATGTTATCGAACCCTCTTTCGTTTTGCCTGTCTTTGCCCATGCGAACTTCGACGTCTGCGTCGGCTTCTTCTACTGGTGGCTGTGCCGCCCTTGCACCAATAGTTGCCGTTGCTGGCTCTGCGAAGGAAGTATTCATCTCGGCAAGCAAATCTTGTCGCTTGATTTGCTCAAGGGTGGCTTCTAACTCTGCAAACTTTGTGTCGTACAAAGCTCTTTCGTCGTCAGTCATTAGCCGACCCTCGGCTTCGGAGGTTTGCACTAAAACTTCCAACTCTGTTTTTAGTGCCCTCGCTGTTGCTCGAGTGTCCATAAAATTTTCCCGTAAAATAGGGAGCCAGTAGACACGATGCCTTCTGGCCCACGTTAACAAAATGGTAAACAGAGGCAGTCGTGTGCGTCTGGCGTCACACTCTGCGTCAAACTGGGCTACAGTTGTTGCTCCGTCGAGCCTGTTACCCAACTGATTAAAAATAAACTAGCCTGGCGAATCTAACAAGTTTTCGAGCAATGTGTTTATCCCCCCTTGCATAAAGTAAAAGAATCACTTACATTCAATACAGTTAAAAAAACCTACAAACCTACAGGAGTTAAAAATGATTAAAGCAAGCGAATACAACCAAACACAAATTGACCCAGATTACCTTCCCTTTTTCATAAAAAGTGTGAGGCACTGCACTGGGTTGTACCAGCAAGGCACTCCTGCCTTCCCAGACCGAGAATACACATTTGTAATAGAGGTGAAAAATAGCAATTATTATCGTTATGAGAGTAACCCTGTTTATCATGGCTTGGAACTTCATTATGTAAGCCCCGACAAAGAATTTTACACACCATCGCAATCCAAAGAAAATGTGATGGATCAGGCCGTGGAAGACTACGGCAATTACCACGAAGTAAAAAAATCAGACGTTAAGATTTTTGAACGGGTGGACAATGTGCCTGGCTCTGAGGCAATCAATGGTGGTGGCTTTAAAATGGTTGAAAGGTTAACCGACAGAACAGGGCCGCACCCTGTATACAATAAATAAACCAAACCAGCTTGAGGAAACTGGTTAACCCCAGGGGCTACAACCCCTGGGGTTTTTTT
>Ga0098052_1001552_pt1 | contig 14272 bp, 18 predicted proteins | sample 15_taG_FD_81591 | JGI IMG/M metagenome (GOLD analysis project Ga0098052, IMG submission 81591) | Marine viral communities from the Subarctic Pacific Ocean - 15_ETSP_OMZ_AT15312 metaG | ecosystem: Environmental > Aquatic > Marine > Oceanic | place: Pacific Ocean | collected 2015-01-18 | reverse complement strand
GAATTATCTGGAAAAGCCATCCAATGGTAACTAAAGGAGATCCCTTCTTGTATCAACACTACAGCTACATCTTTTTCTTTGTCTAATTTATCGAGCTTGTAGAGGACAGCGACTCTATAACCTCTCTTAATGAAAAAGTCTTCAATTTCCCAAGGAAAAGTAATTAGCTGAGCCCTGCTATTAAAAATAGAAAAAAAGCCTCGCAGACAATTGCTTCCGTCCTTTTTGATCTCTTCACTTATAGAAGTTAAGTCTGCCTCTATCCCCAAGTCACTTGAAGCTTCTTGAATCGCTATTGGGCCACATGCATTAACATGGGAGATTTTCTCTCCAGATAAAATGCCGCACCCAATCCCATTCATCATTAGCAACAATAAAAAAAAGATCCGCATGAGTGTAATTACACCCACACGGACCTTAAGAGAACTTACTAACGGTTAGTCTTCCTTCGGTAAACCTCCGGCATACCAACCTTCTGGTAGCGTTACTTTCTTTTTGGAAAGCACCCAAGAGCCATCTTTATTTACGTACACTCTGCCTGTGACATCCGGTCCTAAACGAACCAAATCTGACTGTGTATCAACAAAAACAACTCGTGTACTTCCGCATCCAGCCAAGAGAATGGCTAGACTAGTCAGAATTAGAACTCTCTTCATCTTTCTTCTTTTGTTCAGCCATCTTGGCTTCTTGTTCTTTTATTCTATCAGCCCAGCTCCTTTTGGTTTCTTCGGGAATATCATCTGCATCACTAGCCTTGGTATCTTTTTTTACTTCAGCAGTGAGCCATTCCAAAATGGCCTTAATCAGAGCTGTCAGCCAACCCATTACTTACCACCTTTGGCGAGACCTCTAGATACGGTGTATCCAACTGTCCCTAATGCAGCGACCACAAATCCGAAGATTTTATTGGCTGTGCCACTCGATTCTGGGTCTAGCATATCTGCCCCCCAGAGCAGAGATGCCAAAACAGTGAGACTTGTTAACCAAAACTCGGTAGTTTTCCAACCGGGTTTCACATCTTTATTAGCTTTTGCTGTACTCATTTTTTTTTATTTAACTCCCTATTATATAGGTTTCAAAATTATACACTTCTAAAGGCTCGATATCTAAAAAATTAACTGTTTAAATTCCCACTCATGAATATCCCCTTAGATAAGTCATCGGGATCTATGTCTACTGCAAAAGTCATATTCACTTGTTTGTTCTCTCCGATGCTCATTGATTCCTCATGAGTCACTAGGTATCCATTAACCATCTTATGTTGTATGGCTAATCTTTTTTTGCCAGCGCAATCATCACCCGCTGGGGGTGCATTAAAATTTGCGATAAGATTTATGGCCGGATCGTTCTTACATAATTCTCCAACTCGTCCCGCATTCCTTTCTGAAAGAAGAGCGGATATGGAGACCACTCCTTTTACAGGGAATTTCAAAGCTTGGTCTAACGGGTATCTGTAACCTATTCCTTGCAAGGGCTCCCTTTCTAAATTTATTTGTAATGAATAGGACTGTGGCTTCATGGAAAACGTGTCTATCCCTATATTAGAAAGACTACTCGCCGACAACTCGATATCAGCATAAGCCCCTCTAAGTGCGGTTATTCCTGTGGATTGATAGTAGGGTAAACTGACACTGTGCGTTGGTAAATTATCAACATGTTTAAAATTAATAATTGGCATATCAACCGCCCCGACGTCCTGCTCTAGTACAAAGAACGAAGCATCTGTCGCTATAAACGACATGGAATTTTGAAGGAGCCCCCCTTGTTGAATTGATGAAGAATATTGAGATAAATGACAATTACTAAAACCGACTATCCCAGTCAAAGAATCTCGATTCTCTACGTCTATACCCTCACTAGCGATTCCAATATATAGATTCCTTCTATCTAGACTCCGATTATCCTCGTTAGCAAAACCCGAAACGACTGAAACTTCTTGGGACGAATGATAATAGGAAGGCTGAGAGAACCCTGAAGAAAAATTTACATTTAAGCCAACATTCTTTTCGTTTCTAAGACCAGCTCCAAGATATGAAATCTGAACACTAGCAATGGGTGTATCTAACATAGGGTCCGAAACTGTACCCCTCATCCCTATCTGACTAATAGCCTGTCTCCCTTCTTCAAAACCTAAACTTAAAGCCTGAACTCTTTCGAAATTCTCAGGACCTTCAACGGGTACTAGACCACTTATTATTGCTGGCCCAATAAAAGCAGCTTCGCATTGATAAGTTACCCTATTTCTTGCCATACTTTAAATCCTAAGATTTACTGGCAAATAAAATTCCGGCTAAATAGTCGTCTACTTGATGTTCGTAAGCAACTTGCTGAACTTCCTTTGCCCTTTGCTCATTTTGATCTATGGGTTTTGCTACATATCCCTTCGCCTTTGAAATCCATTTCTCTGGAACTTCGTTCGCTATTACGACAGATACAATTTGATCAACTACGCCCTTCTGTTTCGCAGAAAGTCTTTTGATTTTATGTTTAGACCTTATTAAAGATCCAATCTTAGTAGAGAGCTTTTGAGCTAACAACATATTCTCATGAACCTTTGATAAGCTGAACTGGGTTGAAGCTGTAGGCATCCCATTCCTAGTCTGCGGCCCCTGACCAACGGGAGTTATCTTTTTAGTTGTTTGCGGGGAACCGGACCCCGGAGGTCTACCATTAGGTTGTGGAGGAGATTTCTTTTCTTGTGGAGGCTGGACAGTTAGATCCTCTTCCTTCATTACGTTCTCCGGATGTGCTCCGGGTCCCACTAGCGGTTCATATAGACCGTCTTCTTTGAGCTTCAATAAGTCCTTTTGACTTTCAACTGAATCATCTGGTTCCGGCAACCTGTTTTTCTTAAGAGCTAATAATCCTTCTTCTGGAGTCAGGACCCCTACTTCTATAAGCCTACTGTAAATGCGTTGTAAATTAGTTTCGTCCCTTAAAGTAACTGCATCGAATTCCGGTTCTGGAAAATCTCTGAATCCTATTTCTTTCGATATCCTTTTGATTTCTGGTATTAAAAATTCATTAAGGAAAACCGCCCTACTCTGCCTTAGTCTAGCTAAGAACATTTCTGTTTTGGCCATTTGGTTAGCGAATCTTTCAGAGCCAAATAAAACATTATTTAATCCCATCTGAATGTCAGTATTCACCACTTCGTATTTTTTAGGATCTAAGATGTCAGCGATATTAGGAATAATAAATTCCGCCTTAGTAGTATAATCAGCAATAAGAACTCTTCCTACTGATTCGTTAACGAATAAATCTTGCATCGCAGTAAGGTTCTTTTGGTTAATACCCCCTTTATCTGGTTCCGAACCCATGGTGATTAGCAAGATGGCTTGCTGTGTCGTTCTCGTAATTGCCATGTCCATCTTTTTCATTTCCTGTTTCCAATTGAGATCTTCGAGTACCGGAAAACCCATTGGGATAGACAATGGTTCATAATCTTGTTTTTTGTAAAACGTAGCAATTAGCTTGTCGTCGTCGATAGGAATGGTGAGTACTGAAGTCCCTCCTTTTTGAAGGTTCTTTTTTACTTCTTCAGGGAGAGCATCATAAACTTCTTGATCTTCTTCGGTCCTCGGATTTTTAAGCCTTTGAACTTCAAACCTAGACAGGACCTTGAAGTAACTGCTATTTCGATAAGAGATATTTCCCCCGACTTGAATATCTGCTGGGTTAAGTAATATATATCTTGAAGGTATTTTTACCTTACTCTTCGCTTTGGTGACTCCATATGTTCTAGAAATCTTTTTTACATCCGCATTTTTTAAATCAGTTTCAAATCTGTAAGTGAAAACGTTCCCCGAACGATAAAACTCTCTAAAAAATTTATCCTGAAAATCATAAAGATTTATTTTCTTAAACAACGCTTCGAAAAACGACCTAGATTTTTTACTACCTCCCTTAAAATATATTGGGCTAATAGTGAACTCTGTCATCAAATCAATCGTATTTCTGAATACGGCGAAATTATAATAAGCCTTTTGACATAGGATAACAGCGTCACGAACATCTAAATTTGAAGAATTAGTAGAGCCCTTGGAATACTTGAAGGGAACGATTCCTTCGTTGATATTGGTAAATCTATTTTGACGCTCAATATAGGCAGATTTATTAGATCTGGTTCTGGTGGCTTGAGCCTCGGCTACCATCATCGGCGTGATATTTTCGCTCTCCACATTCGCCTTTGCTTTCGCCTTCGCAGAACTTGTTGGCTTTTTTGCCACCTTCTTCGCTGCGCTCGTTTTTCCTTTTGCCTCGTTCTTCATAATAGACTGCCTAATTTTTACATATTACACATTATTTAATTAAAATGGGTGAGAAAGTGTCCTCCTGCTCTAGAGTGGGTAAGGAAATCATATCAAAATAACACTTCGAAGCCCAATTGGCTAACATCAGAGTCGTATACAAATCCTTTCTTGCTCTATGAATAGAGGTGCTCCTCCTTAAATGTAGAGGTAAATCGAATGTCTGAGTCCCTCTAGCTGTTGTCGTAACCTCAACCAAAGAGCATTGTTTTTTAGTTAAATGAATCAATGAATCTTGGTGTTCTATTAGTTCTAGGACCGACTCTTGGTCGGTAAGCTTGACGTCTATATCATAATTGATTTGTTTTTCAAAGTGAGAATTGCTGGCGACCGCTTTCGAGGCAAACCATATCCTTTTATGGTCTACGGAAGCCTGAAGATACTCATTTGCCTTTCTTAACCAATTAGAGCTAAAGACTTGCTTAAAGCAAATTCTGCCATCTTGTTTATTATAAGATTGAGACATTCTCCTAAGTTCCAACGTATAGTCATCGCCCTCTAGGTCGCTATTGAAATCAAAAAAGCTGAACCCCTTTCCTTTGAAAAGAGAACTTTCGGAGCAACTGTCTATGAACTGAAAACCAGCGTTATCAATAATCAACATCTCGATATCAAAATTATGGACTAAATAAGATAAATATTTTATATGGTCTTTTAAATCCCCTCCAGCCACAGCATAGCTATGGACAAGGATATTCTTTCTTGATTCTTGATCTATCTCTAATAAAGACATCGCAAAATAATCAGAAGAAGGACTGTTACTGAAACTTGGATCGATTCCTAATATGTATTTTTTTCCTTTGTCTCCCCTTATCATAGTCGAAGGAGACTCCTTATCAGGTATCGTACACGCATGCATTTTAACGGCACTGAAGTAGCTATCGCTTCCATCAGTAAACTGAGCACAATACTCTCTCTGGAATGAAGAATGACTTTGTCCTCCTGCTTGAGCTTCGTCAATGATGGTCTTGTCTATCATATGGTCGGGTAAAGAATCCCAAGCCATTTGAGAAATGAAATAAGTACTCTCACTTTTCTCTTCATTATATATTTGGTTAGTCCAATCTGAATAAGTCTTATATAAATTTTCAAAAGTATAAGAGGCAGAACTTAAGGCTATCATCTTTGAGTCGTTAACGAATACCATCCTGTCTTCCTCTTTCATCTCTCCACTCTCGATAAGTCGATCTTCTATTTCTCTAATCTTGATGCGCTCCTTCATATCCTGAGGGGCGACAAGAAATGGCATTAAAACAGTTTTGATTATTTCCTCTGGGAGAAGAAGGAACTCGTCCAAAAGAAGAATGTTAGCTCGGAAGCCACGAATCTTTTCTCCGTTAAGAGGAATAGCTGTGATCGACCCCCCGTTAATCTGCCATTCGAATTGGTCGTTTCGTTTAGACTTAGCTCCAAATGCGTGTGCTAGCAGTTCCGCACCTTTCGATTCCACAATTTTTTCCAAGTTATTAAAAATAAATCTTGCTGTTCTGAATGTCGGACCCGCTACTAATATTTTTGTTCCGGGGTTGAATACGCATTGTAAGAAACAGAACACAGACGCTATAAAAGTTTTCCCACAACCACGACCCCATATGCACATGGAAAAATTCCTGTTCATCATGGCTTTAAGGGTTACCTCTTGATAAGGAGCCAGTTTAATTCCGGAAAGCAGCTCGGTCGAAAAGCCGATGTTGGAGCTTAAAAACTTTGCTAGAGAGATCTTCGCTTCCTTTTCTCCTAACTCGCCTTTTATCCTAGCGAATTCCTCATTAGGATTTTTTAAATTTTTTAATTCGTACTTGGGCGGACAATACAACATTTATAGTTTCTCCATGTCGTAAGCATGCTGTAGATCTATTTTTTTATAAATTTCACCATGCTCAAATATTTTTTGGACTATTCTTGACGCTTCTCTCCTACCATCTACAAATAAAAATTGGATAAACGGATACTCCTGCATTAACCGTCGTATTTGTCTCAATAAAAATTGAGGAGTTATCTTGGTGTCTTTATATATTCTCTCTTTACTCCTCGACTTCCTCAAAAAGTCAAAGCTTGTCGCATGCCTTAAGCTGCTTTCAACTAATATAACTAGATGCGAATCATGATCTCTAGCCCTCTCTATCTCCTTACCGAACCTCTCAAAATTATGAGGACTTAATGTCCCCACTAAATCAGCAAGCGATTTTCTTTCTATACGGCACTTGCATTCGACCTTATCGTTTTCGAAAGCGTAGTCTCCAAATTTTAATCCACGTACCTCAGTGGATCGCCCTTTAAATATCAATGGCTTCTGTTCTCTACTGTCGATATAAATTGTATAATCATCTAAATCAGGATTCTTCAAATCTTCAATCGAATCAAAATTTTGAAATTTATTTTCGAGCCCAAGGCTGGAACAGAGTTTGTAATAATCACCAAATAAATTATTATAAATTCTTACCGATGGCATCTTTAAACTCCTCAGTTCTATCTGAGACATGCTATATTTTATGCCTCTCTCTTTTATCCTATTGGAAATAAGGTCAGAGCAATATTGTTTTACAATTTTAGAATCTTCTGTCTCGACCCATCTTCTGAAATTCGACAACGAATTAAAGTCTTTCTTGAAATACAATTTCTTATCTTTAAACGTAATTAATTTCCCACTATATAGATCGTACCTTGGGTAATGTTTTTGGTAATACTCAGAGACAGTCAAACTATGCGCCTTTATATGGGCATGGAGAGAACGCTCCGTTTTAAATTCCTTTCCGCATTCCTTACACTTAACCATTTAAAACCTCGTCTTCTGATATTCCTAATATTTTAGCTTTGATATCTTCCATTTCTGATAAGCTTTGAATTTCCTTCTTAACTTGACTTTTTCTATGTTCAGCTAAACGTATCATCTTCTTCCGAGACTCTTCTTCTTTCCATAATTCTACTAGGTTGATGATACTTGCGTTCTCTTGGATTTGGTTCTTAAGTCTATCGCTCCTCTTCTGCTTGAGGCTATCTAGGAGCTTCTGTTGGCGATTAACGCATTGGTTATATTCCGTTTGAGCCGTACTAATGGCTTCGACAAGGGCCATGGAAATACGTCGCCCTTCCGTATCGTTGGCCGTGTCCTCTAAGAGCCCTTGTAGATGTTCTACCCGCCTTTGGATATTAGCGGCTATTACGACCTCTATGGATAACACGATGTACTGGTCGACCTCCTCCTGCGAAAGGTCGCACTTATCATGGACATATCTAACAAAACTACTTTCGAATAATTCCCTGTCGGTAATACTCGTATATGTGTTTATCTGGTATAAGAACCGATAGGTAAGAAGGTATGCTATCCCTGCATTGATATCTTTTTTTTGTTTACCCGTTATCTTGTCTTTGTCTATTCCCTCGTGAACATACTTGTTTACTTTGGCTAACATTTTGTCAAATGTCCTAGGGGGTTTGTATTCCGAGATGACAGCTTCATCAGGAGACTCGTAAAGGGTCCCAGCATCGTCTGTGTTCTCTTTTATGTAGTCACTAATACATCTAGTCTCTGCGTTGAGTTGGGTCAGCTCAGGATCTTTAAAAACGATTCTGGCTATCTCCATGGAGTTCATCATGTGCTTGTTGTTATCAACGTACTCTTCCTGTTCCTTCGTGAGTTTTATAGATCGTTTCTGATATTCTTGGGCTGGCCTTGCCCGTAGATCTCTACTGGCTAAAAAGGTCTTTACCGCTCTACCTTCTTTACTCCTGCCATCTAAACCTTTATAGCCCGCTGATTGAATTAGGTCATACAAAGAAGGTGGCGGATCTGAAGAATTCCACGTCTCTAAGATTCTTTGCTTTTGTTGCGAGGATAACTCTACTATATCTTCATTCATAAGAAATCTATGTCACCATTTTTCAGAAAGTCTTTGGCTTTTTTTATAATGGATTTTTTTAAATTTTTTATTTGTTTATATCCGGGTGATCTATTCTGCTCGTTTGTTTTGTAACCCATTCTCTTAGCTGCTTGACTCTCTGATAAATTTTCTATGTATAGCAGACGATAGACCTTCCACTCTATAGGCTTTAAAACATCTTCCATCTTCTGATTAAAAACGACAGTCGCTTTCTCTATATCTGTGGACTCATTGAACCTATTATAGACTTCTTGAGAGTGGTTTTCCAAAGAGACAGGTAATTTTGCATTGTATGCTATTTTTTTATGTTTCTCCCAGTTGCTATAAAGAGGGCAATCATTGGTTTGCTTACCGTAAATGGCGCATAAGTCCTCTCCTTCTGCTGCGGCACACCTGAGACAAGGGCGTGTGTAATTGCCATAATTGTTCCTAATTAGGTTCTTGATTTGGTTAGAAATTATTCTGTTAAGCCAAGGGCAGAGCGGTTTCTCAGGATCGTAAAGATCCCATTTCTTATATATATGAATCCTTAAAATTTGAGAGACATCATCAAAGTCCATCCACGAAAGAGCAGTTAGATTCCACTTGTTCTTTCGTTTTCGGATCTCTTGATCTATCTGGTCGATGCACTCTTCAAACTTTGGGGAATCCTTGCGACGTCTCTTACCTCTCATTCGCCAAGATCTTTATGGGGATTTCCCCCTGCCTCTTGTTTCCATTGTTCTAAGAATTTTTTTCTAGATTGTTTGGTTTTTCCTTTTTCTCTTGTGAATCCCATCTGAGGGGCATTGGCTAATTCTCCGAATGTAACTTTATTCTTAAAAACGTCTATTTCTACGTCTAGTTTGTCGATATCTGGCATTTCGAAATCAGACTCTGTGTCAACCTCCTCCGGCGGGGCCACGGCTGCTGGGAGCTGTTTCGCTACTGATGAACTCAAAGGATTTCCACATGACTGGCAGAAATTAGGCTTTTTTGCGGCATAATTGATTGCCGTACCGCAATCTGGGCAATAAATCTTCATTTTATAATTATAACTGTTTTTTGTTAATTTTTCCAAACTAAGTGTTTTCTAAAAGAGTGTAATTAGTTCTAGGACTATTACACATGGGAAAGCCACTTTTCACATTTAAGACCCCGGAGGGGGTGGAATATACCGTAAAAAGGAGAAAGCCTGACAAGAGGATGAAGTGTGTCGGGCTTTGTGACGACCCCACAGAGAAAGAGCCTAAAATATATATTAGTCCTTATCTTACGAGACAAAGCGAACTCAATACCGCAATACATGAATTCGCTCATGCTTTTTTCTGGGACAAAACAGAAGAAGATATTTACAAATTTGCGAATACCTTAAGTAGGTATTTGTATACACATAGAGGATGGAGAATCCCAAGGAAGAAAAAACATGCACAAGTCTCACTTAAAAACCATAAATGAAACACTAGAAAAAATAGGAAAAAAATCCCTCCTAATAATAGACCAAGATAAAAATAGCGAAGATCACGCAATGGCCATTAATAAAATGGCAAAAAGTTGCCATGAAAGAATAGAAAAGATACTTAGAGAACTAAGAAGATGAGATTCCTAATCAAATATTCCAGCGTAGTCGCTTTTGCAATCGCTTGGACTTCTGGAATTATTTGCGGGACACAATGGAAACATTCTTCATATCAATCAAATTCTAAAAAGATGGAGTATGTTATCATGCGCCAACAAAAAATGATTGAGGATAGAAATGAAGCCATCAATAGGAGCCTAGTACTGATTCACAAATTAATCGAAGACAACAAGAGACAAGAAATGCTAATCAATGGGCTGTCGAAAGAAATCGAAAAGCTATCGGCTATATAATAAGAATGGACGATTCATTTCTTCTTGAGCATAGAGATTGGGTGAATCTATTCTTTTTTACGGCAAGCCTAGTAGTCGTATCTTGGATCTTATACATGAGAGAAAAAAAATGAGGAAAATGAATTTAAAAATGATTCAGTGGCTCGATATACATTCGGACATAGAATCAAACCATATAAAAGTTCAAAAAAGTTTCGAAAAGAAATTCGAGCTAAGCAGAGATGAAGCAGATGTTATGATTCACGCTTGGGAACGAATAGAAGATCACCGTGACTGGGGGGATATTGATTTTACCGGAAAGATCGGTTTCCCCGTAAATGGGGGTAGATGACTTGCTTTAACATTTTCAAAATATTTTTTTCTCCATTTTAGCCAATCTTCATAGCTAGTTTCGTTTTTCATTCGCTACTTTGACGACCTAGTGTCTTTAATTTCTTAGATACAAATTTAACCAATTCAGATCTCATTATGTCTTCCTCGGTGAATTGAAAAGTATGAATTCCATGCTCCGCACTCTCCTCGTCTGAGAAAACCTTGTAAATTTTCTCGAACGACCCTCCGGTCCCTGATCTAAGATCTGTTTGCATTGGGTCGGCTAATACAAAGCATCTACTGTTTTTACCCATCCTAGTGAGAACAGTTATGATTTCTTTTTGTGTCGAATTTTGTGCTTCATCTAAAATGATGCATTTGGAAACCCAGTTCATGCCTCTGGCGAAATTGACGGGGAACATACTGATCCTGCCTTCGCTTTCCAGCTTCTCCGCACGAGACTCCGTTAGTAGCTCATCAAGTTTGTCCAAAAATGGAAGATTGTAGAATCGGAGTTTGTCTTCTGCACTTCCGGGTAAGAATCCAAGTTTAGCCTCGCTGCTCTCTACTGCTGATCGTAGATACATAATATCACTAATAACCTTCATATTTAACAATTGAAGGCTACAGTAAACAGCTAGGAGTGTCTTTGCCGTTCCTGCGGGTCCATTAACGAAGAGAACTTTGGTGTCTTTGTCTAATGCAATCTTGAAAAACTCTTTTTGCCTTTCAGTCCAAGGCAATTGGTTGACCTTAATCTGTCTTCTTATAGGATTAGAGTTTGTTATGGCCGGATAAAGAACCTCCCCTATCTCCTCCCTCTCCTCTTGTTTCTGTTTGGCCCTAGAATTAGTACGACGAGTGTTTTTTTTCTTCGATGGCATCCTGTATTTCTAATTACACTATGAAAACCAGCCAGTGATCGATAATCTTTTTGTTTTAATTCCGGGTACAACGTGAGATACAAAGTGGGGTATTCCATCATTGGAAGGAATATGAAACATTGTTAGTCGATTGAATTTCGGTGTTACAGTCCGGGTGACTGTTTTATAGTCGTATTCCATCAAATGCAAATTTCCTCCATGTTGTGTTTTCCATTCCTTTGTTAAACTGTATACAAAGCCAATTTTTCCCTTGTTTAAGTCATGGTGGGGAGAAAGAAATTGAGTTCCCACGAATCTACTCGCAAATAACTCCGGACTTTGAGAAACCTCCTCCCCGGTAACTGTTCTAATAAGATTTAATACTTCAGGAGAGTGCAAGAACCACTTAAATTGACATTTAAGACAACTACAACTTTGATTATGTTTGGTTGTTCTATCAAAATAATATGAGAATGCCCCCGTTTCAAAAGATGCAAGGGTAAGGCCCTCCATTTTTGTTATTTCTTTTTCGTTATGAGGTATTCTCCTTAAATGAGTAGGTTGCCCTTCGTTTACGTTATGAGCCAAGAAGCTAGCTGACCACCATGTTTCATCCATACCCCCGTTTAAAAAGTCATAGATCTCATTAGCAGCCTCTTCAGTCAAAAAATCAAGTACCTCTACAGCCCTTTGCTCTTTAAACTCCTCACGGAGTTTTTCTAGATCTAGTTCAGGATTTATCATCTAAATTCCCTTAATAAAGGGTACGTAACATCATATGTGCCCCCTCCTCGGTGAGGGGCCTCGACCAAGAGAGCGTTAATAAAGAACCTCATGGTATAACGAATCTCTTTTCCGTATGTAGTTGGGGAGTGCCACGAATCTGCGGAATACAGAACCATCCTGTTTTGAGCAGCTTGCATCCTCATAACTTCTTCATATTTACTTCGATGTTTTTCAATCTTCTCCTCTAGATCGGCATCCTTCTTTCCGCTATGCAATTTTCTAGTAGCTTTTACTTGGTCAACAAAGGCTGCATTACTGCTCGTATAATATTGATGTTCTCTTTTGAGTCTATAAACAGAAGTACCAGTGTCTTCTTCCGGAGTTTCTGATAAATAAATAATAGAAGCAGCTAGAGAATCATCATAATGGATTAACCCTTTATTTAATAGATGATCAGGGTCTTCTTGTGGTTCAATTTTATTAAAATCCACCGATAAACTAAATGTCGTGTCAATAGGACATGCTTTTGTATCCCAGAATAGGCTAAAAATCCTTCCCTGAGCCCATTCGCATAGTTCTGGATGACTATCAATTAGAGGTTCTGAAATTACCCCCGGATAATTTTGTCCTTCTATTTCTTGGTATTTTGCATTTTTAGCTAGATCTAGTACGTAGTCTACATCAGGGAAAAAATCATCAACGACAGTAAGAGGGAAGAATTTCATTTATCAACTAATTATAAGAATAAGTTACCCGGAATTCTAAACTTATATAGGCATATACACATATCGGATATAATTAAACTTATTTATATCAATTGTATATAGATAAAGCCCCAATTTAAATGGCTACCCCCGGCCATTTTTTTTGGTGACTTCTATATGCATAAAGCGAATGGCTAAAATATTTTGGCCAGATATAAAATGTCCCCCCATGGACGCACCAGACATTAAGGGTCTCTTGAATTTTGCAAAAACCCGCCGTTTTCCCTAAAAACATCAATATTGAGGGCAAAGTTATTCACAATCGTACCGAATTGCCTTGTCAAAACTAAAATTGTAGACTAGTTTTGAGTAGATGAGCGACACGACACAAACACACGACGAAGCCGAAACTTGCACCGCATGCGGTGAAGTGAATCACGGATTAACCTACGCCCCCCACACCACACCAGACGACGACAACGTTCGTTTGTGCGGTCCATGTTGGGAGGTGCAATATGACCACGCCGTAAACGCTTGCGGCGATAACCCCCAAGGAGAATAAATTATGATCTATAAAAAATACGACCTCGAAGAATTAGAAATAAATGGCCGCCAATTTTCGGCCATTGTCGAAATGAGTTTTTGCCACGTTGACGGGATCGAGATCCATGATTGGATCGAGATCATGGATTGGACGCCAAACGCTATGGCCAAGAATTCGCCAAGGCAAATGCCGGGGAATTCCGATCTTCAAAAACTGCTCGCCCCTTTCGCATTTGCAGCAGTTGAGGCAGACGAAAATAGCCCGACCGATGCCGATTGCAGGGCGGATGCCAAGGATGAACATGCTTTGAGGCTTCTAAAACTGGACGCAGACAAAGCTTGGCGGCGCAGAGTGTAAACCAAACGGGGGCGAGCAATCGCCCCCAACCAACAACAACACCAACAACAAAAAAAAATTATGGACAAAGAACAACTCAGAAAACTCGAAGTGTATCAGGATAACCCAGAACGGAAAAGCCACCGCCAAACTGGCTTTGGCCGTGCTGCTCATTCCGCCCAAGACAATAAGAAGAAGAAGAAACTGGATGCGGAAGAGCTTCGGGAGAAATTCTCGAAAATGAGTGAGCAAGAATTCTGGGATTTAGAGAAAAACATATAACCCACAAGGGGGGCGAGCAATCGCCCCCCCCTACAAAATACCACACCACGCCATGAGAACACTTTTTAGACTATTCGGAGCCAAGTATATGATAACAAGCCACAAGGGCGCACGCTACTTTTGGAGCCTTAAAGCTGCCATTGCAGCAGTAGAAAACAGCGTGTGCCGTGAGATCGTTTGGACGTTAGATTATCAGAAGGCATATACTCACAAGCCGACATTCACCAGCACACATCCAGACGCCAAGAATTTTAACACGCAGTAGACAATAACAAACAACACACATACACATCATGATACACACAATAGAAAGCACAGCAGGACTACAAGGCAACGAAGGCACGCTATTTGCTCAAACCGTCTTCACACTTGAGACGGGAAGGCATGGGCAAGTCATCTCATACACAGCCGACATAGTTGAAACAACAGACGAAAGCGGCGATCCAATCAACTGGCAACAGGT
>Ga0098052_1001551_pt1 | contig 14275 bp, 31 predicted proteins | sample 15_taG_FD_81591 | JGI IMG/M metagenome (GOLD analysis project Ga0098052, IMG submission 81591) | Marine viral communities from the Subarctic Pacific Ocean - 15_ETSP_OMZ_AT15312 metaG | ecosystem: Environmental > Aquatic > Marine > Oceanic | place: Pacific Ocean | collected 2015-01-18 | reverse complement strand
CATGTGGCTTTGTATATGCATACGCTATGTCATACATCGCAGCTAAAGACGGAACAGAACCACCGCACTGGATAGGTCATATTGTGTTCTTGTTCATCGCCTTACTTTGGCCCATCTGGTTTTCTATTTATTTATCTTTTTATGCAGCAATAGTATGCGCTGACTTATTAAAGAAACAAACATGAGACTCTTACGACTTACTTTATCTATCATTCTCATGATGCTGGCAAGTGTCTTTAAAATCGCTTGCATAGCCATAGCACCAGCAGACCTTAAAGAAGGCTTTAGGGACTCCATCTAAAACTCGCGTGCTAACCTCATTTGGCCGAACACAAGCAATAAGGGCTAGGACAAGCCTGTTGCTATTCTATCTTTTCTTCCATATCAAGTACTATAGATTCTGATATATCCTTCCTACTCACAACACGAGTAAGAACCTCAGCAAGAGATAGTATCAAATCAACACTTGTGTTCCCGACGCATACACCGTGCATGTCCATCTCTAAAAGCCACATGTCCATATTACAGCTATTCAATTTCATCATTCTTTCCATACTTTATAAAACTCGCGTGCTAACTTTCATCGGCGCGAAGAACCTACTACTGGTGGGACATACCACTCTAAGTTACTTATCTCTTCTTTTATACATGCTTTAATATGCGCTGTATAATTAGGAATCATCATACTACAAAGCATAGGCTCAACACTCTTATAGACTTCAACAAATGCAACTTCTCTAACCCCGTCTAATATCTTCTTATTTAGGCTCATTACTTTTCCTATACTTTATAAAACCTGCGTGCCACCAAACCCACTAGACTAAAACTCGCGTGCTATTGACTATCTCAGACTACTCAAGCCAGAAGGGCTGATACAACTGTACACCTATGCCTCTGTTCACTATAGTTTTGTTCACTATAATTTTGTTCACCTACCCAGAAAATCATGGGAAAGCCTCACAATAATTATACCATACGGCATGAGATTTGCAATGGAAAATCGACGTAAGTCTTTATGTAGTAATAACTTAGAGCAAGGCGGCGGGGCGGCTCGCCCTAAATCCTTACGGACAAAGGGCTTACGCCTATCCCTTAACGTTAACCAGTGGACGAACCCAAGCAACCGTCTCAACGAGATCGTCCTGAGCCTTCATGACATCAAAGATGTTCTTATACGCAAAGGGAGATTCGTCAAGAGTAGATGCATCAACGTTGGCAACGATTCCAGTCATAGTATCGTGGAAGTCGTCAACGTTAAGATCACGCTTGGCACGCCTACGTCCTAAGACGCGACCCGCACCATGGGAGGATGAGCATAAAGAATCAGGGTTTCCTAAACCACGAACAATGAAAGAACCATCACGCATATTACCGGGGATAACTCCCATCATTCCCAGCTCGGCATGAGTAGCACCCTTACGATGAATCCACAAACCATCCTTTAACTCTGCATGGTTGTGATTACGGTTAATAAAGGTATCACGATCACCAATAGCACCGATAGCATCTAAAGCCTTGTTGATAATTAACTCACGATTAGCTAACGCATACTCAAGGCCAAAGTCTAAGTCTAAAGCATATGCCTTTCCATCATCAGAGTCAGAGTCTAAGTAATCACCAAGACCCATATAGTGAGTAGCAATGGAGTGACCAAAACGACGTGAACCAGAATGCACGATCATCCAAGTATCATCGTTATCATCATACCCAATTTCTAAGAAGTGGTTCCCACCACCCAAAGTACCCAACTGCATTAAAGCAGCGTCATTAAATAAGGTAGAAGAGATATCAGTCAAGGGAGAGCTACCATCCCAATCCTGTGGTGAATCGTGACGATTGAATCCTACCGGGATAGCAGAGTTCAAAGAGTCATAGATACGCCGAGCAAAGTGCTTAACATAATCTTTTGATAAGTCTAATCGGATAGCAGACATTCCACAACCGATATCGTAACCAACCCATGAGGGAACAACAACACCATCAGTAGCTACAACAGCACCAATAGGGAGATCATACCCAGTATGAGCATCAGGCATTAAAGCACCCTTAACAGTAAAGTCCTTATCCATAGCGGACATGAACTGATCAAGTGCGGAATCTTCTAAAACATCAGCGTAGATCTTAAACATTGTATTCTCCTTTGTGATATATCTAATTATACAACTTAGTCAACGAAAGTCAAGTGTGTAATTATAAATAAATTAAAAGAGCTAAGTCTATGGTATCAAAGGGGTTACGTCAATCAGCGGGGGCGGCTCGCCCTAAGTCCTTACCCTGCAAGGACTTACGACGATTCGCCAACAGCTATAAAAAAAGCCACCCCCCTTGATGGAGGATGGCTTCACCCAGAACGGGCTGGTGATTTTTCAACCTGCCAGAGTCAGAGCAGTCTCAAGAGCGAGTTCACTCATGTCACGGTTCTGGCCATACCAGAGGGAGTCCATACGGTTTTCAGCCGTTCGCCCCTTCTCGTAATTCAGGTATTCGGTAACTGCGTTATAGGCTCCCCAATAGGTGCCCTTAACGCCGGGGATATCGGTCCCCTTTCCAGACTCGAAGAGGTCTTCGACTCGGCCCAAGATATTCTTGGATCGAGTAGAAATTTCGTCCTTCTCCTTTTTGTCCAACTTGAAAACGATCTTGAGGTACTTCTGAAGATCGGACTGGTTGATACCACGGGAAGCGAGGTGGCGGTACTGCTCAGCAGTAGCCTCGAATTCCTGATTGGCAAAGTCCATAACTTCGCGGAGCTTCTCAACGTTCTGTTGAACGAATTTGTGGTGACGAACCCGAATCAACTTGGACGCTTTGCTATTGCGAGCCATTGATTCCGTATTAGTACAGACCACTCGAATGGGGGTGAAGCCAAAATGAACTCCCAAAATCCCATCATGACCATTGCTGAGCAGCGAGTACTTAGCAACCTCATCACCCTTGACAATCTCGGAATTATCAAGGTTGATCTTGCATAGAACCCAAACACGCTTCCCACCTTTGAGGGAACCAGCGGTTTCTAGCGAAATCGTACCATCCTCAACCAGAGGCTCAAATACCTTAAAGGCATCCTTATTCTGTAGAGGGGTCCAACGAGGCCCGACACTACCAAGCTCGGCTTGATCAGTATCGCGGATCGCAACACGTTGCCGCAGCAATGTGCCGTCCTTACGATAGGTAGGCTCGGTGAAAACGTTCCAATTCAAGTTGGCCTTTTCAAAGGCTTCCCAAAATGACACGGTATCATCAATGGGCGTACCCAAACCGTGCCAAGGCGTCTCGGAAGCACTGTAGACCATAGATTCAATATCAGCTGGCATCTTAATTCTCCTCACAAAGGTAATCAAAACAATCGCCACAAGTTTGGCTAATCATAATTTCACGTTCGTCAGCGGTAAGCTCGGGCAGAGCGTTCTGAATCAGCTCGCCCCTTTGCAATTTGGCAAGACCAGTAGCAGAGATTTCAATCTCGACAACCCGCTCACACATCCGACAACCGAAACTCATTTTCATTTTTTCGCTCCTTGTTATGCTTCCATTATACTATTATTTATCGGCATGTCAAACCCAGAACTTGAAATAAAGTAAAAGAAAACAAAGCGACGTAACCCCTTGGTATCAAACGACTTACGGCGGCGGGGCGGGGCGGCTCGCCCTAAGTCCTTACTATCAAAGGACTTACGACGATTCCGCCTTAGTGAACAAAAAGACCCCCGCCGAAGCGGGGGTCAGTGTTAATCTTCATTAAATCCATCAGTCGCAAGCCAGAGGGCGGCAACCCCCATTATGAGGCTGATGGCTATCACCCAACCGACGACGCTAAAAAATGGACTCATTCGGATCGCAACCCCTCCAACAGGGCCAACGCCTCATCCTCAGTTGCCCGCTTGGGGCCTTGCTTGCTGTAGCTAGCAACACCCTCAAACACAGAGGGATAGGCTTTACGCTCTCGCGTCATACGCTGGCTGAAACTGCCCAGCGTCATGCCCAAGGCATTCGCGGCCTTTTCGGGCGTGTCGAATTCGTCACGCTTGACAACAGCAACCCGAAGAAAATCTCTCAACGAAACAGAAATACGCTTTACTTTTTCCGACATAATTCAATTCTCCAAAAACCAGTTAACATAAACTTAAACTTTACGTAGTGAAATCTCTCCATCGACCTCGATAAAATCAAGAGGCCAAAGCTCGTCATCATTCTCATCCCAGATCGTTGCAAATTCATCTGCAAAATCAGGATCATCTTTGCACTTGTCAATTACAAACTGAGCAAGTGTCATCCACGACATTAGAACAGGCATATCAAACCCCCACAAAGAAACCGTCAGAACCCTTAATGGCAACCAGCCTATCGGCTTTGCTACGAGGCAACTTAACCGACAACCCTACTATTGTACCATTTGGATCAAGGAAACGCAAGTCAGATTCGTCTCCATTGTAAACGGTCATCTCGTTCCATTCCTCTGGAATAGTAGGAGTCATGGAAGCCTTATCGAAAAACGGAACGGCAACGTTCACGTCTTTATAAAGAAGACTCATAACATAGTCAATCTTTGAGTGTTCATTCCACGAGTACGTCAAGTGATAATTGCTAGGCAGTTCGCCGTTCGCATACGCTGCGATGGTTTTCTTATCCTTAGTATACCCGTAAAAATTCCACTCTGGAAACGTTGAGAACATTTGAGGCATAATTTCATGCCAACGTAGATCAGACAAGATATTCGGTCTGAATGCCACCTGAATACCTAGCTTAGTAGCTTTACGGTCGATGCTATGCAATTCAGGTTCAAGCAGATCCCAAAACAAATTCTTATCGGTCATTAGGAGCTTCGTTCGATTGATCCTAGACCTAACGATGTTCGGTGTGAACTCAGCACGACCGACATTGCCAAGACAAGCTTTACGACATTGAGCCGTAGAAAACTTACACACGTTGTGACCAGACAGATCGCCTTGAGCTAATGAGATGCCAGCGTTGTAATAGCCGATAGACTTAGCAAGTTTGGCGTTCGCACTAGGCAGAGTCACAAGACTCGAAAACCCATGCGTCTTAGCGATCCGTTTCGCTTCGTTCAGTTTTAGCATTTGTGTCTCCTTGTTATGCTTTGATTATACTATTATTATCGGCATTGTCAACGACACACAACATCTTTTTTCGTTATTTCTTTGGCATGGTATTTGCTGTATGATATCGCTGTAAGTCGTTACGGTATAAGGACTTACGACGGCGGGGCGGGGCGGCAAGCCCTAAGTGCTTACACACAAAGGACTTACGTCAATTTAATGTTCCTCATTCTGATCATGGGTAGAATCATGATCTACAGCAAAAGAACCAGAATCGTAGTCTGACTCGAATTCGGATAGTTGACGCAGGGTATCATTTTCAACCTGTTCAATCGCTTCTTCAATCGAATCGGCTTCAATGTCGATATGGCCGAACATACCCCAAGATACATTAACAGTATATGTATTACTCATTGTACTATCCCATCTCTTACAGTAACGTTAAACTCTAATGTTTCAGGTACTCCGAATGCATTCTTTGCGGTTACCCGTAAGAATACAGAGTCTCCAGACACGACCGTATCCATACTATGGAAATTTGCAGTATCTGGATAGTTTAATAGAGTATCCTTAACATAGTGTTGTGCAGTAATAACTTTGTCTACCTCTGTAGTATCAGGTGTACATCCGACCATTACCATTACAATACAAAGCAGAAGAAAGTTCTTAATCATCATTGCTCCTCAAATGTTATTTTTACATTTATGTCTTGTAATGCTTTTTCTAACGCTATTCTTTTTTGGTTTAGTTTTCTAAGGACTTTATCTTTAGCATATCCTTCTTCAACTGGGATTGGATTTATAGCTCTAACACATACTCCTTCTGGACACGATTCATGCTCTAATACATATGCTTCTATATCTTTCTCATTGCCTTGGTAGACGCCTAAAAACATTCGGCTATGTTCAGAATATGCGTGTGCTAAGAATACATCTTTCATTATTTATAATCCTTCCCTACCCCATACATAATAAAGTTACTAGTCTTTTTAACAATGCAAGCCTCATCCAACTTAATCATTGCCTGATAGGTTTCCTTCTTAGTCCACCCCTTCAGATTCTGGCTATCGTTCCTAACTGCGATATATGCAATACCATCCTCTTTAAGAAACTCAAGGATCTGCGGTACAATCGTTTCAGTGAATGCAGCCGGATAGCAGTTTAGTACATAATTGCACATAACTGTATCATACTTTTTTTCTGGATGTGTCGGTCGCCAATGAGGATCATAACCATCTATGTCTAGTGCATCACAATCAAACCCTTGACCACAACCGAAGTCAAGACAATCACCAACTAGCAATGCGTTATCTTTCAGATACTTAGCCGGTGTAGAAAGTGATTTTCGTTTGATGGCGGTCTTATACGTATTGAAGTCATCATTCATATCTTATTTTCCTTAGTAAACAAACAACACAACAAGACAACAATAGTACCAATAACAATCAAAGGATCAATCATCCAATTCTCCAATATCATGCCAGTCTAGTAAACACTCGGTACAGAAACCATGTTCATTCATTTCAGCACCACAATCGGGACAGTCAACATCGGCATAAACATTCTGCATTACTTTACCCCTTTTTAACGAAAGTGATTCTAGTATAAACTTCTGGCAGTATCGGATGATAAGAGCTGCTAATCATATCGGCCTCAGCCTTTTCTGCCTCTTCCATTGTACCATACATGTTGGCGTATTGCCACCCCTCATCCCAATAATCCAAAATCCACATTAAAATATCTCCTCGCGGCTGAAGACTCTAGTTTAGGTGAGACTACTCTTTCTCTTTGAGTAACGGACACATTTCCTTGGCATCCTCAAAGTTGTTGATATTACGATCTTTCGTGCATCCTTCTACTGTACGCACGTCGTCGTATAGCCAACTCTCTATACGGTTCTTACACTTCCAACACATGGGAATTTTCATATTCTTCCTTTCTTAATTACTCTTTCATTATACTATTATTATCGACATTGTCAAACTCAAACATGAATTAAAATACCAATAAAAAAGCGACGTAACTCCTTACTGTTAAAGGACTTACGTCGCATCGCGGGGGCGGTTCGCCCTAAGTCCTTACGGACAAAGGGCTTACGCCAAATTGTATCTTGAAAGTGTTGCATGACGGAATTGAACCGACGCGACCTAGCGCGAAATTCTAGGTGAGGATACCAGCACCTCAGATGCAACATAGTGGACAGTTAAGGAATCAAACCTACTTCATTTTGTCACTGTTGAGTTGATAGTCGCTCTATAGGATCGATCTGCACAACATCTCAACTCGGAGACTATCAAGTCCCAATACCGCCCAGACTATTCCTCCCCTATACGTCTACTCGTATAAGTTCGTCGAGGCTTCCCACCTCAGTTTGCGGCTCCACGGTCTTTACAACTTATCCGACTGCCGTTTTTCGCCCGTGCTTCCCGGTCCCAGTCACGCAGATAGTTGCAGAGTCTTATATTGTCGTCTCCCGCCTGCCTCACCGACTCAGGTAACGGCGGTTGAATTAGTTACACCAAATTAGTAGAATCTAGCATAACCCAGACGCTCACGTCGCAATTTGTATAGTAGCCGCCTTTCAGAAAAAAGAGATGTTTTGTACTTGCTTGCTGGATATTGTTCGCCTCCAGAAGGGCTGGCAAGTGTCTTGTTTCTTATGCCTTCATTATACACTTTGTATAGGGCTTGTCAAGTGATTGGACAAAAAGAAATAAGAATAAATTAATCGTCGTAAGTCGTTACTATCAAAGGACTTACAGCGGCGCGGCGGGGCGCTTTGCCCTAAGTCGTTACAGGCAAAGCACTTACGTCATCCTTATGTTTTCTCTATAGATTTATTAATTTCATCAACTAATTGATCAGCCCATGATTCTGCATAACCTTTATCAGCAGTATTAATAACAGCGACAAGTCGATCATCAAGCCAAGCTTTGACACGGAATAGATCCCCAAAAAATTCAATTGTACAATGTACTGAATGACTCATACGAACAACCCTCTCAAGTAATGCCAGATTTTAGCCATATCCTCAGTGCTAATTGGAATCATCCTTATTCCTTTCCTTTTGTTCTTTAATAACCTTTTCAACATTCTTAGCCATTGGATTCTCATACCCACAACCAGAACATAGCAATACTAATATCAGTAGTAATCTCACTAGAAGTCAACCTTATATTCAACGTGGACCATATCCACCTGTCTACCAATTGGAATATCAGATACGATCTTGACCGACTGGCACCTTTTGTTTGTATGGCACCCCATAAAGGTGGACAAGATACAACCGAGAACGAACGCTGTTAAAATCCATTTCATTTTTTATATATCCTTATATTTTCTAATCATATGAGATACAATTGCTTTCCACACATGAGAACAAAAGACATCCCGATTAGGCGGGAATGCTCCATTAGGAATAGCATCAATCCCATTATCCCTGAGCCATCGTACTGTTGAGATTTTCATGATAGTATTCTAAAATATTGTTCATCCTCAATAGGAATTTGAATTTGTTTCTTAAGTTGCCAGTGGTTCATCTTTATATAGATTATACCATCTCTTATTCTTTTGACAACCCCAAACTTAGCTCCTTGCATCCATAAATCATAATGGACAGGAATCTCTACTCGACTACCTACCTTTAACATACCAACCCTACTTCTCTCTCCCCCTTGCGGGGGTTGTGGGCGTGATTGGATTTACCTTTCGGCTATGACGCCCCGTTACCAGAATGTGCTGCCAAGAGCTGGGATCGAACCAGCTTATTTCCTCATTTGTATCCTGTAGCCCGTCACGAAAATCACTTCGAGTCACCACTGTATCGCTAGCAGACACGATGACGAAAGAGCAGAAGACTGATAAGGTCAACCGTTCAGGAATGAGGTGGAATCCAACTCCACCCTCGGCATATTGTTTTGTTGTTTGTTTCTTATGTCTCTATTATACTATATCGACACATCCTGTCAAGTTCTTAAGGGGAAATAAAGTAAAAGAAAATAAAAGACGTAAGTTGTTACTATTAAAGGAGTTACGTCGCTTCGCGGGGGCGGCTGGCCCTAAGTCCTTACCATACAAGGACTTAAGGCACAACCTCTCTTTTATTCCTCTTCAAAATTAAAATAAAATCTAGGATTATGCTGGAACATTAAAGACCCTCTAACCTTATCACTCTTTCGGATAACGGTTACAAAAGGGGCACCAAATCCAAGCACAGTAAACTTGCGCTGAACATCGCCAGTAGTCCATACCTCACCATACTGGTCTTCGAGCCATTCACGGCTTCCCTCTTTCGCATTGATCTCGGCAACCATCTCACGCCGGATAGCTTCAGTTGGATCGGACAATTCTACTCTCCTTAAAAAAGAAACATTTCGGCACCCTCAACACAGGGCTCACCGCAAAATTCACACTCATAACCAACAGCATCAGGTTCAACACCAGTAGCATCCTCACCGCATGCCCTACAGAATCCAGCATGCAATCCGTTATCTATGGCATCGATTACCCTCTCCATCGTAACTTTCATAGCATCTCCTACACGTTGCGATCAATAGCGATATTGTACTTGCGTTTAGCCACACTTTTGATATACTTTATTTGACCCGTATTCATGACGGTTTCCCCGTTATCGGCTACTATTTGAGCCCATCGGTTCCTGCTACCTCGTTTGCCGCTAATGCGAATTTTGACCAAACGATTGATATTGCTTCGGATAACTTTCATTTTCTTTTCCTTAAAAAGTATAGATACCAACAATGGTATTACCACATACAATTAACGACTTCTCTATCTCTTTGACCTTGTCGAGGTCGCTATGGATGATAGAACGCTGTTCACCTTTTGCGTCGAAATAGACTAGGCGATACATAGACGAAGATTGGCTTCTACGATCTCGTGAGAGAATTCCAGATTGTTCCATACCTCTTCTCCATTTTTGACAAGGATACTGTCATTCAGGATAGCAACCACTTCACGACCGTCGAACATTGAACCGATTGTAAGAATTTTCATTTTTGTTTCCTCTTTGTGATTTGTTGTTTCTTATGCTTCTATTATACTATATCGTCCATACTTGTCAAATGCTTTAATAAAAAATACAAATATAGTCCTAAGTCGTTGGTATCAAAGGAGTTAGGGCTCGCGGCCCCCGTGAATCGACGTAACCCCTTATATAGTATAAACTTGCGTGCAGTCTTCTGTGGCGGCGAAGAGGCTATAAGAGCTGATACAAAAGAAAAACCCACCACAAGCGTCCCTGTGGTGGGCTATGTATTAGGTTGGATAAAGATATGAATTTACATAATTATCTCCACATACGCATCTCGCGTGGTCTAGGCGTTTTATAGACTATATATCTAGTACCCTCGACCGCTATTGGATTTTGGCGCATCAGGCGGTCAGCCTTCAGAAGCACATCGGATTCTAGCTCCCATGTCAGTACTATGTTTTTTCTGTCTCACTTACTCTTCCATTATACTATTTATCGACACAATGTCAAGCGTCACTCCACTAAAAAGAAAAAAGAATCGAGAAAGATGTAAGTCATTACTGTCAAAGGACTTACGTCGGCCAGCGGGGGCGCCTCGCCCTAACCCCTTGCGAGGCAAGGACTTACCACTCGCTATCGAAGCATCCGTAGTCCTCGTCAGTACCATAGCCCGCATCCGCGAGCCCTTCCCACTCCTGCATCTCGTCGGGCTGACCGTCGTCGGCCTCAAGGTCTTCCGCAAGGAAGAGAGAATCATCCTCCCCACATTCAGGACAGTCCAGAACCGTTTCCCCACACTTGGGGACGAGCGAGCCACACTCCACACACACCTTGAGGACTTTGTCCTCGAAGTAGGCCAACTCTTGGTCGAAAGAAAACGCTTCGCGTGAGTCGAGTCGTGTCATGTCGTTTCTCCGTGTGAGGTTGTCTTGAACGCTTTCATTATATCATTATTATCGGCACCGTCAACCCCTCAGCATTAAAAATAACAAATAAAAAACCGATTGACGTAAGTCGTTGGTATCAAAGGACTTACGTCGCGCGGGCCGGGCACTTTGCCCTAAGTCCTTTGATAGTCAGGGTTTAAGCGTTATTTGATATTTCATTTCCATAATTTTACCCTCATAAATAGTAGCTGAAAACTTTTTATTACACATTCGCTTAGCGAATTCAACAGCATGCTGATAGTCAAAATAGAATTCAACGCCATGATCAAGCGGATCTTTTTCGATATTACCATACCAAATTACAAAGTATTTCATTTTCGTACCGCTCTTATGAGGCATTCCATATGGGTTACACGAGGTTGTCCCGGAAATCTACCAGTTTCATCTCGTGCAAATTTCTTTTTACATATAGCACAGTGAGTCTGTGGGGTGTCGGACGGTACTATCCGCCCCTCGTTTTTTGGGTTAAGTTCAGTCATCCGCTTGTATCCCATTGCTGTTTATAAAAACCGTTTTTATCATACCAAGCGCTACCCCAACCGGGACCGTGCTTATCTTGTTCCGGCGTTAGTTCTCTTACGCTGTCTGGATAAGTCTCGCAAAGTTCATCAAAATTATAAGTAAGGCAATGCATCGCATTACATAGTTTACTATGTTGCAGAACTACTAATACTTTTTTCATATTAAGAAACCTTTGGCAAAGTCTGAAAACGATTGAACCGATACGTGGAATAAACCTTACCATCATACTTATGAGGGGCATAGTGCTTGATAGTAACATAGTCACCACCGAGAACGTCAACAGTCCCTACTCGAACCTTATCATTATACTTAAAGGAAACCATTTCGCCAGCTCTCAAAGCGTGCATGCGATCTAAAGGCAAACCAAACATATCATTCTCCCTACTCAAAAATACTAACAAAAACCAATTCCGAACGTGGCTCAAGATCAGTCAGATCAGAAACCTCAACACGAAAAACAGAACCAAGTCCGCTCGCATCTCGGACGGAGGCAACGCTTCCATCGACGCCCAAGATTTGAACCCAACGACCATTGAACTTTGCGACTGAACCCATTTCGTTTCTCCTTATGCTTCCATTATACTCTTTGGCAATGGATTGTCAATGGCTTAAACGAACATATTGGAATCTTTTTTTTCCTGTCCATAGACAGTCATTCTACAACCGGAAACGGGGTCACGGTCATAAATAATAGTATATTCATTATTCCAACGTCGCTGGACATAGTTCTTTTGACCGACACATAGAACGGCGCTCATACCACTATCAAGGGGCTTAACGATAGCAAACGAGCTACCATTATCAACTAGTTGGATACCGTCACGATTCGTCTTGATTACTTTACTCATCTTTTTTATATACTCTTTTAAGATTAATTGCTAATAAACCTACCCGCTACAGACTCTCACTGCAAGCTGTTATTTCCAAGGTAGGCACAAGTGTCCGAACGATTTTTACTCGGCTGGCTTTGGCTGGCGACCGTTTCTGATCGGTGGGAATCTAACCCACTCCCTCACTTGTATTCTTCCATTATACTATTTATCGGCATTCTGTCAAGCGTATCCGCACTATAAAGTAAAAGAAAATAGGAATATTCTATGGCACGGTATTTGCTGTAAGATTTTGTTGTAAGTCCTTATGTAGTAACGACTTACGTCAAATCGCTGGGGCGGCTCGCCCTAAGTCCTTTGATATCAACAACTTAAAGCCTTTACTCTTTCTGCTATAGCTTCTGCTTCCTTAATAGTAAGCCACCCAATCACATCATTAGTGATAGGTGTATCATAACATATATCATCGCCACGTAGAACAGCCAGCTCATATAGCCCCTCTTTACCGCCATATGATTTATCATGATTAACTACGGATACGCCATAGCCATTATCGAAATGAACAATTGATTGTTTGAAGTAGCCAAAGAACCCGCCACGCATTGTATATTCGAATTCAAACATTATCTTTCCTTATCTAGTTTTAGTTTTGCGTTTCTTCTATTGATTTTAGCAGAAAGCCTTTTACTGTACTTACGTTTATGCTTCCACCATTTAGAGAAGAGGTTTGGTCGTTCTTTCATTATGCTATTTCCGTTATGGTGATTTTCTTAGTTTTTGTTTTTACAATCTTAAGGATATGATAAGGAACACTGATATCACGAACCGCTTTGTAGGCAGTAGGGATAGAACCGGACAGATACCAATCCCCCTCTCGTGGGTTTCTATAGTCACCAGTCAAGATAGCCTTTATTTCCCGTTTAGGATTGTAGCAAGCGGTTTCTAGTTCAATGGCTTCTTTTAGGTTTAGTTCGTCGCCTAGTTCGTAGAAAGTCGTCATGATGTTTTCCTTTACTTTATTCAGTCAGAGAAAGAGAAAGAGGCGGGAGCGTCAACATCAAATTCAACAATAACCATACGACCGAAGTCGTCAGCGTCACGGAAATCAGCCCAAGCGGATTCGGCAGCTTCACGCGAAGAGTACAAACCTAACACAGCATCGCCTTCGTAATCAACTCGGGATAGCAGAGCAAACATGTTTTGTCCTTTTTTAATGTTGTTGTTTCTTACTCTTCCATTATACGGATCGGGTCGCCCTATGTCAACCCCTATTTATCGAGAATTTCAACTTCTTCAATAAACAGGTTTGAAGAATCAGAGACGGCCTTTTTAGCATTTTCCTCTGACAAGTAGGCTCCCTCAAACGTGACTCCCATCCCACGATCCTCTTCAGAGACAATCCAAATCTTCATATCTTTTCCTTTACTTTACCATCAGTTCGTTTCTTACTCTCTCATTATAGTATATATCGGCATTCTGTCAAGCTCAGCAACACTAAAAACAACAAATAAACAAAGATAATAAATATCGACGTAAGTACATACTACTAAAGGACTTACGACGATTGACTGGGGCGTCTCGCCCTAAGTCCTTACACAGCAAGGGGTTACAGCGTGCCTATGGCGGGCATAGGGATCTAGTAGGGCTGATACATACAGTAGTACAGGTGTAGCGTTGTACACCCGTACCACTGTACACCACTGTACACTCTAATCATCGAAGTCTTCGAGGGAGATAACACCGGCAGTAGCCATAGCATTGAGGAAGGTAACCTGATTACCATATAGCTTATTATCATTCACATCGTAATCAATCTCTTCTTCATTCTCTACACACGCAGCGTATCGTTCGAGAGCAGCCAATCGTTCGGGGCGTGCGCTAGTGACATTCTGTTCAGTATCAAACTTAACGCTCACCTCACGTCCATCCT
>Ga0098052_1001546_pt1 | contig 14295 bp, 26 predicted proteins | sample 15_taG_FD_81591 | JGI IMG/M metagenome (GOLD analysis project Ga0098052, IMG submission 81591) | Marine viral communities from the Subarctic Pacific Ocean - 15_ETSP_OMZ_AT15312 metaG | ecosystem: Environmental > Aquatic > Marine > Oceanic | place: Pacific Ocean | collected 2015-01-18 | reverse complement strand
CCGCTAACGCTATCAGGATTTCTCCAATCAAGTCCAGAGTTTCCGGCTCTACCACTTCTCCAATACCTAACAAGACTTGATCCACTACTCCTACGGGGCATGTTATTGGAGTGGGATTAGGGGTTATCTCTAAATTATTCAAATCTGTGTCTGGGATCTGAGAGTCTTGAATAAATTGATCGGTAGGAGATAGGACCTGTTGCATTTGCTTTATTTTTGCGCATAGGCCTCCTGATCCCATACCCAACCACCTCATGACTTTTCTCCAAAAATCGTGCTTAGGTATCGCTGCTCCGCCTTTATTCCAAGCGTTAATGCAGAATAGGTCTCTCTCGTATCTTTTAGTGGCAGTATCTATTTCTTTTAAAGGGTCTCCCCCTCTTGCACAGGCCTTATTAATATCCTGTAGAAAGTCTTGAAGAATTTTAGCGGCATAAATTATGGCAACTCTGTTTTGAATCCCTAGAGCGTTAATAGATAGACCTACAGGCCAATCCTTAATCATTGTGTCAGCATTGCCTTGAAGTTGTCTCCACACACTTGAGCAGTCTGTCTTTGTAAGATCTGCGGCAGCCTGTGTAGCCAGCTTATTAAAGAAGTTATTATTAATATTCATTTTTATTCACATCCTGGTGCTTGCGGATTTTCTTCGCAATATGTTTCTTTATCTATTGTTGGGCCTGTGTGTGGGTCTACGTTTGTAATAGTTATTACTAGGTTATCCCAAAAGTGATGAGACGAATCATCGGCCATATTCTGAGGATCCCACGTTACTCCAGCTGGTAGATACTCTAAGTCTAGTATTAACCTGGCTGTTTCTTCGTAGCTTTCGGGACAATTGCCGCCGCCCCATATATCACACCAGGGTCCGCCAAAATGATCCCTGACATCCATAATAATATAGTTATCAGACCCGTTTGAAACTGTCACTACTCCTGAAGTTGGTTCAAAATCACCATCTTCCCAATGACCGCTTGGAACAGTTGGGTATCCTTGTTCTAGCCTCCAGTGCATCTCAAAGCTTCCTGTACCGTTAAAATCCAACGGAACCTTAATAAGCCCATCTCCATCACATCCGTCTTCGCTTTGCATAAACATGAACCATCTCAAAGGCATTCCTGGACAAGCTAGTTCACAAGTATTTGCGTGTGGATAACATCCCCAAGTAAGATCTCCTGAAGCTTCTCCTCCTCCATTTTCGTCTCCTCCAAGTTTGTCGCCGCCAGGCTTTTTACCAGGTGCTTTTACTTCTAGAGCAATAATATTAAACGCTTTTTTTAAATTCATTTTTATTTCTATCTATATATTGTATACCCTATTATTGAACAAAACTGTCACGCCAGACTAGTTTATACACCGAGCGCGCGGCACAACTATATTTTATTAATTCTTAAAATTTTTCATTCTACAATATGAGGACAAAAGATAAGAGGCCTCTAGAATGACCTCTTACCACATACTTTATTATCTTATAATTACTGGTTAGCCAGCAAACATTCTCTTATACAGATTATCCATATAATCTTCGTGTTGTAAACGGTGGGGCTTAGTAGAACCACATCCACAGCCGCCTACTTCTGATAAAACCTCTCTACTTTCCTTTGGTCCTGTTGCTTCTGGAGGACAGTCGTTGTTACAGTATACTGGCCAGTAAGTGTGGCCCTCCCAGGTCATATTCTTGCACCACGACTCGCCGGATTTTCCCCAACCCCCTCTGCCTTCTACAGGCTTAAGATATTGAGGTGTTGCTTCGTCATTTTCCATGTTCAACACCATACATCCACAATATGTTCCGCTTAGAGCGTTACATCCTTTTGGAGCAGAGGCTGCTTTGGTTTTATTCTTTTTATTTTTCATAATGTATTATACCCTTTATTAACCTTTTTGGTCGGACTCGTTTTTGCTTTGGGTCTTGCCTTGGTCTTACTGTTCTTCTTAGTTTCTTTTTTCTTATATACCATCGTTATACCTTTTATTAAGTTAAAGGAACTGTGTAGTTTTCCCAGAATTCGCATGAATATTTTTCTCTACAAGCTTCATCGTCACCACACCAGGAACACCTACAAAGCTTTTTGCAATGTTTCATATGAAGCCCTAGGTTGAACTGAAACCATCTTCGGAACCATCCAACCCCACCTTCAAATTCCCAATCACATCCAGCGATACACTCATTATAATCAAATGGAGTATCCTGTATATCTTGCTCTTCTTTGGCGGGTTCCCATGGACCAGTCTCTTCGCCAGGAATCTCTGTTTCCGCCTTCGCCACCATATTTAAAACGTAATCTATGTTTGGAAATTTTTTCATTTACCGCCTCTTTTGTCAGTTGGAGCGGCAGGACCGCAAGGGTTGTTTGGTCCACAATCGCTGCCTTCATCCCAAAAAGCCCCATTCTTTTTCTCGCATTTACATTTAGTAAGCTCTTCGCAATTTCCGTTTTGGAAACAGCAGGATCCAGTTGCTTCGCAGGATGATGTTCCTCCAGGGTCTCCCATGTGAAGACCACATACAAAAGGAGTACACTCTGTACAAGTTCCATCTTCCAAACAGCAAGGCCCAGCATCTTCCCAGTATGGCCAAGGCGCCCAGCCGCCCCAAAGGCAACCAGTATTAGAAATACAATCGGCGGGATACCACGGTTCTCCCCAATGGTCAAGCATATAGAGAATGTCTCCAGCCTCATCCTTTCCAGATTCAGTGTAATCGAAAGTTCCATAGCCAGGTGATCCATCAATTCTTTTTACACACTGTTCATCAAACTCTACAGATGGCCAATTACACTCTGTCCTTGATGGCCAACGACCAGTGTCGGCAAAATCTACACAACACCTACAAACTTGTAATCCATCTTTATCAAAGTAGTGGGGTGCATCCCAAACTCCGCGACTTTCCCCAATTACTTTTTTCAAAAAATAATCTATGTTTGGGAATTTTAAACTGTTGGTTTTATTTTTCATTCGTTGCTTTATTTTTTAGGACTTACAGGGTCAGAGCCAGAACAAGGAGTACGGATTGTTCGAGCAGTTCCAGATGGAGAACTTGGAGTTGTACAGGTTACCTCTCCAAAACAGTCTCCAGTACAATCATCTCCACACCATCCAGACTTTGGTTCCACCCATTCAGCTTCTCCCCCATTATCCCTGCATTTTTTCATAAGGTCATCTTTTTCCTTGTTTTGCGCTTTGGTTAATTTACCACAATTGCAAGAGGATGAACTCCCCATCGCTTCTTTCAATGGCATTTCTGTATTTTCCGGCAATGTACCAAATTTAAGAACATCCGGAATTACTACTTTTGGATTTCTTCCGCCTGTGTCAAGGGAGCAGTTTGGACATATATCTGTGTTAATTGTAAAGATGTCATCCTTGATGTCAGCAAACGCCCTTGATATGGCAAAAATTTTATTAAGCGTGTCTAATGAACATTTTGACTCTTTGTCTTGTAGAAATCCGCCACGAACACAACTCCACCAAGTGCCAGCGCCATACCAAAACGGTATTTCGACAAGATCATTATTTGTGTCCTTACGGCCACACTTTTTAGCCCAAGGTGCTACACATGAATCCCACATCGTATTATAATCTTTGATAGCTCGTTGAATTTCAGAGCATGGATCGGTTCCTTCTCCACAGTAGTCAAACTCCCGAAGCGCCGCGCAAACTCTTTCAAGTGCCTCATCACAGATAGAACCTAGATCAAAGGCTGTTATTTTATTTAATGTTTTTTTTAAATTCATTAGAGTTTTTTCTTTTACGCAAGGCGTCTTTTAAAGTTTTGGCTTCTGCTTTAGTTTTATTTTTCATTAAGAATTATCCAACGTACATGCGGGATACCACGGTTCTCCCCAATGATCTATGACATATACAACGTCAGGAACTCCAATCTCTCCATCTCTGTCATAATCAAACATATCGATATTACATACAAACTGATCCGGATCACCGCCGGGGGTTTGATGCAACCACCACAAGGTATTTATAACCTCTTTGTCAAAAAAATCATATCTCGTCTCCTCCAGTTGAGAACAAGTCCACGGACATTCACTGGTAGGTTCTGTGGGTAAAAGTGAACGGGGGTCTCCATCTTCTGAAGGAGAAGGGGCTATCTTTTCAGATTGCGCAAATTTGTTTAGTGCTTTTTTATTTAGTGCTTTTTTTAAATTCATTTTTATTTCTCATTTTGATTTGGTTCTTCTGGCTTCTCTTTACAATCTAAAAGACCCTTCCACATGTCTGTGCAGCATTTCGCAGAATATCTTTCTAAGCACAGTCCTAAGAATCTAAAGACCCAGCTTTCTTGAACTGGACGATTCAAAGATGTAGGAGAGGTCTGGCTTTGGGCTTTTTTATTTAATGCTTCTTTAAGATTTCTCATTTTTTCCCTTGCAACAAGAGGGTTTATCAAAAGCCCCCTTTATTATTGCTGGTTTAGCTCGTTTTTTCCCCTCATAATATTTCTTAATTTGTTCTTTCTTTTTTTCTTTCTTGTCATGTCGAAAGTCAGAACGTTCACGATCATGTGATGCCATCCTTGGATGGTTAGGAGTTCTAATATTCTTATTAGTAGAAAGGGCTTGACGGCTTCTTGGCGAACTACAACCAATGAAGAGGGCGAATGTTAGGATTAGTAGTGGGGTTTTAAACCTGTTCATGGGTAAGGGCCTTATTTTCTCTTTTTAAGTTTTAGGTTCTTGTGAAGCAGGGTCGTCTGGCAAAGTCAGGTCGAACTTATCATCGCATTTCATCCGGCCATCGGTTTGTAAGTGGCTACACCTCTCATAGGGAGTGAATATGACTTTGTAGGCTCTGTTTTCCGTTTGTCCCTCATGCCAAGGTGCATTTTCACAGCGAGACCACGGGTGGGGCGATTGATCGTAACCGGTGTTCCAGTGTTGGTGGTCATCAAAAAAGTCTCCGCATTCGTCTCTGGTGCAGTAATCACACCGGGTGAAGGCTTCAATAACTCTCTCTTGCCATTGATGACAACCATCGCTGTCTGGACCTACAATATTATATGCTTCATGACTATAAATTAAATGACAACAAGCTCCTGGATCGCTACCTTCTGGGAGTCCCGGAGATTTTACTTGGGGGTCAAGACCTACATCATGCTGTATTGGATCGCTCAACCCGGCGATTGCTCTGTATAATTTCTGTACATATTCTTTTGATTTGTTTTTATTGTTCATGGTTTTTTCTCTTTAAAATATTCCCTTACAAGTAAATACACGTTTTCTTTCTATTGTTGAGAGTGGGGGGATATTAGGGGGAAGATATTTTGTAATACACAGAAGGGGGCGAAGTATAAAAGTCCTTATATTGTTTTATGGGGTTGTGGTTGTGGGTGAAGCCCCTCCAAAATATCGCTCGTAAGTCCTTTATTGACAAGCACTTATAAAACTTGGTAATATCCAAACGCCTTGCATAGCAATATGAGCCAATGGCTCTAACAATCAGGGAACGGGTTTATCTATCCCTCTATAGGTGCGTCTGCGGATGTGACCATATGGATATCTATCCCGCCATCGAAGGCACAGTTTCTTCGCCCGTCATAACTGAACATTGACTACATTGAGTAGTACCGCTATCGGTGCGGAATCAAAGTAGAAATATTCTTTTTCTCTCGCAACCAAGCGGTAATAGGAGACATACTATGTCCACTACTACTTCCCCCGTTGTCAATGCTCGAAATGCGTCTGAACAGGCTGCTTTACGCTGGAAAGCGTGGTCATTCATCGAAGTGTCGTCACTTCTCGACCGCGATGACCCTCGACCGCAGACTCAAGAAGAAGCAACCAATATGATTGTCGCTATCTTTGCGGCTCTCCAGACCATCGCTGGTCTGAAAAATGGTGTCGCTATTCTTGTAGGTGCAGAGTCCGTCCTCGCTGACTGTAACGAGTTGGTAGATAATGTGAAATATCATTCTGCTACCCTTGCAAAGTCTACCGCGTACACTCTACCCTCAACCTTTGATGGTGCATTTGCAGGTATCTCGTTCGGTAGCGTTATCGCTAAGTTGTTCCTGAAAGCAGGGGCTAACGATAGACGCAAAGCGTGTGCCTACGCTGGTGAACTTATCGTTCAAAGTCGAGCATGACATTTAAGTTCCCGTCTATCATGACGGGAACTTTTTTTCCCATTGTTTTTTTTTAAAGCAGACTATCTGCTGGAGTTTTTTAAGTCAAAAAACTTTTGAATTAAAGCCCATAGTCGGGGCTTTTTTTCCTGGAAAAATTTATTAAGTCGAGCGATGATGACTACCGTTGTCATCTCTCTTTATTACGCAGTAATACATGAGTGTAGTACGGGCTTGAGGGTCTGGTATTATATTTCGTCACTGACTGTTATCCGATGTAGTACGCCTGTGGTTTGCATCGGCGGGTAAGAGCATAGCGGGCTAATAGTCTGGCTATGTCCAATTCAGACCTTCTACCGCCCCGAGGGGCAAGGGAATGCTATATACTGCATGCGTCTGCTTGGCGTGATGCGGCAATAGTCCCGTTTCAAGGTAGGTAAGCAGAGCCGATAGGTTTTAGCGGGATGTCATGCTACTCGATAGTGTTATGCTATCGCAGTACTATAGACGAACGCCGAGATAAACTGAAGGGGTTAACTGCAAGTAAGTCGGAAAACAGGCAGCATGCGTCGCGTTTTTGTTCTCTAGGTTCTTTAACCTATAATGAGGCATTATAATTCGTAGCGAAAGGAACGCAAGGTGGAAACCCTTGTTACTACATTCATGCGTAGCCCACTGACAAGCGCGATAAAGTAGGTCTACAGTAAGGACAACTGTCCCCTGTCGGTGTGCGTAGCGTATCCTATACGCCGTAATCGTAAACGGGAAACCGTGCCAAGGGAATCAGGACAGGTTTAGTCGAGTAGTGAGTTATACCACCTTCGGGTAGGTCCATGACTCAGCCATTAAATTGGATAAATGAAAGACAAATGTCCCCAGGGTAGACATAACAGCCGAAGTGCTGGCGGTCACATGGAACTATGGATGGGGCTGTAGTACGGACTCTCACAAGGAGAAAATACGAGGCACTGGAAATAGCAGCCACTTAAAAGAAATGTTCTAGGCTATATGTCTAGTTAATTTGCCTCCGATTGCTCTCGTTAGTAGTCGGAGGTTTTTGTTAGTAGATTCTCTCTCTCTCTCGCCTTAGCTGTCTCTCGTTAGATAGTTAGGGCTTTTTTATTGCCTGCAGACGTCTGCGGGTTGTCTTTCTAAAGAAATGAGGTGCAACATGTCAGTATCAAGATCAAAAACGTTTAGACAGGATGGGTTTACTTATGTAAATCCCCGTGATGGTTATATCTATAAGATAATAGGTGACCATGCTCATGTAGAGGTTATACAGTTGATTAGGGCTGGGGAAATTCCCGTGGCTTATCTACAGGTCCCTATCCCCAAAGGTAATCATGATAGTCGTGAGCTTATTGTTAATGCTTTCGAAGATGAGGATCACAGCCACATACCAAGGATTTGGCATCGGTGGGATTCTCCTTGTCCTGAATGTAATGGCAGGGGTACTGATGGTTGTGGTAACGACACGGTTGATGAAGCCTGTGAGAAATGCGGCGGTGGTGGTAGAATGAAACATGTAAGACTACAAGAAGAGTCTGATGAGTTTTTACAGTTCGCGAAACCAGTATACATACCAAGGGAGGACTAATGTCATACCTAATAAGAATTCAGGACCAAGGAGAGAGTAAGGAGAGAGTTGTTTGTTCTTGTCCTGTTCTTTCTGACGCCCGTTACTTGTCTTTCGTTATATCAAAGACGAGGCCAAATGTTTGGGTAAGAATTTATAAACATGCTCATTCAACTGGTAAGGGTGTTCTTACTCACGATATATTTGACGGAGGTGTCCTTATAACAAACGATAGGGTAAAGACTCATGTCCTTATTGATGAGTGTACTATCCCCCCTCTTTCCTTAAAAGGAAAAGTGGGAGTAGTTAGCGAACCTATGTCGCCGCCTGTTAATCTTATGCGAAGAGGCAAGGGTCGTTGTAAAGTTATAAAGAAAAAGGTACTCACTAGACATGGAGGTAAGAAATGATAAAGTTTCCTGACGAAATTGCAAAGGAAGTCTATAAGTCTGTCTACAATAGATTGAAGAGTGTGAAGAATCCGTGGTGGGTATGTATCACTGAAGGCATGTATGTCGACGGTGAATTTACAATTGTTCCTCGCTATGTTATTAGTAAAGAGTCAAACATTATTGGCGCTATTGAAAAAATGATTGACATTGGTGTGGATATCAATAAGATTATCAATAGAACAACTCGCCCGTGTGAATATGAATGGGAAAGTGGCGGAGGAGACTTGGAAGAGGTCTCTTTACACTTTTCAGTGGTACGAGTCACTAAGAAAGGTGAAACAGTACTATGGGAACATATAAAGCCCGAAGAATCACTAAAAGAGTATAAATAAAGTGTTTTTTGTCGTAAAAATGTGAAAATTTTTTTTTCAGGTTAATCCAACTAAAACCCAACCGATTTTATAAGGTTTTCCTTAAGTCTTCTCTTACTATTAGTATGTTAGGTATATTCTCTATTAAGACTATTGTTAAGAGGGTTTTTAAAGAAAACTTTGTGTTGTTTATCGTGTCACTTTAGTGGCATTTAGTCCTATCATAATGCCCCCTCTCCTATCTTTCTCATGGTGGATGAAAGTGGGTAGTTGTGGGGTGTTGTGGTGGGAATTTTTAAAGAAAAAGGAGACAATTGATGTCTAAGTTATTTGAAATGTTTGCACCTGCTCTCAGTTGTGTGAGGTCGGTTGCATTGATCGTGTTGTTTGCTGCAGCATCAGTATTCCTGTTTCGTGGTTGTGAATTAACAATCAACTACAACGGGGATCCGATGGCATCAGCAGGTTTTGAAATACCAGATGACGTAACTATAACATGGCAAGACCGGTAAGTCTAACTAGAAGGAGGTATTGTATATGGAACCGAGTATAAACGAAAATTTTGAGAAGCTTGAATCATTCGATCATTTTGTTGGTGGTCTAGTGTTTCAAAAATTGTTAACTGATGAAAGTCTTATAGACTATGCTCCTTTTATTATTGTTACTGTTACATATGAACTAACAACAAATAATGTAGTTCCTCAGGCTTTTATCACAGGGTGTGAAGAGTTTGATGAAGCTGTTATTGATATGGACGCAATAGAAGAAGCAAGAGAAAATTGGATGATAAAATATAGTTGTTGGGACTTAACTGTCCTTGAAATGTATCATGTAGGTGACACTGTTGTATGGAAAAATAAACTCCCGATGACACCTGTCGCTTAACACTGGGGGCAGTAGACCGATGTTAACTTATATAGTCGATGTCACAAGGTCTACTGTTCCCCACAATATACAACGTTCGCATAAACTTTGGAAACCCCAGTGATTCTAGACAATCGAGGCGGTAAACAAGCAAGGCATGGGAAGGTTTTTTAGGTCTCAGTTAAGGAAACTTAGCTGGGGCTTTTTTTGTTTGACTGGTAAGTTACGGCTAAAACTTCCATTCGTTAACCAGCGAAGTCTTGCCAGTCTTTTATTTTCGTGAGTCTTTTTAGGAGATATATTATGAGTAAGCATATGTATACATTGTATTTAATTAGGGGGCTACCTGGTAGTGGAAAATCTACACTAGGTAAGTTATTGGCTGGTAGTCATAGTTTTGAGGCTGATGATTACTTTATGAAGGGCGGTGTCTATACATTTGATCCTTCTTTGTTGCCTCAAGCGCACGAGTCGTGTCAATTACACGTTGAAGCTTCGATGAGAGAGATGGTTCCAGAGATTGCTGTATGTAATACTTTCTCGGAACAGTGGGAAGCCGACCCGTATCTAGAGATGTTGAAAGAGTATCATTTATATACAGTCAATATCATTGAGTGTCAGAGTGACTATGGTAGTGTGCATGGCGTTCCAGATCATGCAGTTCAGGCAATGAAGGACAGATGGTGTTCTTTAATTGTTGTACCTAAAGAACTTTGCCAAGAGAGGTTGTGTAAAAGGGTAACAGAAGATGCCAGCACGACCTTTAAAGCAGATGAGCAAGAGGCTTCGTCTGCAATATATGAACGTGTTAATGAGTTGGAACCAGACAAGTATGATGGTGTTCAAGCGGATACTCATTCATTATGAGGTTAGGAAAATAATATCATGAATGAATCAAGCCCAGTAATTGTAAGAGGAACATCACTACCAACACTACTCACAGTGTTATTTATTGCACTGAAACTGTGTGGCATTATAGACTGGTCTTGGTGGTGGGTACTATCACCTATTCCTATTGCACTTGGTATATTATTAGGGGTGATTACAATAACCTTTGGTATAATGTATGTGGGGAAGAAATAATATGAAAGATTTACACTCTAAAAAAATTGGGAAATACACTGTGCTTGCAAAATTGGGCGAGGGTGCCGCCTCGATGCTATACGCAGTGCAAAACCCAAAGAACAAGCAGGTCTCCGCACTCAAATTTGTCGAGAAAACCGATGAGAAGTCCCAGCGATTTCTAGACCAAGTTGAGCAAGAATACAACATTGGTACAAAACTTAACCACGAGTCAATCCGAAAAATTCGCAAACTTGTGAAGCATCGAAAGGGGTTAAAGGTCACCGCAGTCTCCATGCTCATGGAACTCGTTGACGCTGACACCCTCGAGGAACAACTTCCAAAAAACCACAATCAGGCTGTAGAAATCTTTTTACAGGTCGCACGTGGACTTTCGCATATGCACGGTCGGGGATTTGTGCATGCAGATATGAAACCAAATAATATCCTCGTCGATGAGAAATGTCATGTCAAAATTATTGATTTAGGACAAGCCTGTGCGATTGGAACCATTAAGAAACGTATTCAGGGAACGCCCGGTTATATGGCACCCGAACAAGCACATCGAGGTGAGATAACACCAAAAACAGATATCTACAATCTTGGTGCAATGATGTACTGGGTATTGGTTGGTGAAGTCATTCCAACGGCGATGCCACCCAAACAAGCAAACAAAAGCCTCGTTGGTGGCGCAGTTGACACTGATAAGGTGGAACTGCCAGTGCCGCCACACGACCGCAATACTTGCATTCATACCTTGTTGTCAAAACAAATTATGGACTGCATTCAACCAGACCCAGACAATCGACCAGAAACTATGCGAGTTGTTGTAAATCAGCTTGAACTCGTTCGAGATATATTAAACGAAAGAGTATATATTTATTGAATACGCAATAATTAACCGCACCAAATGGCGTAAGACCTGTAACCAGTCAGGCAGTCGAAGTGCGTCCGCGTATAGTAACAACTAGTAAATGAGGTGTCTTAAGGAGAAAATCCTAACAGGCAGCAGGGGTTCACACCTAAGGCTTCGGCTATGGTCACCCCTGTTACCTCATCTTAAACTAGTAGACTCTAGTTGAGGAAACTTGGCTAGAGTTTTTTAATGGGGGGTAGTAGTGTCGTCCTGTAAGTACTTCAAGGTAGATACTAATAAGCAGGGGCTACCCAACTACTACCCCCCGCAATCTATATTACAAGGAGGTTAGTAGCTATGAAATCGTTTGAAGAAATTGCGCAACACCTTACTGAGTCGGGCGATCCGATATGTAAGGAAAGGGTTAGACAAGTTCATGATAGGGCTTTGGAAAAGATTAGACGTGTTTTAAATCTTACAAAGAATCACGAAATTCGTGATGACTTTGCTGAAGTTGTTGATAGTTCTGGTGAAACAGCCACTAATTTTAGGGTTGTTGTAGAGGAGGGGAAAATTTATGAGCCTCGTCGCTAAACAATGTGTTATATCTGATTGGCTTTTTCTGCTTTCGTCTTATGATGAGGCAGGAAAATCTGCAAGTGACCTTGAATTATTAGCGCGGGCTATTAGTGCGAGGTGTAGACGGTGGGAAATGGTGTTACTGGACGATGAAATCGATCTTGTAAACAGATTTGTACCTGAAAACGAAAAAATTTCAAAGAATAATTAAAAAGGAGGTATGTCGTGTCGATTCCTGAAACTTTATCAATAATCCATCATCCTAATCCCATCCTTGGTCAAAAGGCTAAGGTAATAAGTTCAGTCGTACCTAAAGTGCAAGATGTTGCACAGGAAATGATTGAACTTATGAAGAAAGAGGGTGGGGTTGGTCTTTCGGCTCCTCAGGTTGGTATTCCTTGGAGGCTTTTTGTTACAATAGACCCAATGAATTTGGATGGGGGCGTTGTTTGGATAAATCCGACTGTTGAAAAGGTGCTGGGCGATGGTTTCAAGTCGGAATTTGAGGGTTGTCTTAGTCTTCCCGGTGTTCAGCACCGTGTTCGTCGTGCAAATGTTGCACGAATCAAAGGGTTTGACGAAAACAGCAAGTCTATAGAGAGGATTAGCAGTAGCCCTATACTCGCAAGGATTTGGCAGCATGAATACGACCACTTGAATGGTATATTGATTATCGATAGGGGTAAGAAGACTGTTAAGAGTCGTGGGAAAAAGAGAAATAAAAAGAAGAGGTAGAGGGGATTGTCTGGTCGTTTAAAAGTGCGACAAAAGTGCGACAAAAGTGCGACAAAAGTGCGACAAAAGTGCGAATATAAATTAGGCACCTCCGGAAGTCGTTGGACTCTGTCCTTCGGCTTCTTTTTTATTGTGGATAGGTAATATGAAATCGAAAGTTAAGGAGTATAGTGATGAATAAAGAATTAGAAGGCTTAAGTCTGGATAATCCATTGACTGATTCAGTAATGAATCTAATCGTGGGTTGTGTAGAACATAGCAAGATGATAGACAATGATATTGATACTGAAGGTTGTATCTACGAAGAAGGTTTTCCTGTAATCAAAACAGAGTGGGAGAATCTTTCTAGTGAAGAGTTTGGAGTTGTTGTAAATAGTTTCTTCGCTTTTATAGGTGAAGTTGTTGATCATATAGAACTTTACCGAGAGATTGTTGCACAAAATAAAGCTGATGCAGAAAATGAAGAGGCTGGAGACAATAACACTTATAGAACTGCTGGGAATACCCTTGTAAAGATTGTTGGTACTGAATTCAGTCATATGTTATTAGAAAATGAGGGTACAGACTATGCAGGCTAAAAATATTTACTCGAATGACGACGCATTGGTATTCGTATGCACGTATACAGTGATTGTTTGTTTTGCTTTGGTTGTTTTGCTATGGTGTCGACCACATTGGTGGAACGATGTAGGTATTCACTACTATGAGAGACCTTTTTGCAAATGTACAGCGTGTGAGATAATTTATATGGGTGAAGTAGATTTTGGTGGAGTTCTCCTAGACTGGAGGTTTGAGTAATGCAGAAAAAATTCTTCACATCAGACACTCACTTTGGACACGAGGGAGCTTTAGATATATTCACTAGGGTTTTTCAATCAATAGATGAGCATGATGAGTTTATTATTGATAAAATCAATAGTGTGGTTGGAAAAAAAGATTTTCTTTATCACTTAGGTGATTTTTGTTGGGGCGACACAGATAAGAAAAAGATAATGTTTGCCAAGGAGCTATTAAATAAGATAAAATGCAAGAATATACATCTAATAATGGGCAATCATGACCCAAGAGGCAAGGATTGCAAACCTAAAGAAGAATTTGCAGAGCTGTTTGCTTCTTGCTACTCTTATAGAGTTATTAATATTAAAACTTTGGTGTTTCAGTCGTACCTTTCGAGTTTTCTTGTAGATAATCGTGTTGTTTTATCTCATTTTCCAATAAGGAGCTGGGAAGGGATGCACAGGGGGTACTACCATTTGTATGGTCATAGTCATGGCACGCTTCCAGAAAATGGAACGTTGTCATTTGATGTGGGAGTTGATTCAATAGGTTATGTACCTATATCATCTGAAGAAGTTTATGAGAGACTGAGTTCAAGTAAAATTAAAACTGTTGATGGTCACGGTTTAATTCAATCGAAGTTTAAAATGAAAAAATAAAGGAGTTTAGGTATGAGTTCGATAGCAATTCTTATTCCGACTGAAGGTGATCCGTCTTATGTAAACATAACGGATTACAAAGATCTTAACAAACATGTTGAGTGTAGTTGCGGCACAATTGTTTCTCATCCAAGTATAGAATGTTATGCTTGGGTTGATGATGAAGGGCTTTTGGTTGATAAAGCTTGGAACCTTAGGTTATCCGGCATCATGGAGTATCCCGCTCCACTCGCAGGCAACGGTGTAATATGTTGCAGTGATTCCAGTGGAGATAATGTAGATGTCAATAAAGAAGTTGTTGACATGGTAGAGAAATTCACGGGAAAACAAATTGTAAATCTT
>Ga0098052_1001544_pt1 | contig 14314 bp, 6 predicted proteins | sample 15_taG_FD_81591 | JGI IMG/M metagenome (GOLD analysis project Ga0098052, IMG submission 81591) | Marine viral communities from the Subarctic Pacific Ocean - 15_ETSP_OMZ_AT15312 metaG | ecosystem: Environmental > Aquatic > Marine > Oceanic | place: Pacific Ocean | collected 2015-01-18 | reverse complement strand
TATAACGAGTATATTTCTAAAATATCAGAAGCGCCCATATTTGAGCCAGTCCCTCTATTAATCAAATTCTCTTTAAACGCATTTGTTATCGTATTGTCTTTTGTTGCAACATATCTTTTAATTCCCATTACCTTACTGTACCTCTAAAATCTGTTCCAAATTTAAATTCGTAAATAGTATTAGCAGGCATTCGTATGAATCTACGATCTGCGGAGTATGCACTTTCAATATCAAAAAAGAGATCTGAATATCCAGTACCTATTTTCTGTTCAACTTTTAGATCAACTGTATCTGCCACTCCATTGACTGAATTTAATTTTTTATAAATGGTTGTAATTTCTAAATATTCGCCTATATCTGGCGGTATTAAAAATAATTCGGAAAGGGCTGTTAAACAACTGTTTAATATAGCTGATTTATTAAACCCTCTTTGTGTTATAACTTCGAAATCAACTCCCAAATTAACAATATTGGCGTCTAATATGTCTATACTGTCATTTAACATTCTATATTTGTTTAGCCATGCTTTCAAATTTTGTTTTAAAGTAGAGTTACCTACCGCTAGTGTGCCATTGTTATTTTTGCACATGATATATAAATTTAAATTTCTTGTAAAAGAATCTCCATCTTTTTGTAAAGCACATCTGGAGATGGCGCCAAATCTCAATGGCATTGAATATGCTAAATTTTTATAATCTTGTGATGTTACCGCTCTATTCTGACTATAGAATGAGCCGTAAGCTTTCTGTCTGATCTCTTCCGTGCTAATATTGACAGGATCTCCAATAATTGGTTCTTCGTTGATCACTTGTAAAGAATTTGATACAGTATTTGTTTTTGTAGAGCTTAAAGCAAATTTGTTATCAAATGTAAAATTTGTTTGATTTGTTCGAACGACGGCGCCGACTGGCGCATTAACAATGGTAGCACGCGTCGATCTAAAAATAACTGTCAAAGTTGTATTGGTCGGGCCCACACCGAGCTTATCAGAGCTGATTAAATTATTTGGATCAAAACTTTTATCAGTAATATGATCTCTGCCATGCAAATCAAGAATAACCTTGCTTGGCTCTGCAACAGGATTGGATCCCAGATCAGATTCTGAACCATGGCCAAAGATAATATATGTGTTTCTTGCCTCGCGTTCTGTAACAAATCTTCTTGGCACAGCTATAGGTTTCAAAATGCTTGGTGTCATTGTCCTCTGATTCGAGTCTGGATTAGCAACTGCTCCATAGACCACATCTTGTGATAAATAATCAACTTCAGTGTATTCATTACCATTGCTATCGGTTACGGAAATAATTTCAGAAACTATTTGGCCGCCGGGAATTTCTAGTTTTCTAAATTTCTGAAAACCGCCAATTTCAAATTCTAATAAAGAAAATTGTCCAGATATAACGCGGCCATTTGCTTTAATTGCATAACTGGATGGGGCACCTGTTGTATCATCAACGGCGCCGACGACAACTTCGTTAGAAGAGACAGCGAAATTAACATCTTCAGTTAATATGAAGGAGGCGCCGTTAGTTGAAGAAAAAGTGGATCCTCTTTTTAAGACAGGTAGATATTCTGGGTCGGGCCCTGCTCCGACGGTTGCAACTGGTACGAGAATATAAAATGTTAAGATTCCGTGCGAGGTTGGAGAAGCATTAAATTTGTAGCCTAATTGCCTAGCTAGTTTGATGATGTTGTTATATTCAAGTGCTGTTTGCAAAAAACTTTCATTTGCCTGATAATCAGTATAGAAAGATAGCATGTCTCCTATATAAGAGACCATATCCACCATCAAAGCTCCGAAACTAGCCTCATTAAAGTCTTTAAATGTATTTGGATAGTATCTTCTTGCATATCCAATCAATTCTTCTCTGATAGAAGAAAAGTTTCTTGCAGTATAATCTATAGCTAATTCTTTTACATTAGTAGTGGCCATCGCATATCCTCAACAATATTAATTAGTTTTGTTTTATTTTTTAAGTTATTTGGCTTATCATTAAAGTATCGTTAATTCCTAGTTTGGGAATAAGATATTCTATCCTCACATAAAGGGTGCCCAAGTCATCTGCTCTTTGATTCACGTCGACAGATTTAACTTCTACAAATGGTAAATATCTTTTTGCTTGATTAAGAATTCTATATTTAATGTTCTCGCCAACTTCAATAGTGAAATTTTCAAATAAAAAACTTCTTAAACCTACACCAAATTGTTGATCCATAACTCTTTCGCCCGGGGATGTTAATACAAGATTTCTAAAATTTTGTTTAACCGCCTCTCTCACCGTCTTGGTTAAGCCATAATGACCATCTAAATCATCGACGAGTAAAGGTAACTTTGGTGATATTCCATACATCTTATTTTAGTCCTCCGAAGGTGAAGTTGAATTATCTTCTTGAGTAATTAGGCTTAAATTAGAATCCGGGCCACAAATATCCACTTCCGGAACATCTAAGCCTGTAGTTGGAATTGGAACATCTGATAAATATTTTTCTTTATTATCTATTAAGAAACCTAGCGCCGTGTATATTAGGCCGGCTGGAGTAATTGGTTTAAGAGCGTCGCCGTAGAAAGGAAACGTTGTCGGAAAAATTGGAACAGGCCTAATTCCTGGTAAACATTTTCGTTCTTCCGAATAATCCGGAACACTGATTCCCAGAAGGTCTAATGCAAGTTCTAGGCCCGGGACGTCATCAAGCAGTTTCTTAAATTCTTTTGAACAATTTTTAGGCTTTGTGAACAGAGATCCAAATACAATTTCTGGCAACTTCTTATCATCCCACTCATTTTCGTCTTGTTGATCAAAAGCATCTTTCATACAAGGATCAGTTCCTGCTATGTACCATCTTAACAGCCATTTTGGAATGACCTCAATCAACCACTGGAAAAAGGCTCCTTCAGGTGTTTGGCCGGTCATCGTGAGGGCTATTTCGTCGCGCCAGCCAGTAAGAATTTCATCGTTTAATAATGGAGTCCAATCCTCTTTGTCTTCTTCACTATCATTAAATATATCATTGATCATCTTGCGGCTGGCTGAAAACAGGTCATCAAAATCAAATTTTTTGTTATAAGGAAAATAAGATTGTTGTAAGACAGCAAAATTCAATAAATTCGTGCTAGATAAAATATAATTATTAAAAATCTTAACATTGGGCTTATCAAAAAGTTCTGGCATTAAGGCGTGCGCGTCGTGGCCGAGCTGTTCGACAACCGGAATAATTTGTGATATGTTCTCCTCGGTCGGAAGCTGCGGGGGTGCGTTTGGGGTGGGACGATGCGCAAAGAATTTATTATAGATTTTACCATTGGTCATATCCATAAGAGTGTCCAAACTCTTATTAACGGCGGCTCTGTCTGAGTCGGGCCCGATCGGAATTATAAAAAATGGCTTGATAACCTTGTTTCTAAACAAGTACGCTTTATAAAACGTCGGGGGCGCTCCGTGCTGTGGCGGCCCGGGCTTGTCGACGTTAAAAACTTCAAGAGGAGTTTCCAGATTTTTTGGTATTGCCTCCTTTATTTGATATAACTTGCTGTTTGATCCGTTGTTTGCTGTTATATAACTCATGTCTTCTTTAACAGATTCTAACAATAAATCTTCTATCTGGCCGAGGCGGCCCGATGTAGTATCATACGGGCCAAAATGATTAGTAGGAATACTTCCGCGCGCCGGGCGGCGTTTTGGGTTGGCCAGAGGAACAGTATATGGATCAGAATCTTGGTTTGAATGATCAATCGAATCAACGTTGTGTGGCATAATGTATACTAGTTTGATTCCATAATTTAGAGATTTGAATACGGATGATAATTTGAACTCTATGTGGGGCGCGCCTTCTTGTGGGTGGGGTGAGCCAATGAGGGCCCATATGGTCGGGGTATCGGTCAAATCTTTCCAAGTGAGCAGTGCCTTTTCTAAGGCAAAATCAAATTGTTTGTAAGAAAGCTCAAGTTTTGTACCCGATGTATAGACAGTGTCTCCCGTTACGTATTTTAAAAATTCATCGATAAATGCTGTGCGCGCTTTGGGGGGGTCGGCTATAAGATTTATTTCGACTGATACATATTTTTGTACAATAAAGCCGCCATTTTTAGTAGCTTTTCCTAATTTCGTTAAACTTCCGTCATAATTATAAAATGTAGACCGCATTCCATTTGAAAGGATGGCGCCGTCAGGGGTTGCGTCAAGAGAAATATTTTTAAAATCAGTAGTTAACGGATCAGTACCCACGAAGTGCCCGTGGACGGTGCCGGCGATGAGATCTAGTTCGGCCTCGTAATCAACAAGATTAATAAGGTTATTCGGGTGGATCGGAGGTGACGGATCATAGAGCGGTGGAGTATCTGTCTCAGGTGGTGCGGGAGAGATATATGTATCTAAAAAGTCTGGATCCTCGGCGAGCTTGATATCCAATGCTGCTTCATTGCCGGTGGCAAATATTGACATGTCTCCTTGTCTCGTATCTCCCTCATCAGCAGTTACCAATTCTGATGGTACATCAAAAATTATGTTTGAGGATAATAATGTTTTTTTAGTCGGCGCGTTGATTCTGTCTTTGTCCAAAAATATAGAATCAATTTTTGAAGCCATTGTTCCAGCAGTTTTGTTGATGACATATTTAAGCGCCAAATCCTCAAATTTCAAATTTAGTCTAGTGAGAAGTGGGCTGACTGCGGTTTTAACATTGGTAAGTGGATCACCAGTATTAGTTATATAGGCGACGATGGCGGCGGCGATGTTATTGTTTTCTTCGGGATCAAAGATTGAATTGTTATTTTCAATAAGCTTTATTGCGTAGAGGGAAAGTTTTTTTGTTTTTATTGCCTCGGTTAAAGTTGATATATCTGCTAAATTAAAAATCTTTTCTTTAAAATTTGTATTTTCTATAGCGTCGGTGTCAGGCTTAATATCTACCATAATTTTATTTGATAGAAAATCTAGGGGGCCGTGGCCTTCAATCCTAGAACGTAATTTTTGTTTTGCTATTTTTTTAATTTCTGCGAAAAATCGTGGATTATCTTTCGAGCTGTCTGCTTGGTCTTTTATTTTTGCCACGACTAAGGACATAAAAATACCTGAATCTACGATTGTTTCCTTGGCGCTAAATCTAGAGAAAAAGAATAAAGATCTAAAAACAGTTTCAGCAATTGCTAATCTAATTGATATTAGAACCATAGCATATTGTAGCGCGTCGTCAATAGGATCTTTACCCTCGGGGCCCCTTAAGTGAGTTTCACATGCTATATCATTATAAAAGCTCTTAGCTTCTTCTTTGATATCTTCAAAGTCCAAAAGCCCCTTCTTCAAGGAAGATAAATCTACATTTGGATAGTCAGAACATTTGAGAGCTTCAACTTCTGCAGGGGTCATCGGGGTCGCAATTAATTTATCTAAATTAAAAGCATCGAAAAATCTTGATTTTAAACATTCTTCAATAATTTCATTTTGTTTGTTGGCCATGGCAAAAGAAAACAAAGTGGCGAACTGCTTTTCTATATCTTTCATTATTTTTTTGCCATTATCATTATCAGAATTGTTTGGAACTATATCTGATAATGACCATGAAAGCATTTTAGCAAAAGTATACTCTTGTAAGGTGGTGCCTTTATTCGTATTTGGGGCCCACGAAGATCCATAATCTGTTGGATTATCAGCAATTTGTTTAATCTTAATAAATGTTTCTTGATCTGCGGAATTTTCTGTCAAATTAAAGATAGTAGTTTTTGCTTTTTTATCTTTCTTCTTAACTGGAATCTTGGTGACAGAAAAACTACTATAATCTTTTGGTATATTCTTGGTAAAAGCATCGTCTGAATTCAGAAATTTATATGAAGGCAGTTTATATTCTACTAAATTTTTCCTTATTGTCAGATTTGCAAGTGATTCCGCTGCAGCAAGAATATTTTCAGTCGGTTTAAAGGAGTTGTTGTCGCCAGTAAATTCAGCTAATTTTGCCAATTCATTGATTCTTTGACGTTGGGCTAAAATCAAAGCTTGGGCCGGCTGATTTATCTCATCAATTGAGACTGTAAATTTCTTTGTAAAGTCTATTTCGCTTTCGTCATTCGTGAGAATCCCAATTTGTCCGACGTCGCGAATATTCTTTGACTCTTCCAAGAAACGGGGTGCCACCAATCTGTCTACTCTGTCCACCATCGGCCAATTTGCAATAATTTGATCACCAATGTCTGGCTCCGGGCCGGGCGGGTACATACTGTTGGTTACCAGGCCGTGGGTGGTCTTCATATATGATGTCATTGTAAATAATTTTCCTTCCATCGGTGTCCCTATAGATCCGGTCGGAATCTCGGTATTCATATAGTCGCGACCAAGTTCTGGTGGCCTAGGAAAGGTACCTCCATATGGAATAATTTTTTCTTCAATTAAAGTTGATTTAATGCCTAATGTTTCTGCTTCAAATTGCATCTTTACAAGACTCAAAAGACTATTCAAAATTATATCAATGATGCTTTCCATATAACTATCATTAACTGGTAGGACGCCTGGGGATCCCGGAGTACAATGTATAGCCGGCATTTTATCCTGAAAATAATCTGATAGAGAATCTGCAGCTAACATTTCTTGTAATACTGCTAATTTCCCCACATCTCTATCTTTATTTTTATCTATTATTTCTTGGCACTCTTCTGAACTAAAACCTTTTTTCTTCAATACTTTACAGTACATTTGTTCATTTAGTTCTGTTTCACATAACAAGGAAATCAAACTTATATCTTTTACCGCTGTTTTACAATAATTTTGATTAGCATATTCTCCAAGAAGTTTAAAAAGTTTTGCGATCGCGTCAGTGGAATCCAGATATGCAGCTATTAGATCGAATTCTGGTCTATCTTGAATCAATTTGAGTATTATTCTTAAAGTTACTTCAGTGGCTCCGCCAGATAATAAGGTGCAAATCTCGGTGGGGCGCAAAATATTTGATAAAATATCGATTAAATTTTTTAAATTATTTATCGTCTCTGGGGTTATTGGCATACCAGCAAAATTATTCACAAGATCTTTCAAGATATTATTCATATCTTCTTGAGCAGCATCACTAAAGTTATCTAACATATTTTGTGTGCCAGGGGAATTTAAGATATTGTTAGCTTCATCAAAAAAGTTTGGGGATTCAGTATCAAAATCATCGGGACCCAGCTCATCAGAATTTGGCGCACTATCTGCTTCATTTTCTAATGGAGTGCTGATATTCAATCCTTGACACAAAAGTCCTAATTCTTCTAATATAACTTTGATAATGGGCGTCAAAACCTCGTTTAACACTTTCATTATCTCTTTTAAGATTGTTTTGTCCAGGAACGCCATCGGATCATCAGAATATTCCAGCTCAGGCAGGCGAATACCTAATTGTTCCATTTTCTTTTTACTAATTTCGTCTGCTGATCTGGTGCCCAAAACTTGGTTTTCTAAAATCATTACTAGTAATTCACAGTTAATCGACTTTATTCCAGGTATCACATTCATGAGATTTTGAAAACCTTGCATGCCGGGGACGGCGGTAACTGTAGCAGAGGCTGCATCTTCTATTGTAGGAGTTATACCTAGATCGTCCGCGGCGAGGTCGAGATCGTCGGGGAGGATAGAATCTGATTTATGTTCTTCTATCTCCGCTTCAGCTGCGTCGATTGCTTCGCCGGCTAATACCTTTAGTGCTTCACAAAGCGATTCTAGGAAGCAAGTTATTAATCCCTGTTCTTTTAGCTGTTTAATTATAAAATCAAAGATATCAAGCATCGCTTGCCAAAGACCAGAAAGATCAAAATCTATGTCTAATATATCAAAATCGACTTCTCTTACATCACCGCTAGCGGCTCCTATCTCTGCCATAAGTTTGGACAATGATTTTTTTTCTTCTATCTTAAGCACATCGCCGAGGGCGGCCATTACAAACTCAAAAGCCTCCGTGATAATAATTTCAATTTTTATGGGGGCGCCTGGACAGCGCTCTTCCATTAACGACATGAGATACGGGTTTGTCAACAAATTTATCAGATGTTTAGGATCAAGTATGCTGAAAAAAGCTTGAATAAGCATATCCAATAATTTATCAATTCCCAATTTATGAAGTAAACAAAGAGCGGCTTTGGCTAATAAATTAAATAAAGGTATTTTATCGAGTACCACCTCAAAAAGTTCTTTAATATCTCCAATGGAATCAAGCAAATTATCAAAATTAATGAAGATATCATCACCAGAAAAAAATTGTTCTATTCCAGCTTGTATTTCTTTTTCTGTGCGTAACTTTCGATCGCCGAGAAGAGTATTTTTTGTTTTCATCTCGTCTTTAGTTTTAGTTGATTTGGCCATCAACTGTTTTTGATCCATAGCCACTTGCTTTCGACGAGCTATTACGCCTTTTTTGGATGGTGACACTTCCGGAATTGGAAATGTGAATTTTTGAACTAACTCGATGCCAGAAAACTTATTCTTTCTGATGGCTTCCTCGATATCTTTTGCGTAAAATAAATAAGCTGATGTCATCGAGTCAGCAAAAACTTTATTTTTTGAATTAATACAATTTATTTTTTTTCTTAAATATTTTGCATCAGAGTCTTTTCCTTTACTATAGGCAATAAATTGAACTTGGAAAAGATCATCCAAACCAAATTCTATACTTCCCTCGGGGTTCTCATCTAAATCTTCATCATTCGCTTTCAAAAAACTCTTCATAGAACTGTGAAAAGTTTCTAAACGTTTAATTTTTTTGTCTATATCTTCAGAACTTATAGTGGCTTCACCTTCATGACTATCTATTCTTGTTTTGAATTCTGTTTTCAGGTTCGTACTTAAACTTTTAACTCTATTGTTTAACTCAGAATTTTTAATTATATATTGATGTTTAACCAGGCCGGCATCAATATAGCTTTGTCTAGTTATGAGATTTGACCGGTCAATTTCTAGCCATGGCGCATCAAAATATGTTTGTGGAATCGCAATTAAATATTTTATCATATTGTCGGGGCGATCAGAAGCACTAACTTCTTTACAAACAGAGAAGAGGCCGTCGACGGGTGTATCCGATAACTTTGAATAATTATCGCCTCCTAAATACATCAATCGGTTAATTATATCAGTACTAAATTTCTTATCATGATGTTCTAATAGAAAGTTTATTCCTTTCCGGCGTGCGTTTGTAACGGCCTCCCATGCAGTCGTTTCGCCGCTTGGTAATTCTATGGTTACACAATATTCCCTAGTCTTTTTATCCAGAAAAGGGTCACACATCTCCTGGGCTGCCCAGTCAGGTGCTGTAAAATTTGGATCTGATTCATCTGTTTGTACTTTTGGTAAGTGGGAGAAGCGACCATGGCGCGCTGCAGAAAGGCTAGCGACTAATCCCAATTCTTCATCTTTGGTTGCTAAATTTAAATAATAAGAATCAAAGTATGTTAACACCCTGCTATCAATAAATGCTGAATTGTTTTCTTCTTTATATTTCCAAACGCCTGTCTCACTGTCCCATACAGAAACACGTGAAAATTCAGCATTCGCACCAAAGCCTTCTCTTAAAACTTGAATTAATGTATTTCTAGGAAGTTTTTCTAGAGGATATCCTGCGGGGTTATCTTTACTTTTATATATAGATTGGGTAAAGGAGCTTTGTTCAATTGTATAAACGCCACCTTTAACAATATCAAGACTCCCGCCATCGCTATCAGAAATATTAGATAGGTCTACCTTGCTAGAAATAAAGCCGGCTCTTAAAACAGCGAAAACATCATCTCCAGGAGGCAAATAAACATAATGCGTTGCGCCGGCGACGGCTTCTGGCTCTTCAAATTCTGGGATTTGTATCAAACCTTGGGCAGCTTCAAACTGATCTCCTTCTGCTTCTGATTCAGATATTGCAGTACTTGCCATATCGGCAGTTGATTCTTCACAAGAACTTACCTTTCCTTCAAATAACTGATCAAAAATATCATCTCCGGTTTGATTTTCTAAAGTAGAATCCGGATATTGGTTTTTATAAAAAGTAATTGCTGTACATGCATCTTTTTTAGCAGTCGTGGGATCATTAGAACTGCCTCCGTCCAAATCTTCGTTAGGAGAAGAGACCTTTACGACGCTCCAGCTGTAAGTGTTCCCTTCGAGAGAAATGTTGATTTTAAATTGTGCCATATTATTATTTATGTTCGTTTTTTGTTTTAGTTGACATTATTATATTTTGAATTGATATAAGAAGTAAAACCATTTTCTGCGTCGCCCGGGGTTAAAAATTGTAACTGCAATTGATTTAAGTTATATTTTTGATTAGCTAATGATCGTAGCGATCTCTTTGCCATACGCTGGACAACAGTTGGTCCAATTGCCATTTGTGGGCTAGCGGCTTCGAGTAAGGTAGGAGTCGTCTTCATCAACGGTATTGTGGTAGTATGAAAGTGGAACAAGGATGCGACATTAAACTCCAGTTGATACTGCAAAAAGCCTGATAAAATTCCATTTAGTTTTGATAATTCTTTTTTAAAACGAACAAGACAATCTATCAGATTATCACCCTTTACGATTGGCTGCATATCTATATCATTATTGCCGGCTATTAAATCAATTCCATAAGTTTCTATTGAGGCGGCGCCTGTGGATAATTTATCATCTACGCCGGTGACCAGCTTAATTCCTTGTCGTGAAATCACTCTTACATTGTCTGCTTTTATTCCAATTCCGGATTTGGCTGTGGGTGCACCAACCTGGCCCCAAGATAACTTAAAATTATCATCAATATCTGTTTTTTGTGAGATATAAATAAAAGCAGCATCTGTTCTATGATTTGGTTCTGCATATTTTTCGTTGCCGCGAGGGTCTAAATCAGTTGCGCCATGGCCTAGGCGGCCGGCGACTAAAGAAATGGCGCCGGCGTGTGTTGCTCCCTTGCCTCCATATCCTGTATTTTCGGCTCCGGGCCGGTCTCTGCCTAAAACAATATAAGTATTGTTTTTACCGCTTATTACATCCTCGCATGGTGCCTTTATATATTTAGGGAGACCCTCTGACATAACGGTACAATCAGTTCCTTTATTGCCAGCATCGAAGGAAGCTTCAGTTTCTTTAGACCACCCTCCTTTATTTACTATGTCGCTCATTTTATACGTCTACCCATTGTCCATTAATGCACTTCCGCTCTTTGGCCTTGGGAGGGGGGGCCTCTTCACCGGATCCGGTGTGTGCTTCTTGTTTTAATTTAAGTTTTAGAACATTTATTTCAGAGTCTAATTTTCTTATTTCTGCGGTCTTCCCGTTTATTTTACTCATGACGCCCTTTATGGCCGCGCCGAGGCCGCCGGCTGCGCCGGCGCTGTTGAGGGCGCGCAGCTGGGCGCCTAAATTCTTTTTTTCTTTTTTTAAGTCGGCAATTTTCTTTTGTTTTTCAGTAATCTTATTTGTAATCTCTTTTTGCTCCGTCGCGGTCAAGCCGTCGATGGGAGGAGAAGGTGCACCGACGGTCGAAGAGGGAATAGCAGGGGCTGGAGGATTAGTTACCTTATCTTCGTTTGCTCGTTTACTTTCTAGCGCTTCTGGTGGAGATGCAGGAGCTGGAGTCGCTGGAGGTGTCTCGGGGAGCATGGCTTTATTTCTCTCCTCCTTCTCCGGATGATCCTTCCTCTTCAATATTTTGTTTTAGAAAATCACCTAATTTATATGTTTTAATTCTATTTTTGTCTTCGTCTGTGACGGTCGACGATGCCGTGGTCGCGTCCAGAGAATTAAGTTTCTCTGCTTGTTTGGTTGCAATACCCAATTCTGCAATAATATCCCATCTTTTTTCTGGCCATAAATTTTTATGCTCAGTGGCGCCGGTCCAATCCCACCATATAATTGAATTGGCCATGCTAGTTGATAATTCTTTCTTAACAGAAGTGAACGCCCATGTAGCTTCTTCTCGCATGCGCCAGGGGGGTTTTTCTTGTGTTCCACTATCGGGGCTCCACCCATCGGGGGCGGGACCTTTGCCGCGCGTTCCCAAAGCTGGTACAATATGTTTAAATCCCGCTTTCTTCCAGGCTTTAAATTTGTTGACAAAAACCAGTTCGGCACCTTTTAATGGCTCATTCGGAGCGTATGATGCTAAACCAAGCAATTGTTTTACGTTTGGAATATCACTTCCCACATGTGGGATCTCCGGATCATTTTTCCATCCGCCTTTGAGATAGGTGGTGACTGCAGTCAAGCTATTGTTATCAAGATGTTTAAAGACTTTCGACTTTCCATCGAGATTATCATCGCCCACGTCGCCGTCGGTGTCTCCCTTGATCCATGTGCCTCCCTTGCCATAGGCGTTGTCTCCGCTTTTTGGATAGGTGTATTCACGCATATCATAGTGAGGATTTCCGGTCGAGCCTCCGGTATCTCCACCCAGTTCGCCGGCGCCGGTCGCGGTGGCATCGATATTATCATTAATAGATGTGCCTTTTATACCGTTCGATCGAAGATTTAAATAAATCCCGACTCCGCCATTTGGAACGCGGTCGGCTTCTCGGATCTTTTGTAGGCCGGCCCAACATTGAAGAGCAGGCATCTTTTTATCCGGGTCGGTATGCCAATTTTTGACATAAACATCCATAGCGCCGCCGGATTTGTGATTAGGGCTGCTGGTGCGGATATGACTAGAGATATGTACTTCGGCGTTGAAGTACATTTGACGCCAGTATTGTTCAAGTACTTCGGCGGCGGCCATTAGATAAAGAGTGCGCGCCTTCCTGACTTCGGGCCCTGCGTTGAATTCACCTTTTTTAAAGCCGCGGCCTGAGCCGGCGGCGCGAGCGAAGAACTTGTCCTTCGTTGCCTCACCCAATTGGATCGAGTCTCCCTTAAGGTTATTTGGGGTAATATCCTCGAAGTCGGAAGGGCCGCCGTTGGAGGTATTTTCCACCGGCGGATCTGTCGTTGCGTTAGTGGCTCGGAGTTCGTTGTAATCTTGTTCTAAAACTTGTGGAATAGCAAAATCAACGTTTTTTGAAAAAATCGTCCATGGCCACGTACTTTTCTTAGTTAAATAAGTTGCAGTTAATCCGATACAAAGACCCTTGTCATTGGCCGCGTCGCGAAGGGACTTCATCAAATATAATTCGCTGGTATACGCGGTGTCGGAGGGTGTGCCATTTGTCTCCGAATAATAAAAATCTAGATTAATGATTATACCAATAGCATCTGTTTTTGTTGCAAAATCGATGACATTAGTAACAAAGGCTGTCGCCTTGGTGTGATCATCATTATAACGAGGGTGTGCCATCATATACGTACGCATTCCTTTTTTATGATAAGCGTCGGCGAAGGCTTTGGCGTCGGCGACGGTCGTTATTTTGGTCATAGCGCCGGCCGACCCTTGTTCTAATGCTTTATAACAAACCCAGTTTAAGGTAGCTTCTTCGGCCTGTGTAACAGAGTGGTTAGCCAGAACGCCGGCGCCAGTGAACACCCCTTTTCCTATAGGAAGCTTGCCGCGTTCAGTCTTTGCATCCAAAGTTTCCTTTCTCGTGAAAGAGAAAGGTTGTGATTTTGTTCGTGCGTTGGAGCCATTCACGTTACTTCCGCCCGGTGAAGCAGAATTCAATTTGTTACATTTTTTGCGACTTGGTGCTTTAGAATTACTAATGGGCGGGGGTGATTTGCCGGCCTCAATGGGATTTAAATAAATTCCGCCTACTTGATTTTCTAAGTCTAGAAAAGTCACTTCTACTAGGGTGCCGACGGTGGGCGGGTCGCGCTTTGGGTCCGGATCTGTAAACAGGCCTTCGAAGCCATCTCTAATTTTATCTATAATTCGTTCACTAACCGCGTTATATCCGGCGGCGTGGTTATCCGGAAGTTGAAAATCCGGATGGGCTAGGCAAGAAGAACCCCAAGCAGTTGAATGTTTACCACAATCAATGATCGCAGTAAATTGTGTGTTATTCTGTGTTTTATCCGATAAGGTAAGAGAATCAAACCATCCTCCAAAAATGCTCTCATCTTGTTCGGGACCGTTTTTGTTTTCTATTCTTAAAACGCGCGCAACAAAGCGAGGGTGACCCTTGGCGAGGTTAACCGTGGCAGCATCTTTTGTAACATTTTTTGTGGCGCCTATACCATCTGTATCAGGCCTTATAATTGGGAGGTCTGCAGCTGGAATAGAATAGTTTTTGTTATTTATGCCATGGCCGCCTTCAGCATGTTCTGCGAAAGTTAATGGTTCGGTCATAGATTATTCCTCCTTATTGATCAAATCATATAATTCTTCTTTGTCATCTTCTGTTAGCCCAGTTGATAAAGAACTTTTCTTAAATAAAAGCGTGTTAAGTTTTACTAATTGCTCATTTGATCTCTGC
>Ga0098052_1001532_pt1 | contig 14370 bp, 18 predicted proteins | sample 15_taG_FD_81591 | JGI IMG/M metagenome (GOLD analysis project Ga0098052, IMG submission 81591) | Marine viral communities from the Subarctic Pacific Ocean - 15_ETSP_OMZ_AT15312 metaG | ecosystem: Environmental > Aquatic > Marine > Oceanic | place: Pacific Ocean | collected 2015-01-18 | reverse complement strand
CCTCTAAAGCTCGGCTTTTCAGTCTTAATAACTTCCTCTAGTTCTAAATCATACTTCTTTATCTTACGATACATTCTTTTAATCTGAGTTTTATCATCATAAATTTTAAAGTAACCTCTTCTTAGCCCATAAGTCTCGCAATGAATCCATGCACGAGTACGACTAATAATCTTTTTATTATACTCTTGTATCTCGTCCACTAATAATAAATACAGATGACGCTTATATCTCTTAGTCACAAAAGCTTTCTTTAGTGCTTGGCCTTGTTTGGTTAGTCCGTCCCGACCTGTTCCTCCTTGGATTGCCTCATCCCATAAAATAACTTTTGTCTCGTTGTCCTCCTTTTCTATTTGTTCCGTAAAGTTTTCACTTCTCCAAACAATACAATCCATTGTTTGCTGCCTGCTAAAGAACCACTCCCAAATAGCGCTAATTAATTGTGCTAGAGTACTTTTACCGTCTCCCACGTCCCCAGTCACTAAAATGACTCCGTCCCACTTTAATAATACTCTTTGGAGGACTGAGATTAACACAGCAAACAAACTGCCCGCAACAATAAGTTCTATACTCTCCCCCGTATGCTTACTTAAATTAAGTTTTACTCTAGTTTTCAGGTGCGTTTTATATTTAATGGTTAAAACTTCTCCGTCTTTACCTTCAATTTTTATTACTTGAGATTCTTCCATTTTTCTTTATACTAGTATTATTATTTGTGGTAAGAGTTTTATTTATTAAATCGTTTGCGTTGCCCTCTATCTCGTAAGGGATAGTGTTTTTCTTGGCAGGCTTTGGCGTTAGTTCTCCTTCACTTAACCCCATACTCAATAATTGGACTACCTCGTCTAAGACTTCCAACATTTTATTGTCCCATTCTCCCGTAGCCTTGCTCTTTCTTAAATCATTATATTTGCTTGAATATAATACGCTCTTAACCTTCCTCAATTTAATGTCTATCATATTAAAATTAGTTAAGTTAGCTTTACGGCTACTAGTGAAACTCCTAATCTCAGGATAAATAAACTTCAATAAAGTAGTATCTATATACGCCCTAGACAGTTTTTTATTTATTTCATCATACCACTCACTAGAATTGTCAATAAATACCTTCCAGTCAGTAAAGGCTAATTTCTTGTGCTCTTCTTGATAGTACGCCATTTATTTAAATTAGCCTCTTAGCTTTGAAATGTCTAAACAAAAAGAAGACCATTAATAATAAGTTTAAGAACGTAGTAAACAAAAAATAAAATAGTGGGTCGCTTATCTCGTCCCATAAAAAAATGGCTAGCAATAAAGCAACCAAGGAAAAAACGAAAGTCCCTTCCGCACGATAATACATATTAATATATTTACTATTCTCCTGTTGCAGTACTGTTTTTACTTCAACATCTAAAATTTTGTTCTTGTCGGCTTTATATTTTACCTCTTCCATAATACTATTTATGATTTTGGGTTTTATAAGAATTACCTTATTATATTATATGGGCGAGCAGCACATAAGAAATGTTTATAAAGGATAATAACACTAGTTTAATTACAAATGGATTTTAACACATTAAAAAAAGCTTTGATTGTTTTAGGAGTTCTATTATTGGCTCTTATTGGATTTTACGCAACTTTAATGATTGGTGGTCTAGTTGTTGGTACAATTTCCAACACAGCAGTATCAGGAAACATTCCTGTTTCATCTGCAATGAACACATCAATCTCAGGAGTTGAAGGAGATTATATTACTCAGTCCGACGCACTAGGTTCTAACGTTCCTTTAATTGTAGGACTTGTGGCAGTTATTGTTATCGTACTTGTATTCTTTGGAAAAAGATTTAACTTAGGTAGCAACGGCGGAAACTCAGGATTAAATTAATTAATTTAATCTTTTAATTTATTTTTCTAAAACCTTATTCTTATAAAACCTCAAACTATATATTAATTCTATGGAAGAAGAACCAATCGAAGAGTTTAACGACCAAGACGAGAGTTTAGACAACTTTGAAAATACTAGTATGACTGGTGAGAGAAGTATGGATAAGCCCACGAGTGACTTATTTTATAATGTTAGTCCGTTTATTGAACATTTAAAACAAACATTATTAGGTAAGGAGTTAATTAATGGCAAGTATGAGAAGACTAGCCACCCTAAAATGAGGACGGAGTTAATTAAGACTATGCTAAATCAAATAAGCTCAGTACTTAACACGCACAATTTTCATTCTAATATTACTCAAGAAGAGATAAACAATATTTTAATACAACAAAACTATGCGTTTATTAGGATATTGAGAGCCGAACCCTCAATAAAGAAACCCTCAGAGGTTGAGAGTATTGCAGTATTTTTCGATGTTACTTTAGAATTGTTCATTAAATCACTAAAGGACGGAAGAGGAGCGGAAGGAGTAAGGCAAGCAATGAGTGGGACTTACCAAAACCTTAATGTAGAAGAACAGAAACGGGAAAGAGGTATTAGGTTCGGTTATGGGGATCACGAATTAGAAGTAGGAGGAGACAAATGAAATTAAAATTTTGGGAAAAAGACGACAAAACAAAAGAGGAAGTGTTCACAGACGTGGACAATAATAAACAAGATAAATTGCTAGTAGTAATTAATAGGCTAGAGAACGACACAAAGACCACAATAAAACAGTTTTGGGCCGAGTACATAGAAGACAAAGATACGAAGGTAGCTTATTGGGTTAATAATAAGCAGAAGTTTAAACAACCTGTGAGCGATTATTATTTGACTACTATTAAGAGTGACATTAAGAAGGGTAGGACTGAACTAGAAACAAAACTGTTAGCTTTAGAAAAGACATACACTAAAGAGATAGACAAAGATAAGCCCGACCCAAAGATTAATATTGCAGACGTTGAGCACGAGATAGAAGTAATTAAACACCAATTGTTTTTATTGCGTTTTGCGTCTAATGGATATAGTGTAATGAGTAGGAACTTACAAAACTTTAGGAAGGTTGAATATGTGCAAATTGGTTCTAAATTATATCCCTTAGCGTTCAACCCTAAACTAATGACTTACTTTATTATTCCTGTAGATAAAGATATTACTTTAGACAAGCATAGAGAAAATGTTACTTTGAAACATAGTACGGCTTTTCAAAAGTTAATTATGAGTGCCACTATATTAATGTTATTAATCACGGTAGCCCTTGGGTTAGTGTTCAGTATTGCAGGGTACAAGATTTATTTTGCTTATGATGAAACTAATATAGCTAATTTGGAAAGAGCGTGCGCAGGTAGTGCGATTACTAATAGTGTTTTATACGCTCAGGCTACTGACGATTTCGCTAGTAGCACGAAAGACTTTAGAGAACTAGTAGCAGATTTTAAGGAACAAAACAAAGACCTATTAACGCCTAAGACTGTCCAAAGCACAGGCGAGAAAAATTAAATCAAATCTAATTCTTTTTTACTAATGTTTATAAATATCTAAATTACTAAATAATATATGTTATCAGAAACAACACAAGAACTTTTAGTTTATCAGAACGACTTAACGGCTAAAATTTTTTTGCTGTGTGTTATCTTTGGTTATATGCTTTATTCATTTTGGAGATATAATAAACTAGAGTTTGACACGCTAAGCAATAAGATTGCAGTAGTAGGGCATTTCGTATTCTCACGAGTAACCCTATTCTTTTTTCCTTTAATGTCAGTAGGGTTATTGCACTTGAACGTGAGCTTAGACGAAATGATAGTATTTATAGGAGGGATGTATACAATCGTGTTCGTAGTTACGTTTGGACTATTAATAGTTGTAGGGTTTGAGAAAATTCTTGAAATGCTACAAATCAAGAAGGGAGGTTTCTATAAATGAAACGAAAATATAGTTTGCCTACAAAAGATTGTTGTTATATTTATGTGTCCAAGGACTTACGAACTAAGATAAAGAAACACTTAAAGAAACTCCAAGAACAAGAGAACAAGAAACGAGGCAGAAAGGCCAACACTTTAACTTTTAGTTGGGCTAGTAAGCACTACGCCAAGAACGGAGGTACTAACAAATGGTTCTAAATAAAAAAGGGAACATATTTAAACTTTGGTTTTTTGTAGTTTTGTTTAACGTGTTCCTAGCGCTAGGATTTACTTTATTAGTAGGCTTTAATAACTTGGCCACTACTGAGATTGTTGCACCAATCCACGACGCCGTGAGCGATATTGCAGTAGATAGGACTAGTGTAGAAATCCAAAACCATATTGACAAGGCTTTCACAGACTACCAAGAGAACGCTTTACCTTGGGACTTAATTATATTTGGTTTGGCCATTAACTTTTACTTTTTCATAATATATAGTGCTATACAAACAAAGAAAGAGAACCCTTTTATAGTGTTCTCTATGCTAACTTTCGGTAGTATCTTTTTGTTATTATTAATTAGTATAAGTATGGACGTCCAAGCATGGATATTAAACGAGATTTACACGCCAGTTTTTGAAGACATGGCAGTAGACACGCCAATAATGGATTGGACATTTCAAAATATGGGTATGATTGCTTTTATATTAGCTATTAGTATAGTACTAATAAACCAGTTTGACAAACTAAAAGACTTAATATTACGGAGAGATGAAGAATGAAAATATATAAATTAATACTAAGCACAATCCTTTTATTAGGGTTACTAGGGACAGTAAATGCTGATGAAATGGATTTCACAGACATATATTATAAATATGATATAGATAGTGTTTCACAAGTAGACTCTTCAAGTAATAATGATGCTACAGTCACAAGTGCCACATATACTGCAAGCGGGATATTAGGCGGAGCTTATGATTATGATGGTGCTAGTGATTATATTGAAAGTGATTCAGTTTATGACTCAAGCACAGAACTTACAGTAAACTTTTGGTTTCAATATGATAGTGATACTTCTACTCCTACCGTAATTAGTGGTTGTTCATCGTTTACTACTACTACAGATTGCACATTTTATGTAGATATTAATGGAGATAAATTAAGGACTAGAGTATCTAATGGAGTAAGTGCGAGCGGGTTCGCCACATCCACTACTACTATGACTACGGGTACTTGGTATATGGGAACATTAATTTATGATGGCTCTATAATGCAATTATACTTAAACGGAGTAAATGAAGCTAATGTAAGTTTTGGAGGGCCATTAAACTCTAATGATCAAACAATAACTACTGGTGCACGTGTTCCTGGTAATGCCAACAATAATTTAGAGGGTAGAGTTGATGAAGTAGGTGTTTGGAGTAGAACTTTAACAGTTTCAGAAGTGGTAAACTTATATAATAGTGGTAGCGGGTGCTCTTATTTAAGTAGTTGTTACCCTCCTAGCGTTGAGGAATTATTAGTAAGTAATAGTGCACACTACAAATTTGAGAACGATGTTTTAGATGCCTCAGATAATGGGAATGATGGAACAAATTACGGTACTACTGATATTGCAGGAATAATTGATAGAGGCCGAGACTTTGACGGTAGTAATGACTGGGTGGACATTCCCGAAACTAGTAATCTAGGTGTTAATGATGATTTCACATTAAATCAATGGGTTTCATTTGATGCGACAGGAAGCAACCCTATGCTATGGTCCAGCGGGGATGGTACTCCTTACGCTAGATTGTATAATAATGCGGGAACTTCACTAGTTCTAGATTATTGGGACGGATCAGTTAATAGTTTTGTTATATATTCTATAACATTAAACACTTCTCAATGGTATATGATCACATCAATTATGGATAGAACTAATGATAGAGGACTGTTATATTTGGACGGAGAAGAAGTAGGGAATTTCAGTATTGCTACTTTAGGAGCTTTAACTACTGGAAGAGATTTTAAACTGGGGCAAAGGAATAGTGTAGGTTATTTTAATGGTCAAATGGACGAGGTAGGTACTTGGAATAAAGCGCTTACTAGTGACGAGATAAGTAATTTATATAATGGAGGGGATGGCCTACAATACCCTTTTGAAATTGCGCCCTCACAAGTATTAACTACTGACTTGCAAGATTATTATACTTCTAACGATATTTCAATTAATATTAATAGCACTATTATAACTGACTTTAATTATAGTTTTAACGGAGGAGCTAACACACAGTTTGACGCGAACACGAACCAAACGCAATTAAACTTAACAGGAGTGGAAGGATTAAACAATCTAACTATTTGGACTAATACAACTGAAGATAATTTAACCTTTACAATTGATACCGTACTCCCAAACATAAGTTTGACTGCACCGAGCGAGATTAATACATTTAATTTTAATTTCGATAATGTTACTAGTTGTAGTGACTCAAACTTAGACACTTGTTTAATTACAACTGATGAGGGCGAGACGTTTAGTTATACTAATAATAGTTATGACTTCGCTACTAGCGGGAACCACACATATAATGTTACGGCGACAGACTTAGCAGGTAATACTTATAGTTTAAACGACAATTTGATATTAGTTAACCCGTACGCATTCATTTATGTTGAGGACGAGGCAAGTAACATTGTAACTAATTATAGTTTGTTAGGTATTAATGAAAATAACGGTTATATGTCCATACCTTACTACAATAGTGGGTTGACTATTGGCGAGACATTAGTAGAGTTTAATGTGCTAGGGTACGCTATAACTGATTTAAGTGTTAATTTAACTACTGCTAGCCCTAACTACAATAACACTTTCATAGTTAGCACGGCAAAGATAGTGCTTAATATTTACGATTTGGAGACGGGCGCTTTAATGACTGAGAACGTGGACGTAGAACTTATAGCGACCAATTACACGGGCACAGCAGTAAGCGGGCAACTCAATATTAGTCAGGTAAGTTTCTATGATGGAGATTATACGCTTAACTTAGTGAGCACTAATTATGAGAGCGAGGCCGTGTTTTTCAGTTACACTAACCAAGAAATATTTAACTTGAACGCTTATATGTTGCCAAGTAACACTACTAATTTGGGCGTATTAAATGTTAAAGCTGAAACTTCCCTTGACACTCTAAAAAACCAATTAATTAATTTACTTAAATGGGATTCAAGTAGTAGCTCATATATTACGGTTGGTCAATCAAAGACCGATAGTAACGGGGACGCCTTCTTTAATGTTGAGCTTGGCACTACATTCTATAAGGTAACAGGTACTAGGAGCACAGAAACTATAACTAGTCCAGAACAAAAGATAATTGCGAGTGGCACAGTAATATTTCTTATCTTCTCGGACAGTATAGAGGAATATGTGGACTACACGGCAAGCGACATATTATATAACTTAACTAACACTAGCCATAACAGTACTCATGAACTAATCACTTTTGGGTGGAACGACCCGAATAACTTAGCAGCTGAGGCATGCTTAATCATTAATAGACTAAACGGTGCAAAGGCAACAGAACTAAGCGAGAATTGTGTTAGTAGTGCTAATGGAGAGATACAAGTTTATACTGAGTTTAATAACACTTACACTAAAGAAATGCTTGCAGTAGTAAGAGACATTGACACACAAACTAAATTAGATAATATTGTTTACCCGTCAAACCTAAACTTAGAGACGAGTTTAGGCAATCTAGCTAAATGGATTGTCTTAATGTTAATGGTAATTGTTATAGGACTAGGAATAGTATTAGGTAATGTTAACATTATAGGAATAGGAACAATAGTTATGAGTTGGGTGGTTTATAGTATCTTCCCTCAAACGCTAGGGTACACCATACCTTTATTAATTACGGTTGTGAGTATATTAATATTATATGGAACATTTAAAAAGAGGTTTTAACAAATGGCTAGCTTAACATTTTCAAAAATAATCTTTGGTATCTTAATAATAGGTATCATTTTCACAGGCTTTATTAAGTTTGGTTCAGAGATTGCGAACAACTCCAACCTAGACACGAACACGGACGTTTATTTAGGTAATCTAAACTCCAGTATTCAAACAATCGAGACAATGGAGCTTAACTCTACTAATGTCGATTTAGGGGAAGAGGACAGTTTTTCCAAACAATATAAAGAGGCAAAACTATACGCTAATACTGCGAGCGGCCTATTAAGTACAGCAGGAGACACGCCCGAACTATTAATTAATACTATGGACGTTGAGCAAGACGAAAATAATTGGTTAATTGATTATATTGTTCTTGGAGTAAAAATTATGACTTTTCTAATAGTGTTGTTTATGCTATTTGGGAGGAAGTTTTAAAATGGTTAATTTAAGTAAACTATCAGAAATCGAGCCTTTAAACCTTAGCGTGAACTTGACTAGTACCGACATTCTAGACACGGCAGTAACTAGCGCTAATGAGACAACTGGAGGCTATTTTGGGCTAGGGATAGGTATAATCTTATACGTGTTCCTAATGTATATCACTACTAAGGAGGACTCTCCGTTTAGCTTTGACTTTGTCAAAGGTAGTTTGTTTTCTAGTGGTATAGTAATTATATTGCTATTAGTTATGTTAGGCTTAGACTTAGTTAGTAGTTTCATTCACTTAATGTGGTTTGTAGTAATATTCATACTCTCATTACTGGGTGCATACTTCTTAAAGGATAGTGAATAACTATTCTTTAATCACTCTATCTTTATTTCTTAACAGTTCGAGCACTTCTCGTCTAATCCTAGACGTGTTTCTGTCCGCTCCCTCCATTAGACTCGCACCCTTATATTTGTTCTTGTTTAAGGTCTCCGACATTTTCTTCTCAAACTTTATAATGCTATCCAAATCACTATAAATTTGTTTCAATAATTTCTTTTCAATCTTAATATATGTTGTCTTTAACATACTATATAGTTAATTTGAGGTTTTAAAAACATTAACCTTATAAATCGTCATAAGATTAATTTATTACCTCTAATTGTATAGGTTAAATTACTTTAGTTAAACGACGGTTTAACAACCTTTGAAGTCCATACTAGACACCTTTAAAGTTAAATTCTAGTCTGGGGGTTAGTTACGACTAATTCCCTTAAATTTATAAAATCTGAAATTCTAATATTGGTATGAATTTAAATAAAATCAAAATATTAGGAGTGATTTTCTTGTTACTATTTTTTAGTGCCTGTAATAATATTGCTGTGATAGATGACACTAGCACAGACAATTTGACTGTAGAACTGGAGTACTCAGGGGACGAGATAGATAATATTACTATATATAATATAAATAGGGACACGAACAAAATATTGCTCTTTAATTATAGTGGCGGAGCAATAACTAATATTGAGGTGCTTAATGAATGAACTCAGTTAATTTAAAGAAACGGAACAAACTAAAAAAATATTTGTTATTAGGTGGGCTTGCCGCAGTATTCTCTATAGCACCACTATCTGCAACAAAAATAATGAGCACTACAAATACTAAACAAAAAATTATAAAAGATAAACACGGTAGAATAATTAAAGTGATAAACAATAAAGGAATTATGGAATTTAACCCGCAAAACCCTATGGAGTATAAAATAAAATGAGTCAATTACATATAGAGTATAATGATAATGTTTACTATTGGGTAAACGAAAAGAAAGAAGATGGCAAGACATATACAGTATATCGAGACCCTAACAACCCTCAATCAGATATAATTATTGAGGAAGATGGAAAAGATGTAAAAATCTTGGAAATGAGCGAGGAACTCACTAAAACCAAAGAAGGTTGGCAGGATAAGTCTAAATTAAAAATTAAATTAGAGGATAAAGAAACTCATAAGAAAGCTAACAAAATAAAGAAAAAGACTAAAGAAGAAGCAAAGACTAAAGAAAAAGAGAAAAAAGTAGAAGTATGTTTTACTAAAAAACAAAAAGATAATTATGAGAAAGAGATTAAGAAATTGGAAGACGAGATTGAAAAATTGAAAAAAGAAAAGAAAGTTAAAGGAGGTAAAAAGTAAAATGGCAACAGTATCGGTGGACACAAATTTAAATGCAGTGAGTTATAGTGCAGGGGAAACTATTACAGTTACTAATGGAGCTACATTAACTATAGATAGTACTCCTACAGTTAAGCCAGGAGATTTAGTAAGCACTACTGGACAAAGTACAATATTAGTTACTAATTCTAGTACAACTACTCCAATAGTATTAACTCTTAATAATTATACAGAGAATATTAGAGTAGAGAATTTATCCACATTCAAAACAAGAGGTGCTTGGATTGAGGTTGCGACAACTGATGGGACTGCTAGTCAGACAATAGACTTTAGTAGTGTTGCAGGAGGATTATACGAACATCCTACTTTGATTGAAGTAGAGACAGGTAATGGAACTGGAATATATGAACCTTGGCCAGTTATTGCAACAGCAGGAACAGGTTACACACGAACTATGGCTACTACTGATTTTTATGCAGGTGACACGGGAAAAGTAGTGTTCTATGATGCAACAACTCAAACAGCTACATTCGGTGACGATACAAACGGAACTATTCCAGTTAATGGTGCTAAGGTTAGAGTGCCTAACATTATTATTACTAGTACATTCCACGCTACAGGAAGTACTAGATCTATACTTGATTTTAATCCGTCAGGGATACTTGATACCGAGATAACTTCTTATTTATGGATTTATAATAGTGCATCAGCAGGTGCAAATTGTAATGTGAATCACGTGGGATGGATAAGTAGGTTTACTTGGTCCACTAGTAATTATCCTTTTTATATGGATAACTTTTGCAATTCTCACGACCCCACCGAACTAGTTTCGTATCTTACTGTTGCTGCATTAGGGAATGATGTTAATATTACTAATACTCATTGTGTAGTGCCCTACTCACAAACTCCAGTAACCTTAACTTTAACAAGTTCATTGAGTAATGTTACAATAGATAATCTATGGGCATACATGCCTAAAAATACTCAAACATATAGAGAAGCCTTACAAATTACACAAGGACAAGGAATACTAGCCACTAATTTAAGAGGGATAGGTGGAGGAATAAATATTGCTTTTTGCAGTAATTGGTCAAGATTTGAAAACATAAGAGTATCAGGAGGGCCGAGTTCCGTTGGACAATCAATGCTAGAGATGGGAACTAATAATAAAGTAATTATACATGATATTGGACTCTTAGATGGTGGAAACCCTACAGCTCAATCATTTAGGATGGGGAATAATAATACTGATTTATATATTCATGATGTAGTTGTTGATTTACAGGCTACTGGACATACATTTATTAACCATAATGAGAATGCTACAAATGTAACTTATGCTAATTTTGAAGTCACTAATGGTACTCTCGGAATGTCTCAGTTTGGAGTAGCATCAGGAGTAGTATTAAGGAATTTAGAACTACCCTCATCTATTGGTTTAAAAACTTGTGGTGGCATGAAATCAGAATTAGTAGATGTTAGTACTGTGTCTTATTCACCAGGTGCAGTAGGTGGAGCAGTTATGACTGTTGCAAGAGATTACACTAATAGGACCCAAGGGGAGTTTATGATTGGTTCATTCTTTGAAGAGTCCTCAGATTATAATAATTATACTACTACTGCCACCAAGAACGTGGATTATAAGTTCTCAGGAGATGGAGAAATATTTATTACGACTGATGCAATGGAAATAACGATGACTAATTTTTATCCTTTAAGAGGGATTAGTTCGTTCAAAAATGTAACGCCTGACATAAACGGAACTAATACAGGTACAATCGCATTCACCTTTAGAGTGGCTAATGCTAATGTAGGGGACTGGTCAGCATTCCAAACCTTGAATGGATCAAACCTTAGTACAGCTCTTAGTAGTTTGACAGATTATGATGCTCAACTAGGATTTGATTTTGAACTTAAAATGGTTGCTAGTGGTACTGATGCTGCAAGAGCCGTGACAGATATTCAATTAGAAACTAATATTGACGGGACAGTGGTTCTGCCAGTAGGTGAAGTGGATATTAATGTTGCATTAGCAGAAGAGGGTGCTACTATGTTTGTAATCAAGGATACTGATTCAAGTTTATTAGGTCAAGCAGATGTGGATGTGTCAGGAGATGTAACAGTTGAGGCTCCTTATGAGTTTGATGGGAGTACTATTGCGTACACTACAAGGATAAGGAAACCTGGTTGGAAACATGAGGAGTTATCAGGAGATTACAATCAAACAGGAGTTAGTTTATTAGTACCTATGACTGATTATAGTACTATCGCTGATACTGACCCAGGTGCTTTAGGTATTACTGTTACAGACCATGGAGCAAGTCCAGTTACTTGGAACAGTAAAGACTTTAGTATAACAATAACTACTACTAATGATAGTTTAACAGCAAGTCAAATAGCCCAATACATTTCGTATAACCTAGCACAATCAGCAACATTTAATAGTTTTGCGGGTTATTTATGGCCGTCAATGATAATTCCCTCAGGTAGTGACTTTGAAACAGTTAGAGGTAATTTGATTAGTGGGACAGGTGCAGCATTGAAAGGAGTAAGAGTAGTAAGGAATGATGGAACAACGGCAGTACCAGGGTTCACACAATTCCAGGCAGACGATGGGACGTATTACACTCCGACAGTAGTAGGAGTTTATACTTTACAGTTGCCTAACATCGTAGATAGTTCAAGATTTCAAATAAGGAATGTGACAACTGATACAGAGCTTACTAACTCGACAACTAGCGGAGGTGTAGGTATTGATGAAAGTTATACTAGCGGAGTAGATTACACGGCGGGTGATGTGGGAGAGTATAACGTCACTTATGTTAACGGGACTAATGCTAACAAATATTTGACTGGACAGTTCACATTTCCTAGTGCCACGACTACAAACTCTTTACCAGTCTCACAGGAAACTAACTCAATTTATGAAACTAATAATGTAGATGGGTCTCTAGTTACTGAGTGTAGTATATCACCTAACGGGATAGACATTTATGTGGACGACGCAGATAATACTACTACTGCTCAAAGACTGTATAACTGGTATCAGTATTATCTTACAACTGAAACAGGGATTAGAGATAGTACAAATTACATTTCTGCGACAGACGTAACCCATTATACTTTCGATAATACGGTAGAGATAAGGAATTTAGATTTGTCTAACCCTTTAAACATCACAGGCGCTAATATTGTGCCTAGCTCGGGAGATAGCACAGACATATTTGATCTTAGTAATGGAGCGAGTATAGCCTTAAACTTTGAGAGAGTAGAAGGATTCGCATATAGTAGCGGGTCAGGACTGGACGCAGCACAGGCAGCAGAACTGACGGCCATATACAACCAAGGCATAGAGAACGAGACAAATATTAAGAATAACCAAGTATTAATTTTAACAAACAAATATATGAATTAGATTAAAGCAACAAAATAACTTAAACTTAGCGGGACTCCCACAATGAAGATACTCAAAAAATCGGGGGGCGTTATTAAGCCCGCTATAATAAAAGAAACAAAAATCACGGGCTTCCAATAACTTCTTAGCCGTGATTTGGACACAATTTTATTCTTTACTAACAATTTTAACACTATAGGCATTTGCGCAATTAAACAAAATATAATCATATTTTGAACAATAAACCAAATCAAAGAACTAATGGTTATTGTGTTTTTTATGTCTAAACCCAGATTATATGAGAAGAAATAAGGTAAGAACATATTTACTGATACCCAAAACCCCACTACTGCTCCACCTGCACCAAACAACATGGGCAGCCACGCCCACCTAATAATTCTCTTCTCGTTCTCATATAATGCAGATTGCCACTTAATATAAAACATAATAACTAATAAAGGTATATAAATTAAAATTATTACTCCTAACGACATTAAAATGACTGTGTTAAGACTCTCTCCTGCTGAAAGAGTTATCACGTCCAAGGTAAATCTATTATTAATAGAATTAATTAAGAATTGTAAAAATGAGCTAGCCAAGTAATATCCTAACGGTATTGCTACCATTATCGACAGAATAGATTTAATTATCCTTCTTTGACTCAAGTTTGCTATCATCTGTCTCTAGATCATTAAACGCTTTGTGCACTTCTTTTTTAGCTTCCACTATCTGTTTTAGTCCTCTCTTGAATAAAACGCCCCCAAATAATAAGAAAGCTATTACTCCTAAGATCACTAGTTGTGTTGTTCCAATCATAATTATATTATGTTTTGAGGTTTTATAAGAATTACCATAACATTTGTTATTAATTCTAAAACTGCGCTTCACTCAACCTGTTTTATACTTCTATCTCTTCCTCAGAACGATTTCTAGAAGACTTTATTGTTTTTGCGACACATTATATAGAACTGACGATAAATAGTAGCCAAATGCTAATAAGATATAGAATGATTCGGACATTTATTGGCTACTTAGAATTAATAGTTTTTTTTAGATATATAAAGGTTTGTAAATTAAGGGAGTAAAGAATTATAATTCTCATAAAACCTACTACCTCTTTTTTGAAAGTGAGGGATT
>Ga0098052_1001529_pt1 | contig 14404 bp, 11 predicted proteins | sample 15_taG_FD_81591 | JGI IMG/M metagenome (GOLD analysis project Ga0098052, IMG submission 81591) | Marine viral communities from the Subarctic Pacific Ocean - 15_ETSP_OMZ_AT15312 metaG | ecosystem: Environmental > Aquatic > Marine > Oceanic | place: Pacific Ocean | collected 2015-01-18 | reverse complement strand
TAAACGAACCCCGCGCTAAACTAACTGAGAAGTATAATAAGCAACTCAAGGAGAACTTAATAGCTGATATTGCGGCAGGTAAGCCTATACCTGCAAAAGCCTTAGAACACTTCCCTGAACTTCGTAAGATGGAAGGGGTTAAGACTTATGCGGAGGCTAAGAAAGCCGCAGAAGCTAAGGATGAGATGAACTTATCAGAAGAGTCTATTGAAGATATTAATAAGACTATACCTGACGAAGCGTTAAAGCCTATTGAACCTATAGAGCCTCCTCTAGACCCTGAGATTCAGGCGTTGAAAGATAAGTTACTTGGTCCTTCCTATGTAGAGCAAACTGTAAAAAGCATAGAGAATGCGTTAGCAGAGCGTGGTCTACCTAAGTCAAAGAAGGTAGACGGTAAGATGGAGAACAAGCAACAGAAGTTAGACCGTCTTGAGGCACATGATACAGCTGTTTTATTTGATAATTATCGTGATATGCAGAAGTTGATTAAGAACCTAAAGAAGCAGGGGTTTAAGCCTACTAACAAGAATAGGGGGAAGGCTGACCTTGTAGAGCAACTTAAAGAGTTTAGAGAGCAGGTTAAGAATACAACACCTAAAATAACAGAAAGTAAGACTTCCGCAGTTAAGGGAAAAGTAGATAAGTTTTCGATTGGGGATGTAGAGGTGGAGGTCCAATTCAAGACGGAAAAAGATAAGGCTTTTTTCCTTATAAATTATGGTACGGAGGCAGAGAAGATTGCTGCTCAGAAATTCATGACTGAGAATCAGGTTGAGTTTGCAATAGAAAACACACATACTGTAAATCGTAAAGTGTCAGCGTTAGTTAAAGCGGGAGAGAGGGAGTTATTAGTAGATGTAGGCACCTCTGACGCGGTATCTACACCTCCTAAACCCCCTTTAGATTTATTCTCCCCTATTAAAAATATTCATAAAGCACAAGCTGAGGCGCGAGTGCGTAGAGTATTCATTGAAGGTGAGGACGGGGCTGTTATCTCTGCCGCTAACCCTTCAGGACGTGTACTTAGCACTACAGAAAACACAGCTAGGATGAACGACCTTAAAGCGGATTTAGATGCCTTAGGTTATAAGTATACTGACGTCAATGGAGTATATGGGAAACCTGAACCTTCTTTGTTTATCGAAGGCATCACAGAGGGGGAAGCGGTATTTCTTAGTGAGAAATATGGGCAGGAAGCGGTTCTAACTCATAAAGGGTTCTTATATACATCAGGTAAAAATAAAGGAAAAATAACTCCGAGTAAGGAAGTATTGAAGGACGCTTCAAAAGAAACAGATTTTTTCTCGGAGATACAGACAGTAGATGGCGGCTTTAAGTTTAGTTTAGAATTAGACTTCAACGCTAAGATGCCTACTTTTAAATTGAAAGAGGTTTCATCATTAGGTGAAAAATCTTATGTACGGAAGACTTCTAAAAAAGCCGAAAAGGGTGAAGCTGATGCAGGTCGTGTAGATTCTGAAGGGTTTATTCAGGTAATACATTACGGAGAAGGAGGACTGACCTTCATTGACCCTAAAAAACACGGGAAGTCGAAAGGGGCAGAGGCGCGACGTAAGGGAGGTACTGAATGGGTAGATAAGAGTTACTTCGGGTTAGAAGGATACAAGAGAGAGCCGTTCGTGTTAGGGCATATTAAATATATAAGCCATCTTAAACTATCAAATTTATACAATTTAAACCGAGACCCGCTTAATGTCATAGATGCTTTAGTTAAAGAACGCGGTCCTAAGTTCACGATGCAGGCTGACTATATGAATGTAGTAGAAAGGCGGTTAAAAGATATGGGATATAAGGGGTTCTTCCAAAGTAAAAAAAGAGTGGCTGTAGTGTGGGAGCCTGTACGAGTTTCTAAAAATCTAGGAAGACCTAAAGTGTTGGGTCCTGAGGAGTTTAAATTCATTGAGGACATCCCTAAAGCTGAAGCTCCTAAAGCTGAAGCTCCTAAAGTTGAAGCTAAGAAGGTTAAAGGTCCTGAACCTGAGCCTGTGTCAGACGCTGTGGCGTTAGGTAAGTTTGAGACCCAAGCCCCCCACGCGGGGATGCCGTGGTGGAGAGAGTGGTTTGGTAAGAGATTCTTCACTAGCTTCACCGCTGAGGTAGGAAGTTCTAAAACCTTTGGTCCTTTACGGTGGATTGGAGAACAATCACTACAAGACTCCATTGCTAAGTTAGACAGTATAACAGGAAGAAGAATACCTACATCAATGGCAGGACAGACTCGTGCGGAGATGCAGACTTATGGGATGTTCCACGAGCTTGGCGAAGTCTACCAAATAGGTTATACGAAGTGGAGACAAGAGATGGGAGTCTCTAGCACCGCAAGAATAGTGGGTGAGGCTGAGAACAAGTTTGGGAGTTTAGTTGCAGATGCTGTCCGTGATACATATAAAGGTAAGGATGTTAATGTTATTCAAACTGCGGAAGCTGTGAGGAAAACCCTGAAGCAGTTAGATGAACACATGGTGAAAGAGGGTCTAACAGAGAAAGTGTTTGATGACCCTAACTACTTCCCACGTAAGATTCTTCCTTCCCATGTCTCCAATTTACTACACAAAGCAGAGCTAGGAGCTTTAGATACATTCGTCGCTGATGCAATAAAAAGTGGGTATGAGAAAGAGATAGCTAGGCTTAAACTGAACCCTAAAGAGGCAGAGGCTATGCGGCTAACACCTGAAGAAGCGCAGGTCATAGCTGATATTTACCTCACGAACATTAACACTAGAAACTTTGCTGTTGATTATAACAACAACGGATTCTTAGGCGATAACTCCGCGCTTGTACTTGGGGAATACCTAGATAAGTTAGGAATAAAGCCTGAAGTTAGAGAGCAGATACTAAAGAAAACTAAAGTAACAAAAGAGGCTACTAGCGAGCGTTTCTTACAGCATCGCCTTCTACTTGACGAGGGACACATGGCGGAAGTTCTAGGTAAAGATGGTCAGCTATTTACTGTTAAGATGACGGACTTCTTCGATAACAACGCCAAACGTGTAATGAACTCCCATATCCGTCAGGTACATGGAGCAATACAGAGTCGTAAGATTGGGCTGAAGTTCAATGAGATTAGAGGCTTATCTAACGCCGAACACCCACGCCCTGCCACATGGAGAGAGATGGGGGATTTCATACAACGCACGGCTATAAAGGAAGGAAGGTCACCTGTTGAGATACAGAATATGGCTGACCAAATGCGTCGGATGAGGGACGCTGTTGGTGGGTTTACCACAGAGAAGACTTCAGAACTTAGTATGATGGCAAGGTTGATGCAGAAGTTTGCAGGTGCTACCTACGGTGGCTCCTTCGGTTTAGCGGCTATTGCGGAGATGGGGCAACCAATGGCTCATACAAGTATTAAAGCCTTTATGGCTCACATCGGAGAACTTCCTAAAATAGTAAATGACTTCCGAACAGGTAAGATTAGTGGAGAACTTCAGAAGGAGTTAGCCATGCTTACAGGTGTGGGAACTGAAGGTAGGTTCTTTAGAGAAGTCTCGACTATGTTGGAACACCACCCATTAGGTACAGGGGAGCAGATGAGTAAGTTTGAAACTGTTGTAGGTAACCTACAGAATGGAGCCTTTAAGATAGGTCTCCTAACCTCTATTGACGCTATACAACGCCAATACGCAGGTATGTTGTTTGCTCAGGAGATGCTGAATGGTGCGTTAAAAGGTCAGAGTTCATACTCCGCCACACGACTCGCGCAGATAGGTCTATCCCCTGAGATGACCACCACTATCTTTAAGTATATAAAGAAACACGCTAAGTTTGAAGGTAAGGGTAATAACAAACTACATAGTTTTAACTTCAAAGATTGGGCAGGCGCAGAAGGTAGGGATGCCGCAGCAGCTATACAAGACGCTATCGTACTCCATACCAAGAAGACTATCCACCAAACCCATGTGGGTCAGCTTCCTCGTATCATGCAGAACCCTCTCGGTAGGTTGTTGATGCAGTTTCGTAACTTTACTATTGGCTCCTACGAGACTCAACTACTTAGTAACCTACAGGCGGCGGATGCTCGCGCTGTTACGTCCATGACTACGAATACATTCTTCGGGCTACTATCTTACATTGCTATCATCCACGTTAAATATGGAGGCAATCAGGAGATGTTAGAGAAATACCTAACCCCTTCTGAGTTAGCTAAAGGTGCTTTCTTCCGTTCAGGATATGCTACTCACCTTCCCGCAGTCATTGATACTATGTATCAGTTTGCAGGAGAACAAGCACCTTTCAACCATGGGAGGTCTTCAGGACTTGCGACAGGCTTCCTATCGTTTGATTCTACCCCTGTGGGTAGTCTCGTAGATGGTGTATTTGGGGTAGGAAAAGGTATACTAGCTTCTACATTCAATGATGATTATAAGTATAGCGAACAGGACTACCGTAAAATTCGAAAACTAATACCATATCAAAACGCTATAGGATTTGCTTACTTACACGGGAAGATTGGAGAAGCGTTCCCCGAAAAATCTAAAGAATAATGACCACTAAAGACCAAGACTTACTCGTAGCTATCGGCAGACTCGAAGGCAAGATGGATGCTTTGATAGCTATCACCAACGCTCACAATGAGATGATTCAGAAACATGATGAACGTCTTCGTGAGTTAGAGACTTCACGCTCTGCCCTGATAGGTGCAGTAGCTATCCTTTCCACAGCAATTAGTGCCGCCGTAGCGTGGCTCTCAGCAAACTCAGTATAATGCCATACGATAGATATGATAATGTAAAGATAGACCGTAAGGTTATGGACTGTAGAGCCAAACTTGGAGGTACTGATATTGTTGTAGGTGGGAACACTGATGCTATAGCTATAAACAAAACTAAGCTAGACCTAATGACGGTAACACAGGCTGTAGACCTAGACACTATGGAGTCTAACGTAGCTACAAACAACGCTAAGAACACTTACCCTAGTGCTGACGCTACTATTGTTGCCGCGATACCTGCGGGGCTGTCAGGATATGAAGCTCGTATCGCGGCGTTGGAAGCTAAGATGGAGTTCATACCTAAAGCGTTTGGTAGGTTTACTACGGCTGACCCTGCTGTGTTACTAGGCACAAGCTACAACGTGGCTTCTGTTTCTAGGGCGGCAACAGGTAGATACTCAGTAGTGATAGCTGATGACTTAGAGACAGCTAACTACACAATCATAGTTGCCTATGAGGACTCAACAGCTACTATCCAAACAGCTATGGTGAACACTCTAGCTACTACAGGATTCAACATCGGACTACGGGATGCTTCCAACGCATTCTCCGACGCTTCTGAATCCGTATCCTTTGTTGTCTACGAGAATAACACATAATGTACACACGCCTCCGAATCTACCTTATAGTCCTCTGCCTGCTCCCTATAGCGTGTGCATTAACACCCCTTGAGGCGGGACTTGTTGGGGCTGTTGCAGGCACAACTACCACTATGTTACTTGATAGTGACCCCGATATAATCGTAGGGGATGGAGCTACAGTAGTCCAAGAGCAGGTGGATAACGCCTATGGACTACTCGCTGTGCTTATCGACAACGCTTGGTCGGTGGTTTTGGTTTGCCTTGTCCTTTGGTTTCTTCCCAATCCGTCACAGATACGTCGGCTGTTGAAGAAGAAAGCGAAGTGACCGTGTAGGAGTTTCGTTGTGGTACGTTCAGGAGATAATCAACGAACTTAGGGTTGTCTATAAGTATTTGATATAGTACCTGACTCAAGACGTACACCTCTTGATGACTCATCTCTAAATCTAGGAAATCATCCACCGCGTGGACTAGCTCGTGTAACACAGTCACCCTTTCCTGAACCTCACCGCACTCACTATTTATTGTGATGGTCATTTCATTTGGGTCCCACACGCCGTAGACTTCCTCTTCAGGGTCTACGGGCTTACTGTTAGAAACAATCACGGGAATAGATACACCGAGAAGCCTTATATGTTTAGGTCTAAACATTAGCAGGCTTCCAAAGTTTTAGGGTGTTCGAGCTGAGTATGTAATCACTACCTCGTAGTATCCTAGCCAAGCGTGCTTGCACTAAAGCCTCATCATACTCTATACCTTTCGATGCAAAGGTCTCAAGTACAGCTACCCACATATCCTCTGTAGGAACGTCGAGTATCTTAGCCGCCGTCTTAGGACCAACGGAAGGACATCCTTTGTACCCATCTGTAGAGTCACCACATAATGTTTGGAACATGTGGTTGTAGTGCGCATACTCAGGTGTTATCTCAGTAATACCATCTTCAGGATAGTTAGGATTGAAGTGCAACCCCGCTACAGTCTTGAGGTCTTTATCTACGGAAATCATTATACCCTCCTCAGAGAGCAAGCCGAGTAAGTCATCAGCCTCTAAGGTATCAACCACCTTAGAATCATAGGTCTTCATCGCCCACTCCTTCAGAGGGGAGAGGACTATAGGTTTGCGATTCTTCTTACGGTTAGCTTTATACTCAGGGTATATAGTGTTCCTCCAATTATTAGAACCTGAGAAGCAGAGTAAGATAGGGAAGTCATCAGGGAACTCTGCCCTGATATCCTCTATCTCCTGCTCAAAGATTTCCTTAGCTGTACCAAGGTCTGAGTGGAGTGTCCATAAGTCATCATCCCATTCGGTCTCTATCTCAGAGGCGAACGAGGCTTTATAGAGAGGCACGTCGGCATCTATAAGTAAAAGTGGTAGGTCTTCTGTCATTGTTTCTTGTCCTTATTATAGTGGTGATGTGGGGGTTATCAAGTAGAATCTTAGGTTTATTTTCTAGCACTCAACATCGCTCATACGACGTTGGAACTCTTGGTCTTCGATATACACATGGTAAGCCATGTGCATACTATCTACAACCTCCTTCAATTCATCTACGTTTATGATTGCATCGCCTTCAGCGTTCTTAACGATGACATCTCCGTCGGGGTAGAGGGTGAACTGTACCTCGTCGAATTGGTTAGGGTCAGATGGGTAACAGAAGTTTTCAGTCTCTATTGTTTTGATTGGTTTCATTTTATTAGTGGGTCTCAGCCCAATTGTTTCCTAGTTTATACTCACCGTCCATCGGACAATGAATGTTGAATTGTTTCCCTGCGTGTATCATTGCTGACACCGCAAGCTGTCCGACTCGTTCAGCTTGGTCTTCTCTGACCTCTAGCTGTACTTCGTCGTGGACATGGAGTACTAGCTTAGCATCTAATCCCTCCGTGTCAATAGCTTCCATTAGATTAACTGTAGCTTGCTTCATAAGGATTGCTCCTGTTGATTGCATCAGCAGGTTCAGAGCTGAGTGTTCAGAGCGCACAGGTAGCTTCCTGCCATCTAAACCTCGCAACCACCCACGCTTCTTAGCCACGCCCTTCACCTCTTTGATGAGGTTGTTAAGGGCAGGCAGAGCCTTTAGAAATCTACCTCGCAAGGCACGTCCTGCTCCCTCACCACGCTCTACTATCTCACCTATCTTTGCATTACCTGCCCCATATAGGAAGGCGTAGATGAAAGTCTTAGCTTGGTCACGGGTATCTAAACCTGCCGCCCATTGGTTGAGAGTATGGATGTCACCTGATAGTATCTCATTGACATACTCACCCTCATCCCAATCATACATATAGTGAGCGAGGCATCGTAACTCTAAGCCACTCATATCTGCACCCACCATCTTGTAACCCTTCGGTACATCGAAGACAGACCGACAGGCTTCTCCGAACTCAACACGCACCGCAGGTACTTGACTCATGTTAGGCGTGTTGTGAGTACACCTACCTGATAGCGCACCGTTGTGGTTAATACGTCCGTGCATACGTCCCCCTTTCTCTAGCTTCAACCATGCGTTATCTCCCTCAGCTATCTGACCTATGCGCTTGCATAGCATCATGTATCTAGCGATGAGGATAGCTTCGGGGTAATCTAAACCATTGAGTATTTCCTCGTCCACGCGGGGCTTACCTGTTGGGGAGTACTCTGCAGGTATCCACTTATGCTTCTTTATGAAAGCTTCAGCTATCTGCTGTCGGCTATTAGGATTAAAATGTTTCTCCTTAGTCTTCAGAGGTCCTGCTGTTAGAGCCTGTCTGATGTTGTAAGGGGCTTCGCTCTTAATCCTATACTTGTTTCCCTCAGCGTCAAGCCAATAAGCTACCGTCTTAGTCTCAATAGTCTCAGGAGGAAACACCTTTGCAATTTCCTTTAAGACCTTATCCTTCTCACCTAAGAGTGTGCCGTAAAGAGAGGCACAGGATTCTGTATTGAAACCTACCCCGTTGCGTTCCATCTGCGCTAAAGCAGTAGCAAACCTATGCTCTAGGTCTAGACTACGCTTGGTCATCTCCTCCCCCTCTAGCTTGTGGGCTAGGTGAAGAGTGACGATGGTATCTTGTACACAATACTCGCCCATCTCTAGGGAGTACTCCGTCCAATCAGTATCCTCATGGCTGAACTCTCCCTTCAGAGAGCCGAGCCTATAGCCCCAAGCCTTGAGGGAGTGAGAGCCACGATACTTCTTAGGTATCCTCTCAGCCATGTAGTCTGTATCCATCAGGTTAGGGAAAGCCATACGACTCATCACTAAGGTATCTCGCACCCTAGCCTGTGTCTTCCAATTAGGATACAGCTTCTTTATCACAGGGATGTCAAAGCCTATGATGTTATGCCCTACAATAGTCTCTGCATTAGAGAGGTGGTGTAGTGCCATAGGTATGTCATCCTGTGCGAATAAGGAAGAGTCTCCGTTCGGTGTTGTTAGTGAGATGCAATGTATCTTAGTACACTCATCTAGTAATCCATCAGTCTCCATATCGAAGATGAGGGTATCGTTTGTTTGTTCTTTTAATTGTCCCATTGTTTCTATTAGGTCAGGTCTTGGTTGTTTGTAATCCATGAGGTCCATCTTAAAATTAGGACGAAACCTCTTATGAGTATTGCGGAGCATTAGGCTTATCTTATCCATTTCCTAAATCCTCCACGAAAGTTTTTATTAACTCTCTAGCTTGTGAAAGTTTACTAACGTAAACGTCTAGTTTTGTACTTGAGAATGCTACTCGGTAGTTCCCATTCTTGGCTGATGCTCCAAAAGTTGTAGTTATCTGAGCGACACGCGCCCCCTTATACCACGCCTCATGGTTGCCAAAGCCTTTTGGTTTGTAGGTTATGTTCATCGTGCGTAAGCCGCCTTCTCTTTATTGATGAGGGATACCGAAGCTGTCTCCTTCAGTCTCCCTGTTTCTTTGTTGTACTTAAGGGTGCAGTTTATCCCTGTCTCCCCTGAGTATCTGTTCTTCAGCACCCTAACGGTAGTTACGTCAGCCTCATCTTCAGACTGTTGGTCACGTTCAAAGCCTATAACTAAGTCACTGAGTTGCCCAAGGCTTGCGCTTCCCCTAAGTTGAGCCAAGCTAGTCTTCGCTCCCTCTTCGTGCGCCTTACCTTCGGGTCGTTTGAGATGCGACACGAGGATGAGAGCTATGCCTAGTTCCTCTACAAGAGAGCGGAGCTTGGTCATTATGTTGTCAATGCGCCTACGCTCATCACCATCTTCATACCCTGATACCATGATAGATATGTGGTCAAGGAATACATACTCTACGTCGAGAGCCTTCACCATGTATCTTATCTTACCTAGTAGGTGGTCGGAGTCCATCGAACCGAAGTGGTCATACAGTACACAGTTACCTGTACCCATCGTAGCTTGGAATGCCTCGTGTAATCTCTCCATCCCTACATTAGTACCATGTATATGAATAGGTAGGTTGAGTGAGATACCCATAATGCCCTTAGCAGTACGCGCCACGCTCTCTTCGAGTGCGATGTAGCCTACCTTCTTATCATTGATTATCAGGTGGTGTGCTACCTCTCGGCAGATGCTAGACTTGCCGATGCCTGTGCCTGATGTGAGTGTGACTAACTCACCCTTGCGGATGCCGTAAGTCTTATCGTTCAACCCTGCCCATGGATACGGGAAGGATTCTGAATCGTCCACCTCTGACACCTGTTCCCATAGGTCTTCACCTAAGACAACACCATCAGGTCTGAAAGGTTTAGCACCCCATTGGGCTGACACTATCTCACTACCTCGACCTGCCACTAACATCTCGTTAGCGTCCTTCAAGGGTAGCGTAGCTATCTTAGCCTTACCTACTGAGAGCATAAGGCTACACTTCTCCGCCGCCTCGCGTCCTGCTTGGTCGTTATCAAACATGAACACTACAGACTCGAATGTCTCTAGCCACTCAAGGCTACGAGCCACAGCTTTATGCGCACCCTGCGCACCGTTAGGCACGGAGACTACAGCCCACTTGTTGCCTGTCTGTTGGCTGACTGATAGAGCATCTATCTCTCCCTCAGTTACGGTGACCATCTTGCCACCACCTCGCCATAGGTGTTCACCATACAGCCCCATCTTCTTGGAGTTGCCTAGTATCTGAAAGGATTTGTCAGGCATCCGTAGCTTCTGTGCTATCGGTACACCTGCATCGTTACGGTACGTCGCTACCTGCATAGGCTTACCATGATGTAGTGTTACACCATAGTCCCATTTCTTACAGGTCTCTTCGTTTAGCCCACGGTTAGGTATGGCTTGGTATTCTCTGTCTATTAAAGACTTAGAGACTTCGGGTTGCTTCTCAGAAGCTACTCCTGATTCTTGCTCGTGGTAACTACAGCTAAAGCAGTAGCCATGCCCGTCATCATATCTTGCAAGAGCGTCTGAGGATTCGCAACTTGGGCAGGCTTCATGTCCTGTAAAGTTACTGTCTGAATCAAGACGTGAGTTGTTGGTGTTGTTGTTGTCCATCGTTTTGTTTCTATTGATGCTATGATTCTCTTATCGTCCTCGATTACCCCGTGCGTTTGAAGCGCATCCCATAGAGCCTTGTTGTAATTGTCAAGGTCAGGGTTAGGGTAGTCGAGTTTCGTAGTCTTCGGTCGTTGCACTTCAAAGAGTTGTGCAATGAGTAGAGAACTATTAAGAGGTAAAACACCTTCAGCCTTTGCTTCCTTGATTGCTTGCGCTATAGGTACATGGATGTTCTTTCGATACTCCGTGTATTTCTTCCCATAGTAAACTCCCCACTTAGTAACGCGGGGTCTGCTCGCAGGCACAGGGTTTTGTTCAAGCTGAAGGTATAACATTAGAAGTTGAAGCTATCGCCTCCTTCGACTTCACTAAAACTCTCAGCACCCGCAGGTACTACCGTCTTAGCTGTGCCTTCTTCTACAACATCGAAGGCATCTGCTGATGCTTCTTCGCCGTAATAGTTAGCGTCTATAATCTGAGCCGACACGATTTCAAACGTCACTCCGACCTTCGGGTTACCGTAAGGTTTCATGCCGATTGACATCCGTAGCTTTGTTCCTTTACCTAGCGAACCTTCAGGTGTGAAGGGCTGTAGGTCAGCACCAAACAGCACAGGTGGTTTGTTCTCCCACGTTGAGCCATCCTTTCTGATACCACTAGCTTTACGCTTGCACTTAAAGACGAGCTTACCTGTTTTGTTTCCTTCCTCATCGACGTGTTCTTTAATCGGTAGAGGGTTTGTTGCTTTGGAAGCACCGAAGTGTTCGCGTGTCTCTGTGTAAAAAGCCTCAGCATCTGCAACAAAAGATTCTGCATCTGCCTTATCCACGAGTAAGTCACAGTACCACTGAGGGTCGAACTTTGTATCGGGTGCTTCGTTTAAGGCACACCATGATGATGTACCAATTGGGGTTGTAATTTTTTTGGTCTTTACCATTTTATTTCCTGCCTCATTCTAGTGAAAGAAGTATAAGGACTTTGTTAGTTGGTTAATGTCTAATGTTCCTGTTGAAAGAAACGGAAGACGTTCGTTGTGGGTATCAGGATATGATTGCCTGATGTCCCTGTCAAATGAAATCTGAAGATTATTTTGAAAAGTATCAATCACTACTTCTCGCAACCCCTCAGCTAGGGCAGGACAATCACTCGCGTGTGTTGCGAATGAGTCATGCACCATGGCTAGTGAGTTGATACCCTTAGATTTCATAAGGTTAGTTGTCGTGAGCATGATGCTCGCGTCAAGTGAGTGGATGTAGTTAGGCACGATACCCTTGAGGTTGTTACGCCTTGAGAGTTTATCGAGAGGGTCACGGTAGTGCGCTTCCTTCCTTATGTTAGAGCCTATTGCTGTGACTACACGACGGCGCACCGTCTGTTTATATCCTTGATGCACAGTCATACCTATCGGTGTTGTCCATGATATAACATTGTCTGCATATAAGGCGGGGCGTATCGTGTCCTTCAACCAAGACATTAACTCTAATGCTCTCGGCATAAGCTCAGCGATTACACCCCATGTTACCGATGCTAGTATCTTACTGTATGTACGCAACTGTTTCTGCATACTCTGTGGTGTTTCCCCCTCTATGAACCGAGTGTATAGAGTATCTTGGAATAAGGTAATCATCGTATAATACGATGCCCCGTAAGGTACTGACATCACAGCCCGCTTCATTAAGGCACGGTCAATGCCATACCTCAACAGTCTCAGGTTCTGCTTGTTTGGGTCAGCCTTCAGCCTCCTTGTCACCTCGTCTGCTACCTCTTGGTATATATCAGCAGGGCTATCTAACGGTGTGCAGTTAGTAGCCTCGCCTATGTCCTCATCGCGTATCATTAAAGACATAAGCTGTAGCCCGTTATTACTTCCATCCATTGCGCAAGGTATGTGTGATAAGAAGTTAGGATTCTCTAGCCACTCAGCAAACTCGAAGCACCACGCTAGGAATTGGAAAGGCTTGTCTGCCTTCGCCCAATGCAGGTAGTCTAATGGGTTGGTCGCATTCTTCTTTAACGACTCTTGCATCCCTAGCATCTTATCTACCCGACGCTTGTAAGAACCCTTGATGCCCCATAGGTTTGCGCCGTGTATCAAGAACCACTTGCTACCTTCACCTTGAAAGGTCTTACCCTCTGCGAAGTGAAGTAATCCTTTAGCGATGTCATCACCTTGAGGATTGAATACCTTCGGCATCGGGTACGCCCTGCCTCTAAAGTCTAAGCTATGTGGGAAGTATATTGCACTTTCCCCTGAAAATTTTTCAGCAGTTTTTATACACTCGTTTAGCCTGAACCTCCGACCTACATTTAGGTTGTTGGTTGCTCGTACTCTCTGAAGATTTCGGAAGTAATACCCCCTCTCCTTGTCTGTGAAGTCAGCACTAAACACAGGCTCTGCTAGGAAGTCGCAATTAGGCAAGCCTGCGATGGTGGATTGTTCTTTCCACAGTTGCTTCATCACGTCAAGAACCTTAGTGTTCACCGCCCAAGCCGTTGATTGTAGTGCGTTCACCCCATCGAATACGGCGGGGCAGTCATCGTAAGTCAGGTCGTCATAGTGGTTACCTTCCTTCGCGTTAATGAAACCCTTAGTCTGAAACTCCCTAAGTGTGTAGCCTCCTGTGAAGTTGTCCACCCAATCATTAGGTGGTACAACCATTGGCTCATATAACATACCTCGTGTTGCATCTCTCTTGTAACTTTCCTCTAGCCACTCCTTCATGTCGGGCGTGGGTGCAACAAGACCGATGCGTTTACCGTTCAACACCCGATGGTATAGGACAATCATTCCTGTATGTTTCTGCATCAACATCAAGGCTGTCATACCTATAGAGATTAAGTCTCCTTTATCCCACCAACGATTGATAATGCCTGCTCGTCGAGCTTCCCGAAGTATTATCTGTTCCGTGTTTCTATCATTCTCATGTTTGTTCTCTATCACCTTAGTGCGGAACAGGTCGATGTGATTCTCCTTGAACTTCTGTAGTTGATACTCTTGCTGTATCGCTCTACCTATAGCACCTGCGAGTGCCGTGCGCTTACGCTTGCGACTGATGCCATCGAGTACCGCCCTTGCTATCACCGTCGCTGTGAGTTCGGGTGTCAGCAGTCTGAAGAAAGGCTTAACTTTCTTACCTACCCCTGCACCCTCACCGTCAAGCCAATCAACGATACCTAAAGACAGAGGTACGATTGCTCTTGATAGCGCGATGCTACCTGTTGCAGTCGTAGTCTCTTGCTCTTTAGCTACACGTTTAGCGTTGCGCTTCGTGCGTCGAGAAGCACCCGCGATGAGTGCTTCCCGTTCTTGTTCATGTTGCTTAGACATTTGATGTGTTCCAAACGTATGCAATCTCTGTGCGCATCATGCGTCCTAACGTCGATAGCTGTACTAGCTTGCGACGCTTATCCGCAGGGTCGATGACACATTGAATTAAACCTGCACACTCACCGCCTCGTGGGTGGTCATCATCTGAACCTAGCAATCGTAGGTATCGTATGATTGAGCCGTGGCTAACACCCACCATATCCATCAGCTCTTTCACAAGCAAAGGGTTAGGGTCGTGTTCCATAACGTGCAGTAGTAGCGAGACACCTTGAGTCTCCAAGTCTCC
>Ga0098052_1001528_pt1 | contig 14413 bp, 14 predicted proteins | sample 15_taG_FD_81591 | JGI IMG/M metagenome (GOLD analysis project Ga0098052, IMG submission 81591) | Marine viral communities from the Subarctic Pacific Ocean - 15_ETSP_OMZ_AT15312 metaG | ecosystem: Environmental > Aquatic > Marine > Oceanic | place: Pacific Ocean | collected 2015-01-18 | reverse complement strand
TCATAGACTAGGGGATAACTACGTGTATAAAATAGCACACCTTGCGGACACGCATATAAAGAATTTAAAATTTCATTACGAATACAAGAAGGTATTCGAACAACTTTACGATATCCTTCGTAAAGAGAAAGTGGACTACATTGTTCACTGCGGCGACATCGCCCACACCAAGACACAGATTTCACCAGAGTTCGTTGAGCTTTGCTCCGACTTCTTTTCAAATCTAGCGAAAATCGCGCCAACCTACATCATCTTGGGCAACCACGACGGCAACCTAAAGAACAGCACCCGTCAGGACGCGCTGTCGCCTATTGTGAAGGCTCTGAACCTACCGGACCTACATCTGCTCAAGAACGCCGGCGAAACCGTCCTAGAGCCCGATCTCGCGCTCAATGTGCTATCGGTCTTTGACGAGGACAACTGGGTTGCGCCAAGCGATAACTCACGCATCAATGTTGCTTTATATCATGGTTCTGTATCGGGAGTCAAAACTGACACCGGCTGGGTGATGGATCATGGCGATCACGACATTGGCGTTTTTGCTGGCCACGACTACGCATTACTCGGCGACATTCACAAGACAAATCAAATCCTCGACACCGAAGGCCGTGTGAGATATTGTGGGAGTACCGTTCAACAGAATCACGGTGAGACAAATGACAAGGGATTTCTGATTTGGGAAATTGAAGACAAGAACCAGTTCCGCGTGAGTCACCATGTTTTGCTCAATCCCAAGCCATTCGTAACAATCGAACTCACGCCAAAGGGGCGCATGCCGCGGGGAACCACAGTGCCAGCAACGGCTCGCTTACGGCTCGTGAGTAATAATAATTTGCCGCTGGATGTAATGCGCAAGGCTGTTGAAGTAGCCAAACATCGCTTCAAGCCCGAGAGCATCACATTTCTCAATCGAGCTGCGGGAGAACGGGGCACCGTGGAAATCGGTGTAGGCTTCAAGGTAGAAAATCTTCGAGATAAGGGAGTCCAAGAAAATTTGATTCGTGAGTACCTCACAGATTACGAACCCACTGAAGAAATGCTAGAGCGCGTATTTGAACTCAACCGCAAATACAACTCACAGATTGAGGAAACGGAAGAGGTCGCACGGAATGTCAACTGGAATATCAACAAGTTTGAGTGGGACAATTTGTTTAACTACGGAGAGGGTAATAGTGTAGATTTCAACAACCTCAACGGCATTGTAGGCATCTTCGGAAAGAACTACTCGGGTAAGTCCAGCATCATCGATGGGCTCCTATACACCATGTTCAATACTACCTCCAAGAACGAGCGTAAGAATTACAACATCATCAACCAGAACAAAAAAGATTGCCGCGGCCTTGTAGAACTTCAGGTCGGCGAGAAAACCTATACTATTGAGCGAGACTCGACCAAATATGTCAAAAAGCTTAAAGGAGAGATTACGAATGAAGCTCGTACAAATTTGGAGTTTAATGGATTCGATCCGGTAGTGGGCGAGTCGATGAGTTTGAATGGGACAACGCGGAACCAAACGGATGCTCATATTCGCAAGCGATTTGGAACAGTAGAAGACTTTCTTCTTACTTCGATGTCTAGCCAGCTAGATAGTTTATCGTTCATAAAAGAGGGCTCCACGCGTCGAAAGGAAATCTTAGCTAAGTTCTTGGATTTAGACATTTTTGAGAGAAAGTTTAGGCTCGCTCATGAGGATAGTGCGGACCTAAAAGGAGTCATACGCCGTGTCGGAGACGCCAACTATGATAATGACATAGCTCTTGCCGAGGTTCAGTGCGAAGAAGCGCGCAAAGAACTGGAGAGTGAAGTTAGTTCCTGTTCAATAGAGAGGCAGAACCTAGTAGATGCTCAATTAGAATATGCCGAACTCACAGAGCAGATCGACTCCATCCCCGCAGAAAGGTTAGATATAAAGGCGCTTCTAGAATTGAAGAATACTTTGGGAGCCAAGATCGAAGATACCAATCTCAATATTATTGAGCTAAAACAAGAAGTTGTGGGGTATGACGAGAAACTCAAAGAGTACGATGACTTTCTTACTACAATCGACATAGAAGACCTACTAGAAAAGAAGAAGCAATATGATGAGTTCAAACAGAAGTACGATGATACCGTCAATCGCGCGCGCTTGATGGATAACGAATACAAGGGATTGAACAAGAAGATCGAACTACTCGATGAGGTCCCTTGCGGAGACCAGTTCCCAATGTGCCAGTTTATCAAGGATGCTCACCTAGCTTCAGTTGAACTCCCTTCGTTAGAGCTAGATATCATTAGCGAGATAGAAGACGCAAAAACCTATAGGACAAAGACAGCCTCTGTAAATTCTGCCGAGATGATAACTCTCATCGACACTTATAATACTACAATCATAAATAAGAACAATATTGAAATCGAAAAACGCGACAACAAGGTTTCAATTGAAAGGCTATATGCTAAGGTAAAGACCTATCGTTCCGAGCTAGTGGGCACACAGGAAAAGATTGATCTTTATGAAGAAAAGAAGGACCTGATCAAAAATATTGAGAGCCTGCTGGACTCCAGAGGAAAAGTACAAAACTCAATTGATCGTTCTCAACAGGCCATTCAGAACCTAGAGGACCTAATCAACAGCCACCACCGACAGATTGGCTCACTGGAACAAAAGGTAGATTCGCTTTACGAGAAGAAAAAAGAACTCCATGATATCCGGGAGGAGTACGCCTCTTATGATTTATTTATGAGATGTACCCATTCCAATGGTATCGCCTATGATATTATCAAAAAACGTCTCCCGGTCATTAACAGCGAGATAGCGAAGGTCTTGGCCAATATCGTCGATTTTGATATCTTCTTCCAGGAAGATGGCAGAAAGCTTAATATTCTTATCCGCCACCCGAAGCACGATCCTCGCCCCATTGAGATGGGGTCCGGCGCAGAGAAGACCGTCGCTGCCATGGCCATTCGGTTGGCCCTTCTGTCGGTCTCTTCGCTGCCAAAGGGAAACATATTTATCCTAGACGAGCCGGGAACTGCACTTGATGCTGATAATATGGAAGGCTTCATCCGAATCCTTCAGCTGATCAAGATGTATTTCAAGACAGTTATCCTGATTTCTCACGTAGATTCACTAAAGGATATTGTAGATATAGAGATCACTATTGATAAGAAAGACGGCTTTGCTACAGTTACTCACTAGCCCTACATGGGATAGTCATAGTTATATAATTGGAGAAAATAATGACGTAAGGCGTTCGTCTTGATATTCTCGTCCTTAGCAATGTACCAATGCCAGTAAGTCCTGTTGGCTAGTTCCTTAATCAATCTTTCAGTATTCTTGATATCTTGCTCTACCCAGTGAATGTGTCTTTCGCTTTCGGTGTCTAGCTCAAGCCCCAACTCGATTGCGAGAGTATAGAGAACAAACCAATTTTCTCTGTCGAACGCGTTCTTGGCTTTTTTGAATATTTTTTCATATCGCTCCGCTTCCTGAGGAGAAAAGCCTTTCGCTACGACTTTGTCGGGATGAGATACTTCGGCAATACGACGAAACAGAGTCTTCAGCTCCGATGACTTCATTTTTACCGCCTCTATTTCTTTCTCCTCTTCACTTTCTTCTTGAACCTCGTGCTCACTTGTTGCTAGTTCTGTGGACTCCGACGGGTCGCCGTCGCTTACTACATCCGTCTGTTCTTCAATTTTGGGCTTTGCTGCAGCGACCTTGAGATCTAAGTGTTGCGTAAGCTGAGTTTGAACGTCGGAAGGCAGCGCCTGAAAGAGTTCGGTGATTCGTTCCATAAAGAGTGCCTGAGCTTCGACACCAACTTCTTCATGATATTCCAGGTCAGCTTGCATAAATTCTGCTTTTTTGAGGGTTTTTTTGAGCTGGTACTTAAGTTGTTTGGACATAGATCTGGTTACCAGTCTAATTAGAATGAAGGAGTCTAATATAATGAAACATCTATTGGATAAAGGTTTAGAGAAGTTAATTTCTCGTAAGTTACTTGCATGGGGCACCGCAACTGCGCTATTGCTCTTTGCCGACCTAACGTCGCCCGATTGGGTAATGATTACCTGCGTGTACATTGGCGGCCAAACTGTAGTTGATACGGTTGCTCGTCTCAAAGGGGTGAAATAGTGACATTTCTAAAGGCCAAACTTATTGCAAAAAAAGTATGGCTCGGGGCCAAAAAGTTTTGGTGGGTTATCATTCTGGGCATGTTATTTGTCTGCGCAGCGCTAATCGGAGCCTTGACTCGTAATGGAGCCCTTTTGGCGGGAGTACTCGATTTACTTGAATCGAAGCGTGAGTCTCACAAGGCGGAGGTCGACACCCTTACCAGAATTCATGATACTGAGGTTGCTGAGAAGAACAAGCGCTTAGAGGAGCACCTCAAGCGCCGCGCGCAATTAGAAGAAGAATTCAAAAAGCGCGGAGAGGAACTTGACGCAGAGAAAGAAGCAGAACTTAAAAGATTAGTTGATGAGGGTTATAATGATCCTGAAAAGCTAGCACGAGACCTAGCTGACGCGTTTGGACTAAAATAATGTTGAGAAAAATCCTGTCACTTTATTTGGTGACATTTATGCTAAGTCCCACCATGGTGTGGGCAAACGAAGCCGAACCCTCCCCCGACTATGTGGTCTTACCTGTAGAGGCGGGAGATGTTGTTCCCTTTGATGGGGTGTTACTTTCACTAGACGCCGCGGCCAAAATTACCACTGAGAAGAAATTTGAAGATGCGGAGTGCGATCTGAGGATCAGCTATGAGCTGCACATGCAGGGGGAACGATTCCAATTGCAATTGGACTATAAAGATATCGAGATCGCATCTTGGAAAGACAAATACGAATCGATGATGATTCTCAAGAGTGCCGAAAACGATCGGCTCTATGAGTTAGTAACAAAACAAAAACCCAGCAGTGGTCCGCTTCTGGTGGCCTTAGGGTTTGGTATTGGGACGCTCACATCGTTGGGAATTTTTGCATTGTCGACGGAGATCGTTACACAGTGAGTATTCCCGAGGTAAGTTCTAGGGCGCGGCTAATTGCGTTTCTAAGAAAATTCTTTGCTTCGATTTCAGCCACGTGGCAGGCGCCCTCTTATATACCCTTTGGTTATGCCGGGAGTGCTTCAACCTCCGCCGCGACGATGCCGGCTTTTACGGTGTTCGACCAGGGATATCGAATGCCGGCTGCAGGCACTCTTTTAAATCTGTCCCTCCAAGTAACTGTGACCGTCTTCCCACCGGCACCCGCAACGAGCCGAAGCTGCTACGCATCTGTATATAAAAACGGAGTGTACGTCGACGGAGTGATCGTCACGATCACCACCGCTGGCCCCACCACTGGCGATTTTGGAGGAACGACCCCCTTGAGCGGTGTGAATGTGGACTTCGTTGCAGGAGACGTCATAACTGTCAAGATTGCTCACAGCGGCAGCGGACTGACCACCGAAAATTGGTTAGCTTTAGTCCGCATCTCAAACACTACGGTCTAGAAAATGTCAAATAAAGATCCTAACTACATCGCTAAAATAGAGAAAGCTATCTCGCAAAAGTACGGGGATAGTGCTACACTTAATCCTCGTCATGAGTGGGACGCCGAAAAAGAAAAAGAATACATCGCACAATCTCAGGAAGCACGCCGCAAGTTTCAGTCTCAAGACGAAACCCAAGACAATGTTGAACAAGACGGATTTTTGATAAATCAAAAACTACTTAGTAGAGACCAAAATAGGACTTGTCCTGTTTGTGAAAAGTATTCTTTTCATCCGCGTGATGATTTGTACATGAATAAGTTTGAAGCTTGCTTCGGATGTTTTAGTCGGTACATAGACGGAAGAGAAGAACGATGGATCGATGGTTGGAGACCTAACAAGGAAGAATAAGATGGCAACAGTATTAGAAATTATTCAAGGAATCGCACAGGCAGCAGCCAATGGTGCATGGGATGGCGCTCACTCCGCCGACCTTCAAGCTGACGGAAAAGCCCGAGACGCTGGCCTCAAGCGCCAGGACGGACACTTCATTAATGACCGCCGCGTGATGGATGGTTTCGGTGTCAAGTTTCATGGGCCACTTCTCCGTGTGACGTATCAAGCAGAAATCCGAATCAAGGATGTCAAACAGAACGGTTTCGAAAATGATGTGGAAGCCCAGATCGCTGAGATTGTTAAATTTCTGAAGAAGGAGTACAAAGCCATCACTGGTGACACTCTTACTCTCACGAAAGAAGGAGACTCTCACATTCTGGTCCAGAGGATTTCTAACTACCGTACCGACTGCCAGGCACATTGTGATTACCGCATCGGCGGTCTGACAGATGTGGTGGATGTCAACGAGGGAACAGACGACGAACGCCTGGATAAGGCCGTCCGGGATTGGTTATCTTTAGGTCCAAAGGGACGTCCCAAGAACGATACTCGCAAAGGTAAGTAACATATGTTATGGCGAACGCCCTTACTAAACAAGAGATACTAAAAGAGATAGTGAAAGCCGGCAAAGACCCGGTATATTTTACAATAAATTACTGTCGTATCTCTCATCCCCAACGTGGCCTAATCCCATTTCAGGCCTATGATTATCAGCGTGAGCTGCTAAAGGATTTTAACGACTATCGTTTTAATATCATTCTCAAGGCCCGACAGCTAGGAATCTCAACAATATCAGCAGCTTATATCGCATGGCTTATGCTTTTCCACCGCGATAAGAATATTCTAGTTGTTGCTACCAAACTCCAGACGGCCACCAACCTGGTTAAAAAAGTAAAAGCAATTATCAAGAACCTCCCCTCGTGGATGAGAATTGCGGATATTGAAATAGATAACCGTACATCGTTCGAACTTAAGAATGGATCCCAAATAAAAGGGTCTTCCACCTCGGGAGACGCTGGTCGTTCGGAAGCCTTGTCACTGTTGGTAATTGATGAGGCCGCCCACGTTGAAAAGCTTGATGACCTCTGGACCGCTCTCTATCCGACGCTATCGACGGGTGGTCGGTGTATTGCGCTGTCCACTCCCAACGGAGTGGGTAATTGGTTCCACCAGAACTGTGTTGAAGCCGAAGCGGGCACCAATGCGTTCAACATGACCACACTGATGTGGGACGTCCATCCCGATCGAAACAAAACCTGGTTTGAAAAAGAAACCAAAAACATGTCTAAACGCCAGATTGCACAGGAGCTTGAATGCAATTTCAACGTCTCCGGCGAAACTGTCGTCCACCCTGATGACATTCAATGGTATTTGGAACGCGCCGTAGCGCCAGAGTATCGGACAGGTTTTGACCGCAATTATTGGATCTGGAAAAAACATGACCCGGAGAAGACTCATTTGGTGGTCGCCGACGTTGCCCGCGGCGACGGTAAGGACAATAGTGCCTTTCATGTATTTGAGCTAGAAAGTATGGAAGTAGTGGCAGAATATGTAGGAAAGCCCACTCCAGATGACTTCGCAGACATCTTAGCTAACGTGTGTGCCGAGTACGGTAATCCTATGTTGGTAATAGAAAACAACAATATTGGCTTCGCCGTACTTAAAAAACTGCAAGATACAGGGTATCCTAATCTATATTACTCCGCTAAGGGAAACCACGCATATGTGGATCCTATAAGTGCGCAGTGGCAGTCTAACGTGATACCTGGGTTTACTACTTCTTCTAAAACTCGTCCCCTGATTGTGGCTAAGATGGAAGAGTTTATGAGAAATAAACTAATTAAAATTAACTCGAATCGTTTGCTTTCCGAAATGAAAACATTTATTTGGAAGGCCGGGCGACCACAAGCGATGAGAAGTTACAATGACGATTTGGTTATGTCATTCGCGATAGGGTGTTGGGTGAGAGATACAGTGATTGTAGAAAGTCAAAAAGGAATTGAGTATAGTAAAGAATTTCTGTCAGCTATTTCTACGTCTAAAACTAATATTTCCACCACCATCAATGGAATGCGTGGCCACAAAAACACAAAGGAATCTCAACGGAGTGCAGAAGCGGAAAAATATACTGATCAATACTTCGCTTTATTAAAAGGATAAATTATGGCCAACAATTCACGAAACACTAGAAACAATGCATCTCCCCTCTTTAAGCGACTCACCCGCTTACTTTCAGGACCTATTGTAAATTTCAGAGCGCAGCAAGCCCGCCAGGACCAGCGCAATAACTTAGATAAGTATCGCTATCGTTTCCGCTCTATGAGCGGTCAGGAGTTCAAGCGCGCCGACAATAACATGTCGCAGAACTATAACTTGTTTACTTCTGCTGCATTTCGCAACCAGAACCGTTCAGAGAGGTACCAAGACTTTGAGCAGATGGAATACATGCCTGAGATTGCCTCGGCCCTAGACATTTATGCTGATGAAATGACTACTTCCAACGAGTATGATAAGATGTTAAATATTACTTGTCTGAATTTGGAAATCAAAACCATCCTCAATTCTTTGTTTTATGAGGTCTTGAATCTAGATTTCAATGCGTTCGGCTGGGCTCGCTCCATGGTCAAGTATGGAGATTTCTTCTTATATTTAGACATTGATGAAAAAATGGGAGTGACCTCAGTTATTGGACTTCCGAATAATGAGGTTGAGCGTCTTGAAGGCCAAGACTCATCTAACCCCAATTATGTTCAGTATCAGTGGAATGGCGCCGGAATGACCTTCGAGAACTGGCAGGTTGCACATTTCCGCATCTTAGGTAATGACCGACACGCTCCCTACGGAACATCGGTTCTTGATCCTGCCCGCCGAATTTGGCGCCAGGTGGTGCTCCTAGAGGATGCTATGATTGCTTATCGTGTCGTCCGCGCACCCGAGCGCCGGATCTTTAAGATTGATGTAGGAAACATTCCTCCTCAAGATGTGGCACAGTACATGGAGAAAGTGAAGACAGAAATGAAGAGAAACCAGCTGGTGGATGCTACCACCGGCCGCGTCGACCTTCGCTACAATCCCCTTTCCTTGGAAGAAGATTATTTTATTCCCATGCGGGGGGGCGTCGGCTCTGACATCACTTCGCTCCCCGGGGCAAAGTCTCTTGACGATATTGAGGACGTCAAGTATATGCGCGACAAAATGTTCGCAGCCATCAAGATCCCCCAGTCTTATTTGACCAACTTAGAGGGCGACACAGAAGACAAGACCACCTTGGCCCAGAAAGACATTCGATTCTCTCGAACCATCCAACGACTCCAGCGTTCCATTATTAGTGAGCTGGAGAAGATTGCAGTGGTTCACCTTTATACATTAGGTTTCCGTGGCGAGGACTTGCTTTCCTTCGATCTTAAGCTAAACAATCCCTCGCGACTGGCAGAGCTGCAGCAATTAGAATATCTTCGAACCAAGTTCGACACAGCTAATGCTATCCCGGAGGGCACCTACAGCAAGCGTTGGGTGGCTCAGAATATTCTGGGGCTCTCTGATGACGAGTACCTTCGCAACCAACGTGAGACTTTCCATGATCGAAAGTATCAGCAGGCCCTCGAAGCGGTTACAGAGCAGGGCGCTGAAGATGCCCTGGGCGGAGATCTCGGCGGCGACCTTGGTGGAGATCTCGGAGGCGACCTCGGCGGTGACGACTTAGGCGGTGACTTGGGCGGTGACGACTTAGGTGGCGACTTGGGCGGTGATGATGCAGGGGGAGGCGACGATTCGCCCCTTCTAACAGCTCCCGGCCGACGAGAGGATATGACTGAAGCAGATGATGTCAATCATTATGAAAAGAGTTCTTATAAGACTGTTCAAAAGCGAGGCGGTGATCGTCGCAGACATGACCGATCAGGGCCCACAAGCCGGAACATTAAAAACACTGCTATACCCGAAGCTCCTCGCCTAGGCACGAACCGCGCCCGCAGTCCAGGCAGGGTGAGAGTTCGAGACCTGGGAATTGGAAAAATGGATTTCAAGTCACTAGTTGGACTGGAAGAGCAAAAGAGTTCTATTTATACTAGCGCAGAAACAACCTTGATTGAGGACACTAAAAAGGTTCGACGTCTGGTTGAACAGCTAGAGAGTACTGAGGTAGAGACAGATGAAACATAACAAAAAGAGAAATACAGCTTTTATTTATGAAACCCTGACACGAGAGTTAACCAAGGCTATTGTTGACAAGAAACTGTCACGCAAAAAAGCTATTGTGGGAATTCTCAAGGAACACTTAAGTAAAGAAACGGTACTGGGACAAGAGTTGGCTTTGTACCGTGTGCTACTCGAAACCACAAATCTTCAGGACAAGGTAGCTTCGCGCCTCCTAGAAGAGACCAAAAAGGGATATAATGAGCTAGACGAAGGGTCGGTCTTCGACGCTCAATCCCGTCTCATTGCAGCCATCAACAAGAACCTGGGTCAAGAAGTGTGGAGCACCTTCGTTCCTAACTTCAAATCGTTAGCGTCGGTAAGTGGCATCTTTAGTAAGAAGACAGCTATCAAAAAGCGCGTCTTGTTCGAGCAAGCCATCGTGGACAACATGAGTCGTCGCCCTGAAGCACCGGCGGAAGCACTGCAGCCATTGGATAATCTAACCTATCATTCATTTATCAAAAAGTTCAATACCAAATATAGTAGCCTCCTCCAAGAACAACAAGATCTACTTACCCACTATGTCACTAGTTTTGCCGATAATGGATTAGAAATGCGTATGTACCTTAATGAGGAAATTGGCCGGCTCAAAGGGGCTCTCACTGAAGCGACTAATGAGTCTACCGAACCTCTCCTAGTCCAGAAAGTAGAAGAGGTACAACATTATTTAGAGGGATTCCGCAAGCGCGAATTCGTTGAAAAGGATCTGAGCAAAGTGCTCAAGGTTCAGTCTTTAGTACAGGAACTGGTAGCGCATGATTAAAATCAAAATAGGCGGCCCACAGGCCACTTTAGAAATCAATGCCCGCAAGGCCTTGGACGGATCTTTACTTATTATGGATCACCAAAAGATTGATATCGCAGTGATGCCTGAGCAAATGAAAGTAGTGACCTTCCCCAAGACCACCTCCACTGAAGATGTCTATGATTACCAGAATCGTCTTTTAGAACTTCTATCGGATAAAGGCGTCATGGATCGAGGGAGCATCCAAGGAGGGAACGTGTTTCGATCTCTCGAAGGCGAGATCTTCCCGAATGAACAAGTGAACTCACTTCAGGCTGCAGTCTATGTAATCGGTGAGTGGCTCGTAAAAGAAGCCCAGCAAGAAAAGGTGGCTGACGATTACGAGAAAGAGTTAGAAGATATGTATACACACCCCGATGACCGCGACTCTACCGAATACGGTGAGGTCCCGCAACATGCAGAGAAGGGCTCGATGCGCCCGGGCTACTACTATTACCCGCTTAGAAATAGGTACTAGAACATGAGCGAGATGAAACTCATAATGGAAAGCTGGCGCGAGTATCGAGAGGTCCCGCCGGCCTTAAATGAGGCGGTTACCGTTGATACTCTTAAACATCTAGTATCACACATAATTCAAATTAAGAAGGCCATCGAAGCCGGCGATCTGGCTGCTGATGCCGGAGGAAAGATGCTCAGTGCCTTTGTTGATGTAATCTCTGGCGGCTCATTGCCGGCCGCGAAAAAAATGCTTGATAGCGCCGTGAGTGCCGCCAAGCTAGCTCCTCTTGCAACAGCCGGGCGCCTTCCCGATAAGGCCACCGAGAAAGCTCCGTTTTTAGATGTTTTTAATATTAGTGATGAGTATTCACAAATATTAGATGATCGTCTTGAAAATGCTTTTGTTAACCATTTGGCCAACGAGCTAGATGCCGGCAACCTTGATGGCGAGGATTTGGCAACGTGGGATGTAAATGCATATTTGGAAGATTGGTTAAAAACTAAATTCAACGATAAAGCTGTTGCTGGCGCTCCACCCAATCAGGTTGATGCAGCTAAGATTCAACAGGCACTCGGCACCTTAAAGAAGAGTGGGGTCTGGCAGGCCTTTAAGTCATTCTTCGGCTCGGCCGCCGGCTAGAAAGAAGAATTAATGGAACTATTACATTTTATACTTGCCGCTTACGGCATGACATTTATTATTATACACGGACACATCTTCAATAAGATACGCCCACCCTGCAAATCAATGGGCGGCTTCGGTCGTTTATTCCATTGCCATTTGTGCATGGGATTCTGGGTTGGAGTGTTTCTGTGGGGCATAAGTCCTTATACGGAACTATTTAGCTTTAGTAACCAACCCATGACAGCGTTCATGTGCGGTTGCATTAGTGCTGGAACATCATACTTCTTGAGTATGTTGGTCGAGGATTACGGGATCCGAGTGGTCCATAAAGGAGGTGAGCAATCATGAAAAAATGGATGATCCAACCAGTTCGACGATGCTGCTCAGGTAGTTGACTACTTTAGAGGAATAATATTATGGCGCGCAGAAAGAATACAAAACGAATAAACCCAAGATACTTCTTGAACGAGACAGTAAATCGCGGGGAAGAGCTTGACGAGGGCGCCCTCAATATAGCGCTGGATGTGGCTGGTCTTATCCCCGGTATCGGGGAATATGCTGACCTTGCCAATGCTGCTCTATATGCGAAGGATGGTAAGTGGCTGTTCGCTGCCCTCTCCTTGGTCTCCGTGATTCCAGCTCTCGGCGATGTCGTAGGCAAAGGTGGCAAGATAAGCATGTGGGCTGCTAAGAATTTCCCAAAGGGTGCCAAAGCGATCGCCAAGCATGGGCCAGAAGTTATCAAGGTAATAGAATTACTTCAGAAGCATGCGGCCACTGTGGCTAATTTGTTTGATGCAGTAGCACAGGACGAACGCGTGAAGGGCTACTTGGGCGGAGATGAAGGGGTGGCAGAGATGCAAGCAGCCTTAGATCAATTTGCTGCCGGCGGAGCAACGGAATGGCCCCCTAGCGCGGCACAAGCCGCAGAGGAATAAACAATGGCACAACTTCTACGAGAATTTTATGAACTATGCGAAGGCGGCGTCTGTCAGGATTTACTGACGGAATCCGAGAAGCGTTTTGTTAAGGAGGGCGGCATGATGCTCACCGGCAAACTACAGGAAGCCGATGTCCAAAACGGCAACGGCCGTGTGTATCCGCGAGGAATCATGGAACGCGAGGTCAAGCGTTATGCACAGATCGTCGAAGACAATCGCGCCTTGGGAGAACTCGACCACCCCGACTCTTCTATTATTAACTTAGCCAACGTATCTCATATGATTACAGAAGTATGGATGGATAACGCTTCAGTTATGGGCAAGTGTAAAGTTCTCAATACTCCTTCCGGCCAGATTCTTCGTGCTCTGGTGGAGTCCGGCGTGAAGATTGGAATCTCTTCTCGGGGAATGGGATCAGTGACAGAGCAGATGGGTAAGACCATTGTCGAAGATGATTTTCAGCTGATTTGTTTTGATATTGTTTCAGAACCCTCAACACCTAATGCGTTTATGGGTCTTTCCGAGAGCCAACTTATGAATGAGCAAGTCGAAAAGACAAACAAGGTTCTCAATTTAATCAACAGCATCTTAGAGGATTAGTCGTGCGAATAAGTCGTCCCGAGTTAGAGGCCCTCATCCAAGAAGAACTTCGCGAAGCCCTTGAGCAATACCCTGCTGATGCCATGGCCGAGATTACGGCGACTATTTTTAGTCTTGCTGACCAAGCCGGAGTAGAAACTACTCCTCAACAACGAGAGGACATCGTAGACGAAATCAACTTTCTTTTGCGAGGACAGGGATATCAACTGTATGAACAGGGATTAGTCTTCGCTGACCCACTCAATATTAGTCTGAACGGCACTTACGTCGAAGTATTGATGGATGATATTGATGACTTCCTCCCGGGATCTTGGGACAAAATAATTAATGCGTTTGCGAAAGGCGGCATCAACACAGACTTAGCGCCAAGGAACAACGCCTCGGAACCAGACGAAGAAGAAGAGGATCAGACAGATACCGTTGTTGTGCCGCCCGTTGAGCCCCCTCCGGAAGAACCCCCAGAGGAAGAAATCGAAGAACTTCAAGTGGGCGACATTATTGATGTAGAAGAAGCATTCGGCACCAAGGCGTCGAAGAAGCATTTCCTCCACAAAGTGCTCAAGCCCGGAACTTCTTATAGGGTAGCCTCCATAGATGATGGCGAGGAAGAGCCGCTTAGAATTGTGAATGTGGAAACAGAGCGCATGATGAGCGGTCTTCGTCACGAGGACTTTTTAGACTACCCTGAATTCTTTACTGTGAGGCAGGGCGACGATGAAGAAGAACTCACGCAAACTGTTGTAGTTCCTCCTGTCGACCCCCCTGAGGACGAAGAGGAAGAAGAACCCTTCGAGAACCCCTGGGGCTTCAAATGGTTCTGGGAAGAAGGCGCACTCGATGATTTGGGCGACGACAGAGAAGACTCAGAGGTCGTTCGCAATCTCAAGTCCATCCCCACCGGCAAAGAGATTACAATTGGGATCCTAGCAGGACTCGCAGGCACAGCAGGACTCTAC
>Ga0098052_1001523_pt1 | contig 14438 bp, 18 predicted proteins | sample 15_taG_FD_81591 | JGI IMG/M metagenome (GOLD analysis project Ga0098052, IMG submission 81591) | Marine viral communities from the Subarctic Pacific Ocean - 15_ETSP_OMZ_AT15312 metaG | ecosystem: Environmental > Aquatic > Marine > Oceanic | place: Pacific Ocean | collected 2015-01-18 | reverse complement strand
CGGTGCAGTAGGTACTGGTGAGATGGGTTACGACTTGTCTGCTGGCGATTATGTGTCGTTTCCAGATTCGGACGACTGGAGTTGGGGCAGTCAGGATGTGACTTTTGAGGCTTGGATCAATTGTCATGAAACGGACAGCCGGCCATATATATTTTACCAAGGGCCATCTAACAACAACTATTTTTATTTTGACAATTCCACTAATAACTGTGTTTGTGTTGGTGGAGGCGGAACGATGAATATCCAGAGTACAAATTTCAGTAGCCACACTGATACATGGGTGCATGTAGCTGCGGTGAGGTCAAGTGGAGCATGGAAGCTGTACGAAAATGGTGTATCTAAAACGCTGACTTTAAATACAAATCCAAGTTATAGTTATACAAACAATAGCGGAGTCTTGCAAATGGGACTTGGACAAGTAAACGCAGCAACACTAGATGAAATACGATTAAGTAATACGGCTAGATGGACAAGTAATTTTACTCCAGAGACTTCACCATACGAATCAGATTCAAACACAAAATTACTGGTTCATTGCCACGAGGCTAAAACGGGTACAACAGGATCAGGAGCCACGTTTACTGAATCAGGCAATGAGGCGAGAACCGGTACAGAAACCGGAACTGCTATAGAAGATACCGTACTCTATAAATTTTAGAGGTAATATGAAATATATACATGTAGACGCAGATGAAATAATTCACAATCAGCTTCCCAAAAACTGGCGCAACGTGTCTAACCTTCGTGGGCTTGAAGTAAGCGATCCTGCATACTTACTCACGCTTGGATGGAGACCATTGACAGAAGTTAACGCAGACTATGACGGCCTCACACAGGACAGATCCGTCCCTGTGATGACCGTAACGGCTACGGATGCTATAGCCACCTACACGATCTCTTGGATAACAAATGAGGCGGATGGTTTACAGAAACATAAAGATAAAAAGCTCGCTGCGATTAGATCAGAAGCGAGTGCGATCATAGTTGCCAAGTGGCCTGCATGGTTACAGAACAACATAGCCCTTGGTCTTGATCCTGATTTAGCTGTCAGTTGTACTGACGAAATAGCAAGTGTGCGTGTTGAGTCTAACGGCTTTGAAGATGACGTTAATGCTCTGGCAGTCATACAAGATGTTATTGATTACACCTATACTTTCACGGAGCTAGTTTAATGCCAAACGGAAAACGATTTAACAAGGTTGCATTTGAGGCTCGCAGGGGAGATGTTGTAGCAAAACTCACGGGGTTGTCTGATGCCCAAATAGATAAATATATTGATAGAAATGTAACAAACTTGGGTACAGCTAAAAAATACTTGAAGCGTCTTACAATAGTAACCCGTGAAGTGGGCATAATGGTAACTGGAGGTTAATCATACACAATGGCTACTAGTGGATCTGCTGATTTTTCTATAACGAGAAACGAGATATTACAAAAGGCTTTGGAAAGGGCTAAGATCCTTGCCCAGGGTGAGGACATGGATAGCGAAATGCAGAACTCTGCCCAGTTCGCCCTTAACCTCATGACTAAGGAATGGCAAGCGGATGGGCTTAATCTATGGGCTGTAGACAGGGAAGTAACCTTGTTTATGGTGAAAGGTCAACAGACCTATAGTCTTGGCACTTCAGGTACTCATGCGGCCAAGACCGTTGTAAGCACTCAGATGCGTGTAGCAGGGACAGCCTCTGATACAACGCTTGAGGTTGATTCTACTACAGGGATGACTGCTGCTGACAACATAGGAATAGTTCTTAGCGATAGCACATTGCAGTGGACAACCATATCATCTGTAACTGATAGTGACACATTAGTAATATCTGACGCTCTCACAGCCTCCTCTGCCATTGATAACTATATATACACCTATACAAATAAAATAGCAAGACCTCTTAGAGTTCTCTCAGCGAGGCGTAGAGTGGAAGGTGGCAACGATGTACCCTTGGAGGTCATCTCAAGGGAGGAATATAACTTTCAGGCTAATAAGACCGCTAATGGGTCTGTGGCAGAGGTTTACTACGACCCTCAGTTATCTAATGGTGAACTCTCTGTCTGGCCTACTTCTGACACAGTTAAAGACAGGGTGATGCTTACAACTCAAAGGCCTATTGAGGACTTTGATGCTTCTACAGATAACCCCGATTATCCTGTAGAGTGGGGGAATGCCCTTATATGGAATCTCGCTGAACAGTTGGCAGAGGAATACGGCAAGAGCAACAACATACTAAAAAGGGTTCAGATGCAAGCCATCCGGTCTAAGGACAGGGTGATGAAGTTTGACAGAGAGGATACGCATATCCTGATTCAACCGAGGTTTTATTAATGGCACAGTTAAATCCACAACCTGTATTCAAATGGTTCAAAGATGACGGAACAATAGCTTCCGGTTGGAAAGTTCACACATACGAACCAGGCACGACAACCAATAAAGACACTTACACAAATTCATCTCAAGGGTCAACTAACGCTAACCCTGTTATATTAAACTCCAGAGGTGAGGCTGATATATGGTTCAATGGTGTATACAAATTAGTCATAAAGGACGATTCTGACATTACTCAGGATACGATAGACAACTATGGCACAACAGACTCCTCATCTTCTTCAACTGCGGATAATCTTGCCCCTAACGGCGGGTTTGAAACAGACTCCAACGGAGACGGTATACCTGACGGTTGGACTCAAACAGTTTCCAGTGGATCTACTGCTTCAATCGATACAAGTGATCAGATAGAAGCGGCCCAGAGTTGGAAGCTCGTATCTACAGGTACAGCAGGGAGCAATCTGATCTCTACCTCTTTCATTGAGATAGACCAAAACCAAACTTACACGTTACAGTTTGAATTAAAATCTAGCATAGCAGGAGTAAAGAATCAGGTAGACGTACTATGGTACACAGCAGCGCAAGCTACAGTATCAACTACAAACGTGTATACCAATGCAGTTTCCAACCCAACAAGTTGGACTCAGAAGACCGGAGATCTAACTCCTCCTTCCACTGCTCGTTACGCTAAGATACAGTTATACGCATGTAACGATACGACTGCTGGAACGACTGCTTACGATGGGATAGTCTTTTTTGAAAAAAGAGGGGATACTACTTATTTAGGGTTAGGGGATACTCCTTCTGCTTTTGTAGCTAATCTTGTACCTGAAGTCAATTCAGGTGGAACTGCTATAGAATTTATAGACAGAAAGGTTCCAGGTTTCCTTAACAGGGCTAACTTCACTTGGGCATCTACAACCACGTTCACCATTAATGCAGGGGTATACCATCTTGCAGGAACGAGTGACCAGAATGTGATGTGGAACAGCGCATTGACATTCACCCCTGGCAGTGGTGGTAGCAATGCAGCCTCTACGGATTTAGGCAACAATGAGACTCATTACGTTTATATAGATGATTCTGCTGTAGTGACTCTAGGTGTGGCAACGGTTCTTACTAATTCAGAATTTATAAATAATACAACCGCTCCTACATTCAATCAGACCAAGAAGGGATGGTATAATGGCACTGATAGATGTGTATTTAGTTTTACCACAAATGGGTCTGCTCAAATAGATGAGTTTTTCCATGATGGTGGAGAAACACTTTATTTTGCCGATCAGGTAAGTGATTTAGCTGCTACTGATATAGATACTACATGGACTGATGTTACTTTATCTATACCAGGATTTTCTACTTCAGCTTTGTGTTCCTTTGATCATGGAGCTTCTGCTACAGGTGCTTTTTATTGGAGAACAAACGGACAGACAGCTACAACAGGCCACCAATTGACCGCTTCGGGAGGTTTGGGAGGAACTACAGTTATTACGGATTCAAATCAAATAATAGAGTTAAAAGAAAATGTCAGTGATACAGCAACCATATCCTGTAACACAAATGGTTGGCTTTTCCCAGGAGGAATGTAATGAAGTATATAATATATAATTCCAGTACAGGTTTAATAGTAGGTGGCCCCTTGACAAATCAGGCAGATGCTGATAGAATAGCAGGAACAGGGGAATCTGTTTTGGCAGTTACTGAGAAGCATATAGATAGGAAGACCAAACGTGTTTCAGGAAGTTTAAAACTTCGTAATTGGACTCAGTCTGAGAAGGATTCTGATACCGCTACTGAATTGGAGTCTAAAACAAAGATTAATAAAATAATAAACAGAAGCAGGAACAACCATTTAAAAGGTATTCCGCAAAATATACCGGCCATGAAGAAAGCTTTAGATGACATATATGAAATAATGTCCCGTAATGGGCTTCTAGTGGACGAATAAAGTGGCAGATCATGATATACCATTTTCAAGGCTGTCGGCAATAGAAAAGGGGCTTGCTGACCATATGGCAAGAGAAGAAGTAGAACTGACAGCAATACTTCAAGCTATACATGAAATGGACACACGTATGGAGGTGTTTATAGCTACAGAAAAAGGAAGGCACTCTGGTATAAACGACCGGCAAGAGCGAGTAGAGGCTGAGGTTATCCAATTAAGAAACAACTGGAACAAAGTGTTCTGGGGGGTTCTTACTGCGGTAGGAGGAGGTTTTACGACAATGTTTTATTGGATTGTTGGCAAATGATTTGGGATACACTTAAATTCTTCAAGGAAGAAGAATTCAGATGTTCTTGTTGTGGAAGAGGCAAAGAAGAAATGGACGCTAATTTCTTGAGATTGTTAGACCTTGTCAGGGCCATATATTCTAATCCTCTAGTGGTGACAAGCGGTTATAGATGTGAGGAACACGACATCAAAATAGGTGGTAAAGGTAACCATACCACAGGCAAGGCTGTTGACCTCCTTGTCCCTGATTCTGCTGACAGACTTAAAATGGCCCATGCAATATGTAAAGTAGGACTACATAGAGTTCTTATATATAAACATAAACCTCATATTCATATAGATCATTGCCTAGATAAAACAGGGGGTTTGTTTGCGATATGCGATTAATATTAATTATACTAGCTTTAATGATCGTCAGTTGTAGTTTTAAATTTCAGGGTGAGTTTAGAACTGCTGGTGCGCCGGCTGAAAGAAAGGCTTCCATCATAGAGGAGACTGATAGTTCTAACAGAAGCAGTGTAGTAGAACAAAAAGGAGGAGACTAATGAAATGGCGTTTATTAGAATATTTCCCAATTATTTTTTGGGCGATGATGGCACTGACACTGATTATAGTTGCAGGGTGTGGAGATGGGACTTTCGCTACTACGAATGAAAATCACACGACAGTAAACACAACCACAGAAATCAATGATTCGGAAGATGTGGTTATAGGAGATAGCAATGAAGGATCGAACACCGACACAGCAACTGCTAGCTCTTGCGGGTATCTTGAGACTAGCCAAGAGCATGGGTCAGCTCTCGATGTCCGTTGCGAAGGCCCGTCAGATGTTATCTCAACTGCAACGTGCTCAGACGATACAACAGAAACAACCGCCATCATGTGCAGTGGAGATTGGGTTACAGTCGATCCGTTATGCGGAGCAAGCACCATACAAGTTGCAAGCGAGGCTTGTCCAGAATTGACGGGCACGGGGACTACAGATTCGTGACCCCGGTATCTTCTATTATAGGGTTGGTTAGAAGAATAAAGGGATGGCGCAGAAGTAGACGATTAAAGAAACTAAATGTGACAGCAGATGCTCTCTGGAGAGAGATCAATGCAGTTAAACTTGAGAAGATGAGGAAAAGATAATGTTAGGGATAATTAAAGGGATAATGACTTTAGGTGGAACTCTTGCTGGATACAAAACTTATATAGGTGCGTTCTTCCTTATGACAGGAACACTTGCCGGTTGGGGTGCAGAAGTTGTAATGCCCTGGTTGGAAGGTGATATGGGTATATTAGATATGATTAAAATGTCTATGCCTCATTTTGCTGCAATGGGTGTAGCCCTTGGATTGGCTGGACTCAGGAAGTCTAACGAATAAATGCGTATCCCAGTTCCCTTTGTTGGTTCTCAGCATGAGGCTAGGAGTAGTCTCGCCAATGACCAATTAACCGTTAACTTTTATCCAAGTATTCAGGAGAGGGGAGCGAAGACGAAAGTTGTGTTGTACCCTACTCCAGGGCTGAAAGCTTTGGGCAACAAGGGAACTGGTGTTTGTAGAGGAAATGGAGCAGTATGGCAGGGGAATGCCTATTTTATAAACGGCGATTCTCTCATAAAGATAGATGCTAATGATACTTTCACTATTATAGGGACTATATCAACTGTAGCAGGGTATGTAAGCATGGCAGCAGGAAGAACTCATCTATGTATAGTAGATGGAACTGCCGGATATACATATAATGGAACAACTTTAGCTGCTATATCAGATAGTGATTTCCCTAACGGGGCTAGTTTTGTTGAATGGGTTGATAACTATTTTATAGTAAACAAACCTGATTCAGAACAATGGGCTATATCTAATTTGGATAATGCCACTGCATGGGATGCGTTAGACTTTACAAGTGCAGAACGTAGACCTGACAATGTGCTAAGACCTATATGGTTTCGTGGTGATTTACTTGTAATTGGAGAAGATACTTCAGAACTTTACTATGATTCGGGAAACGCAGACTTCCCGTGGGAAACTTATCCGAATGCTGTATTCGAGCATGGATCACCAGCGCCGGCTTCTGCCGCTGTTGCAAACAAAACCTTCTTTATGCTTGCAAAGTCCAGAGAGGGTGGATTTCAGGTTATCATGTCTCAGTCAGAGACACCTAAACCTATCTCTGACCAGAGTTTGGAGTGGCAGTTGCACCAATTGTCAAGTGTGTCAGACGCATTTGGATGGGCATACCAACAGCATGGACACACGTTCTATGTATTGACGTTTCCTTCTGCTGGCAGGACATGGGTATACGATGTCAATGTTAATATGTGGCATGAGAGAAAGAGTGGTAATGGGGCTACAGCAGGTAAATGGAAAGCCTTTGGACATGTGTTCTTTAATAATAAACATATAGTAGGTGATGCAGGATCAAACGATTTTTATACATTGGATACTGACACATATACAGATAATACATCGGCTATAGTGAGACAGAGAAGAACATCTGTTTCGCATAAAAGCGAACAGATGATTACGTTCAACAGGTTAGAAGTAGTATTTGAACCTGGGGTAGGGCTGACAGGCACAGGGCAGGGTAGCGACCCTGAAGTGATGTTGAAGTATTCAGACGATGGTGGTAACACATGGTCGAATGAGAAGTGGAAGAAGGTAGGCAAGAAGGGTGAATATAGCAAAAGGGCTGTATGGTACAAATTAGGCGAAGGTAGGCGTAGAATTTTTGAAATTACAATGTCTGACCCTGTTGAATGGGTGATGTTGGACGCTTATGCTGACGTTGAGATAGGACAGGAGAACTAATGCCCACAGAAAAAGCTATTAACTTTGCTCCAAGGGTGAGCATGGTCCACAAGGACGGGAGTCTTTCATGGGATTGGAGGAGATGGTTAGACCGTCTTGTACCTCTTATCCCTAAGATAGAGACATACTCAGTTACACTAGATCCTGCATCTATAGCAGCCAACACGACAGCAGAGCAGACCTTCACTGTGTCTGGTCTTAAAACAAATGATATTATCACTATAAACAAACCCTCCAATACTACGGGTGTTGGGATAGTTAATGCACGGGTTTCCGCTACGGATACACTTGCAATTACGTTTATAAATGCGACAGCAGGAGCGGTGAACCCTGCATCAGAAACTTACAAAATAATAAGTACGAGGTTATAGTTATGACTAGTTATTATGGAACTCCTGTTATAAGCCCCCAAAGCCCCCACTATGTGCCTGGGGTAGGATATGATGTTTCTAGTAATGGAGTACCTAGCCCTCCAAGATGGGATTACTTGGGCCCTCCAGGTCAGTACGCATACAGAGAACAGATGCCTTGGTATAAAAGAATGTATGGAGATATGCCTAGTGGTGGTTCTAGCGATGAAGTACGAGTACCTAGTAACTATTTGAGGTATACTGGCCCTCCAGGTCAGTATGCATACAGGCAACAGATGCCTTGGTATAAGAGAATGTATGGAGATATGCCTGATGGGTTGGCACCTTATGATAGGGGTATAACTACAGCCCAACAGTATAGGCAGAGCGTCCAAGGCGATCAACAAGGCGGTCAACAAGGGCCGGATGTAGAAAACAACAGACCTCCTCGTGGGGGTGAGAATATTGATTTCATTGGTAACCGACCAATTCCCAAGATATTACCTGACCCCACAGAACATATAACAGGATTTCCATTAGCAACAAGCCCTTTAAGGGCCATCGATGGAACTCCTGTTATAGGTGGAGTCGCACAAAGGGTAGCAAACAACAGACCTCCAGCTAGTAGAGGCTTTGTAGGCCCAGGTGTTATAGGTGCAGTCGCACAAAGGGTAGCAAACAACAGACCTCCTCGTGGGGGTTGGGGTATTTCCTCCCCGCAGGTAGTAGGAGGGTATATCCCAAGACCAGCAGGCGGTTCATCTGGAGGGATATTTAACATGCCTGGGGTAGTAGCAGGAGGGTATACCCCAAGACCAGCAGGAGGGTACGCTCCTTCTACTGATCCCGCTGTTGATGGGTATGGAACCCTTAAACCATCTCCAGGTAATGGATTGCAGACTTACGGGCCGTTTAATCAATTAACTCCTAATGCTGGGTACAATCCTAAACCAAGTGGAGTAGGGTTTGCGCCAATGACTCCCTATTATAGGTAAAGATTATGGGATTACTTGGAACAATAGGCACCGTTGCAGGTGGCGTTATAGGTGGAGTCTACGGTGGAGGTAACTGGGCGGCAGGTGCATCCATTGGAGGGTCTATAGGTGGGATGCTTGATGGCAACCCTGAAGCGGACGCACAAATGGGTGCTGACCACGGTACTCAGGTAGCTAACGCTGCAAATATGACTAAAGAATGGGAAGCATGGTTGATGCAATCAGGTATAGAGGCTTCAAAGATAAACAGTGATAACACTTGGAAACACTTTGAGAATCTTGTTGATCTAAAGAGGGGGGAGAATGAGGCCATACTTGCACAGAACAGAGATAAGAAAGACATTTTCAATTCACAGATAGATTATGCCGACACCTTTGCACTTTATGGGAAGCCAGGAGATACTTGGGCACCACAAACTCCTGCAATGAGCAATGTGGATGTAGGTGGATACCAACAGCTAGCGTCTAATGTCCCTGATCTTAACGCAGGGGGTGGAATGCAAATGGCTCAACTCCCTGATGGAACGTGGGCAATGACTGATAATGGAACTCAGATAGGGCCAAGTATGGACCCCCATGTACAAGCCCCTCCAAGACCTTCAGGTGGAGGTGGAGGAATGGGTGATCTAGGTAGTATATTGGGACTGGGCTTGAGTTTGTATAACAGTGGGGCTTTTGGCGGTGGTTCTTCAGGGGGTCAGGGTGGCCCAGGTCCTGGTGGAAGTTTTCCAGGATCGGGTAGTGGAGTTGGAAGTCAATCTCCTGGATGGCCTGTTTATGATTTCCCACAACAGGCGTGATGGGATAGGAGGATAAAATGGTAATGGGATACGGTGGTTATGGCCCTATGGGTGGCGTTTCTTACCCACTAGGTGGAGATATGTATGGTATGGGGTACAACCCCTATGGGATGTATCAAGCCCCACAGATGCCTGAGATCTCAGGTGGGTATCAATGGGCTACAATGGACGAGAGGGCTGCTGTAGCAAGAGAAGACCAGAGAAGGTATGAGGCTGCTTTAAGGGAGCGTCAACCTTACATAGAGAGCGGACACAAGGCTTTAGGTAAGCTTAATGAGTTGGTATTTGGTAAGGAAGGTGGAGGTTCTACCTCTGCATATGATGCTTTAATGGCTTCCCCAAGGGTACAGTTTGCAATGGAGCAGGGTTCTAGGGCGCAGAACAGGATGTCCAACGCACAACACAGGTCAATGAGCGGTCGTGCTTTCAAAGAGATGCAACGGTACGCACAGGGACTTGGTTCACAGTTATATGGTGAAGTGACTGATGATTACTATAAAGCAGCTCATAGTCCGTCTCCGTTTGGATGGCATCCTTCAGGAGGAGCATCTGACTATCCCACATTAGATGACTATGAGGACAGTAATTCTAGTGGACACAACGCAGGGGGTGGAGGAGTATTCTCTGGCGGACACAACGCAGGGGGTGGAGGAGTATCCTCTGAGGGAGATAACCCGTTTCCACCCGACAGCCCATGGGATACTAATAATGCAGATTCTGAGGAGGCAATAGGAGTTAATAAGCCCGACGCAACTAACCCCTACAATCCATTGCAGACTTACGGGCCGTTTAGTCACTTAACTCCTAATACTGACCAATTTGGATTTGGATCACCAGCAGGAGAAGCGTAAATGGTATACAGACTGCTGATACACAAAGTATAATGTACTACCACGGGTTAACTAAAGGGCCAATAAAAGGGAAACCTGTTACACCTTTCTTCTTCACAAGCGAGGAGATGGTAGCTAGGGCTTATGGGCCTGTGGTAAATGTAGGTTTCTTTACAAAGAAACCTTTAATACTTGATTCCCCTGCATCTTTTGAAGAGGCGTGGAATGAAGGAGGGTCGGATTTAGGGTACATGATGCACCCTGATAAAACTAGTAGGTTTACTTCATGGGCAATTAAGAAGGGATATGATACAATAGTGATAACCCCTAATGCCTTTAAAGGTTTTAATAAAGCTTATTTCACAGTGGGGAACCCACAGGTGATAGCACTAAAAGACAATGTTTGGATAGGATAAAATAATGGCAATGCCAGCAATACCACGACAAAGGTTCCAGAACATAGATACGGGGGCTGACCAACGTATAGCGTCTAATGTTCGCAACCAGAACATGATGTTTAAAGGTCTTGAGACTCTTGATGTTGAGCAGAAGAAAGAGAAAAAGATTCAAGACATCACCCGTGGCAGACAGTCTCTAGGTGAAATAAACAGAATAATGGAACAGGAAGACTCCCTGATGAATAAAATGGGGAACAATCCTAGTATGGGTGCTAAAGGCAGTGGTTATGAGGGTATACAATCTGTTTGGAGAGACTTTGTTGCGAAGAAGGTAGCCGGTGGTGCTAAACCTACTGACTTCCCTCCCCAATACTCCCGCCCTTACCTCAACCAAATGAGGGATGCATTGGTAGCAGAAGTACAGGCAAGACATGGCGTTGATATATCCCAAAGGTCAGCAGGTGGTGAGGAGAGGCTTGCGAAGGCAACAGCGAAAATGCTAAGGAAACAGGAGGTTGATGATGCAGCCACAGTAGCTCAAGCTAAAATTGCTGCCGCAGAGTTGGCAGAGAAGAGAGCGCTAGCAAGGGCAGAGTTGGCACAGCGGAGAGCGCTAGCAATGTTTAAAGCTAGTGAAGAGGGTAAGAACTTCAGAGCAGATGCTAAAAGGGTAAAAGCCCTTCAAGAAGCGGATGATAAACGGAAGAAAACAAGACTCGATGACGCTTATAGAAAGTATGCCAATACAAGGAAAGAGTGGGCAAGGGTAGCAGGTGACGGTTATTCGTTTGAGGAATGGATTTCCAAACAAAACTCGCTGACAAGGAAGATATACACGGATGCAGTCAGGGTTATTAACAGTAATGAGGATATCAATGCTAAACCTGGTTCTGAATTGAAGGTGAACTTTAAGAATAAAAAGGAACTTCTCAGCGGTCTTTCTAAACATATGGAGAGCAAGAAGTAATGTCTGATTTTATAGCCTCTTTAAGGGCTGAAATACCCGAAGAGTACCAAGAGGTTTCTGACGAAGAGTTATTGTCCACTTATTATGACACTCAACTTAAAGGCGAAACTGATGCAAAGAAAAGTGACTTCTATGAGTACATAAATTTTGAAACAGATCGCATGAAGAAAACCCGTGAACAGGTAGAGGGGGTATTAGAAGAACAGACTGCTGCTGATATTGTAAACCCTTTAATGGGTAGTAAGCAATTAGGGGCGTTTGCGACAGGCATTGGTGCAAGGTCAAGGGATATGTACAGAGGCATACGACAACTCAGAGGGTATGACCCCTCAATGTATGAGGACCATGAACTCTCTTCAATGGTGCCTTCAGAGGAAACGGCAGAAGAAGCCCAGGCATATGATAAATCCCAAGAAGAATTTATACGCAAACTTGAGGCAGATAAGGAAGTAGGAACCGCAGCTACTATAGGTGGTTATGTAGGGATGATGATGGACCCTATAGGTCTGGCTGTCCCTGTTTCTAAAGGCGCAAGCATAGCCCGTATGGTAGGGACAGGTGCCGCAGTAGGAACGGGTATGGGTGCCTTAAGCTATGTCGATGAGGGCGGTTCAAGGGCATCTCAGGCGGCTTTTGGAGGCGCTGTAGGTGGTGCTGCGTTAGGATTCCTTGGCTTAGGCGCTAATGTATGGAGGAAATTAAGAGGGAACAATGATTTGATTCCTTTCCTTAAAGGCAAAGACCTTACCGAAGAAGAAATATCTGTTGTAAACGATGTCATTAATACCCACTTTGGGTTAGAAGATGAAGTGAGAAGAGTTGCCAAGGAGGCAGGTGAGGCTTATCCTCAGTCTAAAGAGTTGGATGTCGGGGAACTTAGTGACACTGAGATAGAAGTTCTTATAGGGGCTAAACAAAAGTTGGAAGACCCGTCTGAAAAGATGGGGAAGGAAACTCTTGAACTTCTTGATGAAGCGGAAAACCTGAGAGATCAGCAACCTGGGGCTTCAGGCATAAGAACTGAAGTAGATGAGGAACTGCATGGCACCGATTGGGGTAAAAGACAAGAAGTTGAAGGCGATATTGCCGAAGACTTTGGACAGGATCTAACTCCTCAACCTATTGCTTTGATTCCCGAAAGAGTATCACACAACTATAATGTGACTCCAGAGGGAGAGGCTATCCCTAAAGGTGCTTATCAGGCAATGGAAGAAGAGGCTGAAATGCTGGGACGACAAGCTGAAATATCAGGAGAACGTCAGTCCACTCAACCTTTGAAACCTGGAGTTCCTGAACCTTCCTTGGGTATGTCTCAAATGGATCTGTTGCACAGGGAAGCTATTGGAGCCAAGGAAGCAGTCGAGAGGGCCGCTTTACACAGAGCAGCGAGAGGGGTGGATGCCCCTGAAGTTCCTGAAGAGTCCCTTGCGGACGCAGCTAGAAGAACATATGGGGCGCAGGTTAGCTCTAACGCATACCTTGATCCGACAAAATTGAGGGAAACAACAGAGAATATAGCCCATCTTTATGGGAAATATGTAGGAGATCCATTGTGGACGGCTGTTCAAAAGAACCCTGGCCAATCCATGTCTTCAGCCCTTGGGGCAATGTATGGAGCGCAAGAGATAGAATCTGATGATTCGGCCCTTGAAGCTATAGGTAAAATAGCAATGGGATCTGTTGTAGGGTTTGGCGGTTCTCGTGCTTTATCCAAAACTTCAGTGGGCAAGGTAGCAGGTAAACTCTTCATTGACAACTTTGGCCTTGACCCTCTCTACACTAAGATGAGAAAGAACCGTCTTGTTCATAGAACTTTAATAGCTAGAGACTTTCTCAAGGTAGCCCAAGAGACTGCTGTCCTCCCTACCGACGAAAGGGCTTTAGCATATAAAATACTGCAAGGAGAGGCTCCTGCTAACAGTGACTTGGCCCATCTGACTGATGAGGCAAGGGCAACCATTTCCAAGTGGGGACAAGAGATGGTTGACTTAGGTGTCCTTAACCCTAACACATTCAAGAAAAACATATCCACTTACATACACAGGTCTTACTCTGATTACAAAGAGGGTATAAATAAACCTTTTGGCAGGAAACTAAAGGCCATTGGGGACTCTTTAAGACAAAGAGGGAAGACTAAAACTGTTCCTATTAAAGAGTTGCAGTCACACTTGGACGCTGGCGCTGACCTTATTAAAAAGAGAGGTAAGACAGCAGAGGTGAGGTATCAACTCACAAAAGAAGAAAGGGAGATGTTAGGGGAGATAGAAGATGCTTCTTTTGCTTTAGCTGAAACTGGACGACTGATGAGTAATGACATTGCTACCTTCAGGTTCTTTAAAGATATAGCTGATAGTAAGCAGTTCTCAACTTCTGATGAAGCCCTTGGGTTAGAGAGACATTGGAAGCAAATAAGCAATGATTTCCTCGAAGGAACCAAGGTCAAGAAGTATGGACAACTAGCAGGAAAGTATGTTCCTCCTGAGATATACGAAGATCTAAGTGAGATCAGAAGGGCTATGGACTCATCTGATGGAGCAACTGCCAAGGCATTTAAGACTTGGAAACAGTTGATGGGTATGTGGAAGGTCTCCAAAACAGCCCTTAACTTCACCGTCCATGTGAACAACATAATGTCCAATGTGGTTCTGTTTGACCTTTCCAATTCTTCATGGAAAACCCTAGCAAGGGCAACTAAAGAACTTTCAGTAGCCTCAACAGGCAAGAAATCACATTACCACGACATGGCT
>Ga0098052_1001518_pt1 | contig 14453 bp, 11 predicted proteins | sample 15_taG_FD_81591 | JGI IMG/M metagenome (GOLD analysis project Ga0098052, IMG submission 81591) | Marine viral communities from the Subarctic Pacific Ocean - 15_ETSP_OMZ_AT15312 metaG | ecosystem: Environmental > Aquatic > Marine > Oceanic | place: Pacific Ocean | collected 2015-01-18 | reverse complement strand
GGAAAGTAGAAGAAAAAGTATTTGGGTACTTGTTAGATAACCCATTGGCTACGGCAGATGAGATCACCAAGGCGGTTGGTTGTTCATATAGTTACGCAAGTAAAACATTAAATCGCGTAGGCACACCAAAAGAAGTTTTCGTGAAAGAACAGTTCAAGAAAGAAGCTAACCGAAGTGTTTTACTTGATGAAGCATCGCGCCTAACGTCTGGCGAGCGGAACAAAGATTATGGTGACCCTGTGGAGAACATGACCCATATAGCAAATATATTTAATGCTATGACAGGGCATAAAATAAAACCCTCAGAAGTGCCTATGTTTCACATCGCTACAAAGTTAGCGCGTAAGAAAGAAAGCCCCCTTAAGAGAGATCACTACGTAGACATTATGGCTTACGTTGGTATTGCCTATGAGTGTGAAGTGGAGGAAGAGTGATGAATTGTTGGCACTGTAGAACGGAGTTAATTTGGGGTGGCGATCACGATATAGATGAAGAAGAGGGTGTTTGGTGTATGGTAACTAATTTAAGTTGTCCTAACTGCAACGCACACGTAGACGTATATTTACCGAAAGAAGATAACGTGGGGGAAGAGTAATGGATCTAATCACACTGGACTTCGAAACCTTCTATGACAAGGAAACATCTTTACGTAAGATGACGACTGAAGAATACATACGTGACCCCAACTTTGAAGTGATTGGGGTTGGTATCAAAGTTAACAATCAAGAAACGGAGTGGGCGAGTGGAACACATGAACAACTCAAGAGTTACTTACACACCTTTGATTGGGCGAAGTCTATGGTACTCGCTCACAATACTATGTTCGATGGTGCTATTCTTAATTGGCATTACAATATTTATCCTCGCGTGTATACCGATACTCTGTGTATCTCCCGCGCTCTTCACGGGGTGGAAACTTCTAGTAGTCTCAAGGCGTTGGCTGAGAGGTATCAGATCGGAGTTAAAGGAGACGAGGTACTCAACACCCTTGGAAAGAAAAGGAAAGATTTCTCGGAAGAAGAACTAAGTAGGTTTGGTGACTACTGTATTAATGACGTAGACCTGACGTACAAACTCTTCTCTATTATGGTTAAGGGGTTTCCAAAGGATGAACTCAAGCTGATAGACCGTACATTGCGTATGTTTATTGAGCCTATCTTAGACCTTGATTTGAATCTGTTAGAACAACATCTTATGGAAACACGTTCTCGTAAAGATACTTTGTTGACCAACGCAGGCGTAGACAAAGCTGATTTGATGTCAAACCCTAAGTTCGCTGAACTACTTGAAGGGTTAGGCGTGAAACCGCCTATGAAGATTAGTCCGACTACAGGTAAAGAGACGTTTGCCTTTGCTAAGTCTGACGAAGGGTTCAAAGCACTTGAAGAACATGAGAACGAGAAGGTACAACTTCTTGTAGCGGCGCGTCTCGGTAACAAAAGTACATTGGAAGAGACACGGACACAGAGGTTTATTGATATATCTAAGCGTGGCCTGTTGCCTGTACCTGTAAGATACTACGCGGCACACACTGGACGGTGGGGTGGCGACGACAAGATTAATCTGCAAAACCTACCAAGTCGTGGACGCGATGGGAAGAAACTCAAGCGTAGCATCATTGCGCCAGAAGGGTGTTCTCTCATTGATTGTGATTCATCACAGATTGAAGCGAGGGTGTTGGCTTGGCTTGCCGAGCAAGATGACCTGACCCAATCATTCAACGCAGGAGAAGATGTTTACAAGAAGATGGCTTCACGCATCTACGGAGTCCCCGAAGAAGATGTTGATAGAAATCAAAGGTTTGTGGGTAAGACTACAATTCTTGGTGCAGGTTATGGTATGGGTGCGGTGAAGTTCCAAGCACAGTTACAGACGTTTGGTTTTGACATGGAACTTGATGAAGCACGGCGTGTTATTAGTATCTACAGAGAAGCGAATTGGAAGATAAATCAATTATGGCGCGATGCTCAGAACATGCTCACAGGTCTATCTAACAGAGATAACATTCAGTTTGGGCTAGATGGTGTACTCAAGGTGGTTGACGGTGCGGTACTATTACCATCAGGACTGAAGCTGAGGTATGATGATCTACAGTTTACACAGACAGATAAGGGTGTAGAGTTTGACTACAAAACAAGGCGTGGTCGCACCAGAATATATGGCGGTAAAGTGATCGAGAACGTATGCCAAGCGATAGCGCGTTGCATTATTGGCGAACAAATGCTACAAATAGCTAAGAAATATCGTGTCGTACTGACGGTACATGACTCGATTGTATGCTGTGTAAAGGACGATGTATTGGAAGAAGCGCAAGAGTATATTGAGAAATGTATGCGTTGGACACCTCATTGGGCAGACGGCCTACCTATCAACTGCGAGAGCGGTACAGGCAAATCATACGGAGATTGTGAATGACACGAAGACTTGAAGAAGATGGGTACAATGTAGTTATGGGTGTGGGTAAACAATTAGTAGGGGTTAAGAATGATTTTCTATGTTGCCCTGAGTGCGAGTCAATACAACTATATATGGGTACAACGCCTTTTGAAATAGTACAAAATACACATAGTGTTGTTATTCAACTTACTTGCAATGAGTGTTCAACGAAATCAGAACTTGCATTATTTAATGACCATGTTGGGCTTGATAAACTTGTTACACGTATAAATTGGGTACAGAAAACAACTCCCTACGTGATGACTACTCACGACAAGTTAAGTCAGCTTTCCCTAACGGGGGTTAGCAGTGAATTAAGGGCATACGCAGATAAATATGATCTATGGGATTATGAAGCAGGTGAACCTTTACCCGAAGGTGTACCACCTTTTAAAAAAGAAGATTATAGAGAGATCAAAGAAACTAACGTGGTAAGTATAAGAGACGAAGAGCAAAGATGAGTATAGCACCGTGGTCATTTAGTAAGATTAAGGCGTTCGAGCAATGCCCCAAACAATTTTACCATATGAAGATAGCTAAAGATTACCCCGAACCACAAACAGATGCCATGCGGTATGGTACTGAAGCCCATCTTGTGGCTGAAGAATATATAAGAGATGGGAAACCAGTGCCTAGTAAGTTCTCCTACATGGAGGGCGCCCTGGAGTCACTTAACAAAAGACGTGGTAAGAAGTTAACAGAAATAAAGATGGGGTTGACCAGAGAGCTAAAGCCTTGTGGCTTCATGTCTAAAAACGTTTGGTGGAGAGGTATAGCTGATCTCGTAATTGTTGATGATAGTAAGGCGTGGGTCGTGGACTACAAGACAGGTAAGTCTTCCGCTTACGCAGACAAAGGGCAATTAGAACTGATGGCACTCGCTACGTTTAAGTATTTCCCAGAAATAAAACAGGTGAACGCCGCATTATTGTTTGTCAAAATAAATAATATCGTTAAAGATAAGTACACCGAAGATATGATTCCTTCTCTATGGGAGAAATGGATGTCTAACTACAAGCGTATGGAGATAGCATACGAGAACGATACTTGGAACGCCCACCCTAGTGGGTTATGCAAAAGACACTGCGCTGTAATAGAGTGCGTATACAACGGGAGTAACTGATGCCATATACTAAATCACCTAGACCCTACAAGAAAGAATACAAAAAACAAAAGGAACGTGGGGAACACCCAGATAGAATGGAACGGCAACGTGCCAGACGTGCTTACGACAAGAAAAAAATAAACCGCAAAGGTAAAGATGTAAGTCACAATAAGATGTTAAGTAAGGGGGGCAGTAACAAAGACGGCACTAGACTGGAAAGCCCTTCAAAGAACCGTGCAAGAAACGGACAGAAGAAAAAGAAAAAATAAAATATACTGGAGAGTATTTTGAAGATTATTGACAACAAAGCTTTGTTGCTTAGAGTACGTGACCCTAACAGAGTTACAGCCCTCATACCAAAGAGCCAACAATTACCAGACAATAAGGTATTAGTTAACTGGGGTCTTACTGAAGCAAGGCGCCTAAAGACGTTAAATATAAAAGCACCGTCACCCATTGAGGGTAGGTATAAGTGGACAGGCAAACACGCGCCGTTTGACCATCAAAAAACAACCGCAGGGTTCTTGACGATGAACAAGAAAGCTTTTTGTTTTAATGAGCAAGGTACAGGCAAGACGGCTAGCGCGATATGGGCGTCGGACTATTTGCTACAACAAAAACTAATAAAACGTGTATTGGTTATCTGCCCGCTGTCAATCATGGATAGCGCATGGCGTGATGACTTGTTTACCTTTGCTACCCACAGGACAGTATCCGTGGCTCACGGTGCGGCGGCAAAACGTAAAAAAATTATTGGAGAAGGGTCTGAATATGTAATTATCAACTATGATGGTGTCGCTATTGTAGCTGATGAGATAAAGAAAGGTGGCTTTGACTTAGTCGTTGTAGATGAGGCAACACACTATAAAAATGCACAAACAACACGTTGGAAGACACTAAACAAAGTAGTCAACGATGATACGTGGATATGGATGATGACAGGTACACCTGCCGCCCAAAGCCCTGCTGATGCTTATGGTCTAGCAAAGTTAATAAACCCTTCTAAAGTACCAAGATTTTTTGGGTCTTTTAAAGATCAAGTTATGTATAAAGTATCTCAATTTACATGGAAAGTACGCCCTAATGCTACAGACATAGTGTTCAGAGCCCTGCAACCTGCGGTTAGGTTTACAAAGGAAGAGTGTTTGGACTTACCACCAATGGTGTATGTGAAGCGTGAGGTAGAACTTACACGGCAACAGAAGAAATACTACAAACAACTCAAAGACAAGTTAGTAATGGAGATTACAGGGGCAGAAGTTACAGCTATGAACGCGGCGGTAAGTCTGAACAAACTCCTACAGATATCGGCAGGGGCTGTATATACTGATGATGGGTCTACATTAGAGTTTGATATCAAGCATAGATACAAAGTGCTTCGAGAAGTAATTGACGAATCAAGTCAAAAGATCTTAGTGTTTGTACCTTTTAAGCATGTCATAGACATCTTAACAGACAAGTTACGGTCAGAGGGTATAACAACTGAAGTTATACGTGGCGATGTATCTGCACCTCAACGAACACAGATATTCAAAACCTTTCAGACAACCCCGAACCCACGTGTGCTGGTAATCCAACCACAAGCCGCCGCACATGGTGTCACGTTAACAGCCGCTAACACAGTGGTCTGGTGGGGGCCGACAAGTTCGCTAGAAACTTATGAACAAGCCAACGCTAGGGTGCATAGGTCAGGACAGGTGCATAAATCTACTGTTGTACAACTCCAAGGTTCTGCCGCAGAAAAACACGTTTACAGGTTATTAGATAAAAGAATCAACGTTCACACAAAGTTGATAGATCTTTACAACGAGGTACTTGACTAGCGTATCAATAGATACTATATATAAATTCTCGATAGGCAAAGGAGAGTATAATGAGCGACGCTACGGCTGAAAAGATGACCAGTGCATACATAAAGATACGTGCGGAAAGGTCAGCGCTATCAGCAAAATTTAAGGCAGAGGACGATAAACTTGTGAGACAACAAGACGTTCTCAAACGAGCATTGCTTGACTACTGTGAGAACCACGGTTTGGAAAGCGTAAGAACTTCTGCGGGATTGTTTTTTAGATCTACTAAGACGAAGTATTGGACAAGCGATTGGGAGGCTATGCATAAATTTATATTAGAGCATAATGTGCCAGAGTTTCTTGACAAGCGTCTTAACACAAGCAATATTAAGCAGTTCCTAGAAGAAAACCCAAACACAGTTCCTGATGGTTTAAACATCGATAAGGAATATGTAATTTCTGTAAGGAAGAAATAATGAGTACTAATAAACAAGAAGCTATAAAAAATGTTGTAGATGTACATAAAAATACAGCCACAATGAGACAAGTAATGAAAATACAAGCAATGGCGAAAGAAGCGCAAGTAATCGCCTATTCTGCGGGGGCAGCTTTTGTAACTCCAATACTTTTTGGTGTTAACCTACCCATTACAAAGGAAGATGCGGGGAGACACATTGAAGAATTACAAATTATTCTTGATTCGTGGGCTATGGAAACTACGCTTTGTACGCCATTTAACGACTCTGGATGCAAGGAGGCGGTGTAATGAGTGAACCATTTGTACCAATCGAAGATGTAGCAAAACACTTTAGTGTGTCTATATCAACCGTGAGGGCTTGGGTACGTCAAGAACACATTCCTAAAGATACTTATATTAAGATAGGTAATACTTATAGGTTTAACGTGAGTGATGTGTCTCATGCTTTAACTAATAAAGAGAAAGAAAGTGAACCTGCCAATAAGTGGGAGAAACACTTCGAAGAACAAAGAGAACTCGTTGCTGATATTGATTTAGACGACGATATATAAAACCCCTAAACCTCTTAAGGAGAGCGAAAAATGACTGAGATGTATATTATTGAGAATGTAGAAGCCCTATGGCCTAAAATTGACACCACCTATGTGTTTAAACCAAAGCCAATAGGTAGAAGTATGCCCTGTGACCCTTCAGAAAAAGACGCAGAGTATTCTATACAATTTCGTATGGATAACGAGACAGCGAAGAAATTGTTTATGGCTATGTCAAAAAGCTACCAAGCTAACAGAGAGAAAGACTGGGATGAGAAACTATCAAACCCTTTCATTAAAGATGATGATGGCACTTATACCTACAAAGCTAACCTAAAAGGTAAGTATAGTTCGGGTTTATCTAAACCTCCTATGCAATTAGATTCCCAGGGTAACAAGTTACCTGCTGATTTCCAACTAACGACAGGTAGTACAGTCAATGTTGCCGTGCAGTTTAACCCGTATAAAGGTTACGGTCAAAATTCTGTAAACTTAAGGTTACGTGCTGTACAAGTTATCAAGCTTTCTGAACGAAGTGAGTACAATCCGTTTGGTAAAGTAGATGGTGGCTTCACCATAGAAGATGCTAATCCTTTTACTAAGACTGCTGAGAAGTCTAACGTGGTAAGCATTGCTGAACCTGTAGATGACTTTGATGAAGAACCAGTAAAAGAACCAAAGAAAGTTGTTAAAAAGCCCGCTCCACCACCACCCACGGCGGAAGACGACTTGAGTTCCGTACTCGATGCTTGGGACGATTAAGTCTCAATGGAACTCCGCCACGACTAGGTTTATACCGAAAAGGATATCTGCCGATGTCCAGTCGTGGTGTCTTTCGGCACTAGTGGGTGGATATTATGGAAACAAAAACATTTTTAAAGAGGGTGCTAGGTGACGACGGCTTTTACTGCGTATGTGCTTTTAGCGATGAGCGTAGGATACAGAAGCTATACCCCTCAATAGATGCGGTTGTAGACGCGTCTAAAGACCTAGATGAGCAAGGATTTGATATATACTTTGGGTTGTCCACGTTTGAGACAGGCCAATCACGTAAAGCAGATAACGTAAAGAACATCAGGTCATTCTTTCTTGACCTAGATTGTGGGCCGAGTAAGGAATACCCTACCCAGAAGGATGCGCTGACAGATCTGATTCGGTTTTGTAAGATGCTATCTTTACCTAAACCTGTTATGGTGAGTTCTGGTAATGGAGTGCACGTGTACTGGCTGTTGTCAGAATCAGTGGCGGTTGACGACTGGTTACCTGTAGCAACGCGTCTAAAGAAGATATGTATAGACCATAAACTACTGGCTGACCCTGTGGTCACAGCCGATGTTGCTAGGATACTACGCGTACCAAACACACATAACTATAAGAACGGGGTCGCAAAAGAAGTAAGTTTTATTGGCGTACCTACAAATGAGTTAGTGGATTTTGATAAGTTCTCTGAGTTGTTAGGTGGGGAAGCTATACCACTACCTAAGAAAATGACGCCTAACTCTGTAGCTTCTTTGTTTATGGATAACCCTGACACTGAGTTTAAGGTCATACTATCTAAGACTGTAAAGGGTAATGGGTGCGAACAGATAAAGAATATAATACAGAACAGAGAAACTGTAAGCGAGCCCATGTGGAGAGCAGGGCTATCCATAGCAAAATTCTGTGCTGATAGTGACAAAGCTATAGAACTAATGTCCAAAGGGCATGAAGGTTATGATGAGAAGTTAACAGAAGATAAGGTATCTCTCATAAAAGGGCCGTACCTTTGCAATAGATTTGACGAATATAACCCTGATGTCTGTACAAACTGTAAACATTGGGGCAAGATAAAATCTCCTATAACATTAGGTCGTGTGGTTAAACAGGCGCAGAGCGCTCCAGATATACCAGATTACCCCGCACCGTACTTTAGGGGTGTAAATGGCGGTATATATGTAAGCGTCAGAGGTGCTGACGGGGAGGAAGAACATAGACAGATATATCATAACGACCTGTACGTTGTTAGGAGGCTTAGGGATGTAGAGCTTGGAGAGGCTATCGTTATGCGGTTACACCTCCCAAAAGACGGTATAAGGGAGTTCACAGTGCCGCTTACGGCAGTAACATCCAAGGAAGAACTACGTAAACAGTTGTCTATGCAAGGCATAGCAGTAGCGAGGATGGATGAATTAATGCAATACACAACAACATGGGTAAACGAATTACAGTCACAGAAAGAAGCGGATGAAGCACATAGGCAGTTTGGTTGGGCTAACGACGCCTGTGAGTCTTTTATACTTGGTAACCAAGAGATATTTAAAGATAAGGTAGATTTTAATCCACCATCTTCCCAGACTGCGGGGTTGTTTCCCTCGTTCGAACCAAAGGGTTCTTTAGATGCTTGGAAGGAAGCGATAAACTTTTACAATCGAGATGACTTTGAACTACACCAATTTGTAGTGGGTACATCCTTTGGTTCTCCTCTTATGCAGTTTCTACCCATACATTGTGCAGGGTTACATATATACAGTAAGGAGTCAGGGGTAGGTAAAACCACCGCGATGTCAGCAGGTATATCTGTGTGGGGTAACCCTGATGACTTGATTATCCATGAAAGAGATACCTTTAACACAAAGATGAACCGTGGTGAGGTGTATCATAACTTACCTCTGTACATGGATGAGCTGACGAACACACATGGTAAGGAGTTATCAAACCTTGCCTATCAACTTACAGGTGGCCGCCAACGTGGGCGTATGTCTGCAAACAGTAACACAGAACGTGCTCGTGGTGATGCTTGGAAGCTACTCGCTGTAACTACAGGGAACACAAGCATTGTAGAGCGTATCAGTATCATAAAAGCCATGCCAAAAGCAGAGGCGCAGAGAATATTAGAATGTAGGGTAAGCCGTATAAACTTTGAAACAAAAGAAGAAACAGATACATTTAGCACCGCTATACAGAATAACTACGGTCATGCAGGTGAGGTCTACATCCAATATATTATGAATAACCTAGATGCAGTGATTAAACTTCTTGGAGAAGTGCAAGAGGTTGTAGATCGTAAAGCGCGACTAATTGCTGAGAACCGTTATTGGTCTGTCCTTGCAACCTCTACTATTGTCGGACTGATAATGGCAAAACGTGCAGGGCTTATCCAATACGATACATCTAAGGTGTTTTCGTGGATCATAGAGCGTTTAAAAGAGAACAAGCGTCAGGTAGCAGACATGAGCATATCTGTCGAAGAAACACTAAACGATTACATACATGAGCATTGGAGCAATGTGCTGTGGATTAAGAGCACTGATGACCTCCGTAAGCAAGAGGGGGATGTTACATCACTCGTTATCCCAGAGGCGCTCCCAAGGGGTAAGCTAGTCGCACGATACGAAACTGATTTGAAGCGTGTGTATCTTATACCTAAACCTTTGAAGGCTTGGTGTGGAGAACAACAAATAAACTATAACTCGTTTATACATGATCTTAAAACAAAGTTAGGGGCAACAAGTACTAAGATGCGCTTGAGTAAAGGTACTCATATGAACTTACCTGTGACTCATGTTGTAGCTGTAGATTGTTCGATAGAGAATGAGAATAAGGCAGGGAATACTAAAGACGAATGATCTCAGCCCTGACGGGGTAAGGATTATAGTTAATTGGGATGACATGGTAACAAGTTCCTCTGTGTTTATCTTGTGTGTCAATACCCAGGCGGCGATAGAGCAAGCCAAAAAAATAACCGATGCGAGGGGTTGGCAGACTGAAAGTCAGGTCAGAGTAGAGGATAATAAATTAGGGGTTCGCATATGGAGAACTGTGTGATATAGAGGGAAAGACAGGAAATAACTGTCACTCTCCGCCTCAACTAGGCCGCTCGTGCTACGGACACGGGCGGTTTTTTTTAAAGACCTCCATAATCATCACGTTCCATCAGCAGGGCGGCTTTAAAAGTAGGGCTGAATAGAACACCATCAACCATTTCTTCTGATATTTTTTTGTGCCGTGCCATAGATTGTTTTATAGTGGTAGTAGATATATGAGCCTTTGTTCCTCTAGGGAATCTTTTGTTAAACTTATCTATATCTCTTTGTATGTCTTGCATACCATAGTAATCCCCAAAACGATAAGCTTGATAATACTTTTTAAGCAGTGTGGTTCTCTTTTTATTTAGAGCTACGTCTATTCGTTTTAAATCTTGGTTTGCTTCTTGCCTAAGCGTAAAGTCTGCGGGGGCAAAACCTAATAACTGACCTGCTAACCCAGTCCAACCCATATCATCTAGTCCAAGTACCATATCCCCACGAACAGTGCGTGCTCCATCTTCTTGGATGTATCTACCTACTTTAGCCATATTACGGAAAGCCGCAGGTAAAATAGCTTCAATACCTCTTTGATAGTCACCTTGGAAGATTACTTTTTTTACTCCTCTTGAGATAGACTTTCCGTAACTGTAAGCAGGGCCGCCAAGTCGATCTACAACTTGGCCTTCAAAAGATGAGTTATAATTATACCTGTTTGAACCTAATAACATATTAGATAGACCTATTCTTGAAGCAACATCTACTTCCATACCTGCAAGAGAAAGAACTTTATTTACTCCTCCTTTAAAAAATCCTTCTCCAATAGCTTGTCGTGTTAGAGATTCAAAGGTTTCTTCATCATCATCTAAGAATAAAGCGTTAGCAACTCCTGCAAGGATGCCGTACAAAGTCATACCTTGTACCCCTGCCATGAGTGCAGTCATACCTGTCATACCAAAAAACTGATACATATATTGTTTTCTAAGGTAAGGGTCTTTTTCATAACGTTTTATCATCTGTAGAGCTGTTTTTGCTTGTATGTAGTACATCTGAGCACCAAACGTTTTAAACATCATGGCTACACGACCAATATTTTTTTGTGCAATACCTGAAGAGGTAGACAGCGTAGCGCCTCCGTTTGTTTGTTGTGTTTCATACAGGGCTGTTAACTGAGCTCCTTCTACTATCTCTGAAAAACTAAGTAACTCTTCTTTTTTATATTTATTAGGGTTTGTATTTATACGTTCTATCTCAGTTAAAAATGTAGACACTAAAGTAATTTGCCTGTTTGCACGTTCTGCTGTATGAAAAGGTAAAGCCCCTAGCACAGTGAAAGTATCAAACGCCCTACCTACTTTGTTGGGGGTTTTCTTACCAGATATTTCTGACCCAAGGGTATCAAATATAAGCGACCTGTTAAGTTGTCCGTGATCTTGTACTCTTTGTACAAAAGGTAATATAAATTCTAAAAATTGTTTTTTAGTAAACTCTCTTGTTTTACCGTCTTTATCCATTTTCATAGCATAGTATAATTCTTTGTCGTCTATATCTATATCGTCGCGTAGACGTAACACACCGTCTATATCTGCTACATAATAGTTATCTATAGAAGGAGCACTAATTTTTGTTTTTCCAAACGGGTTTTTATATCCTGTGCGTATGTATTCCGTCTTAACAGGTTTACCTTCAGCATCTAATTCAGAATATGTAGGTATAACGTGGTCAAAACCACTAGCCCCGTAAAGATTAAGAGCAGTTTTTATGTTTGTTCTTGCTCGATTAAAACCTACTTTAGCGGTTAAAAAAGGAAGTACAACCATAGGAACTTGACCAAAGTTAACAACGGTAGAAGATACGTTAAACCCAATAGTACCTAAGAAGGCGGCTCTGTTTGCGAGTTGTGCGCTTCTTTCAAGCCAATTGTTAGGGGGGTTTATAGCAAAATCGACTCTTTTCTGCAACTCTATCATAGCAAGCCTTTTATTTGCTGAACTTAATAACGGCCCTTTTTCTTCTTCGTATGTGGCTATTTCCTTGTTTACTTGAGCTAATTTCTTTTTGTCTTTACTATTTTCAGCCGCTGCTCTTCGAGATAGAAATGAATCTGATTCTTTTACTTTTTCTTCCGCTGAAGTATCTATTTCTTTTACAGTTTGCCGTAATATTTCAGCATACTTAAGCTGTTCTGTTTGCCTAGCTATATTATACGCTTTAGTTTGGAACGCTAATTCCGCGTCTTCATTATAGCCTAACCTATCTTCACGTTTTTGTAGCGACTTAGCAAAAGAAGATTCTGGTAACGCGGCTACAAACATCCTCATAACTTCATTTATAGTTTCTTGTTTTGCGTTAACAGGAGTGCCGTTAGCACTTAACGTAGTACTTTTTGTGTCTGGTATATTATCGTTTAGAACCCTTAAAGTTTGAGCCACCCACGACGAGGGAGGAGCTTTGTTATAGTCTATTGCTTCTGCATTAACGTAAGGTATTATTGTATCTTTATCTACTCCTGGTGTATTTGCTAGTACCTTCATGGCACGAGCGCGTTCAGATGGGCCTTCAAAAGCTTCAACAGCTATTTCTGTAGTAGTTTTATTTTCTATTTTATCGTAGACTTCTATGTTGTAAGTTAACCAATAATCCCCTTGTCTAGTTAATGGGAAGTATGGATCAATTAACTCAGCTTTAAATAGTTTACTTAAGATCTCATTTTTTAATAATGAACGTTGTTTCTTATCCTCAATTAAACTGTCTATCCTGTTAAATATATTTGCCCTTAATTTTATATATAATTGTTTATATGTGTCTCTCATACTTTTGTATACTTGTTGACCTTCTTTCCCTAATTTTTTCCAGTCTGCTTGCATACTGTCATATACTTTTACTTTTCTTTCTTCAGGATTTTTTTCAACCCTAACATTTTTTATGTTTTTAGTCTGTGTTAAATTTTTTAATGTGCCAATAGCTGAAGTTCTTTTCTCGGCAGTAGAATACGCTTTACGCTCAGTGCGTATAACTTTACCTTTACCATCTGTGATATTATACGTTAACCAAAAACCTGAGTATTCTATTCTTGGTTTTGAGGGGTCAACGCGTTCAAACGTGCTGTCATGTATAATCTTATTAAACCGTTTTATCATTGGCCCTGAAGTTACTCGTCCTGTCTCAGAGTTTGCTTTCTTCCAATTACGTAAACGTGTTAACACCCCATCAAGAGGAGCTTCTGCTTTATCTACATCACCCTTTTGTAGTTCCATTTGGCGGTGTATTTTAATCGCATTATTAACTCCATAGTGATCTAATATATCAGATAGCATTTGAGAAGTAGCTGCTCTCATACCCACTGTTTTAGCTCCAGAACTTCCTATATCAAAAAATTTAACTACTGAATCTAAAAACTTTTGTTTGCTAGTAAGACCTGTTTCTTTATCTATAGCGTAATAATTATCTGTAGTTCGTTTAACAAAATCTTGTAGTTTAGCTTTAGACTCTAATAGTATTGGAATTTCTGTTGCGTTCCTAAATCTAGGGGCAGGAGCTACTAATCCTTCATATATAGTGTCCATATCTGTTAACGCGTTTACAGATACTAAAGGTCTACCTGATATAAACCTTAAAATATTACCTATTGCGCGATTAAAACGTTGCCCTAAAGTTAGTGGTGACCTTTTTAATTTTATTTGCGCTAACTCTTCTCGGAACTTAGGGTTACTCATGTATTCAGCAACAAACTCATCTAAGTTTTGAGTTCCATAAACAGTTCCTAATTTACCTTTAGCGTCATTAAATATTTGAGTAAGTTGTTTAACAGGGCTAGAATTTGGTTTTTGTTTTATTGTTGCTGACGTTACAGCGTGCGCCATTTCATGTAGTAATGTGTGTCCATTGATACCAGTTTTTGTGTCTAGTTTTATTGTATTTGTTTTAGGGTCAAACGAACCTGCGGCTTTCTTCCCATCTACTTTTAAATTTTCAACAAGTCTTACTTTTGTAGTTCCAATATTTTTAAGCATACCTGTGGCTATGTCTGACACAGGGGTACTAGAAGCAGTAAACTTTAAAGCACTTAAGGCACCGACTAAATCTCCTTGTAGTAACGCCTTTACCACATCAGGGTGTAATTTTGTATCTGCGTGTTCTACTGCGTCTTCAAGGAGCGAAAATTCAAATGGTAAATCTGCAAGCGTAATTGGTGCGGGGTCATCTGTTTTTAGAGCCTCGTGTAATTGTCTTCTATATTGTTCTACTGATACATTATTTTTTTGATTAAGTAAGTTACCAGCATCTGTAACTTTAGTAAGTCTTTGTCTTTCTCTTGCTTCTATATCTTCT
>Ga0098052_1001517_pt1 | contig 14455 bp, 14 predicted proteins | sample 15_taG_FD_81591 | JGI IMG/M metagenome (GOLD analysis project Ga0098052, IMG submission 81591) | Marine viral communities from the Subarctic Pacific Ocean - 15_ETSP_OMZ_AT15312 metaG | ecosystem: Environmental > Aquatic > Marine > Oceanic | place: Pacific Ocean | collected 2015-01-18 | reverse complement strand
ACAACTATTACAATAACATTCAGTTCCATGATAGCCACCACCTGCCGCATCACGACAAGGCCAACAAGTCCATCGGTTGTATTCTTGAGGGGTGGATGATTTGAGTTTTCCACAGTCATTACAAGTAGGTCGTTGGGATTCTCTCTTTGCGGTCATTTCGCAACATGGACAACCTGTTATCTGTCCATCACATTGATGACCTGCAACGGAACAAACACCGCAAATAGAAATTGAATCGGCGAAGAATGATTCTGCATTTTTTAAGTCGCCATTTTCGTCAAAATATGGTTCTCGTAAGTCTTCCACGAAACCATAGATTAAATCTAAATTTTCATCATTGTCGGGAATCTTGTATTCTTGTGCTAACTCTTGAACGGCACTATGAATACTCTCTAATTTTAGATATTCATGGGGCATATTATGAGGGTTCCAAACTCCTGTGGCGAATGATTCTGCGGCTTTGCTAAATGAAGCCCTGTGAAAAAACACTTCCCCTTCTCTATCCAATACTTCGCCCCAATCTTCTATTTGGTAATTACCGAAATAATATGCTACATTGGAGTTAAGAACAAAATTGCCCTCATCATCATAATGACCTTTCGCTAATACGGGTGCTTCGGATAATGCCCCTAATTGGTCTGCGGTTATGAGTTCCCAATCACTATTTGCGATTATATCTTCTATCCACTCCACAGCAGGTGGTGAAGAATCCCAATAAGAAGGGCCATCCACTATACCATTACGGTTTCTCAACAAGACCAAGCCCTTTCCGAACCCCTTCTTAATTTCCATCAAATCCACAAAATCCCCTTCGGTTGTGTATTCTTTTCGCCAAAGTTTCTCATTAAATCGGGAGGTTTCGGCGAAGAATGATTCTGCGTCTTTGAAATGACGAGGAAAGCGATTTCGCAATTTTTCTTCAAGGAGTTCCTCATCTTCATAACCTGCTATAAGAAAATTGGTAGCAAAAACAGTCATACAATGTGGACAATGGGACAGCCTATTTTCATCATCAAACCACAATTTTTCATGCTCTCCCAAATACCCATCACATCCACCACAAGTTGCGCTATAATTGCCCGGAACACCCCTCATCAATACTGCAAATTGCATAGGGTATTTCAACAACAAACCCTCTATACCTTCTATTCGGCCACTTTTGGTGGAGAATGATTCTGCTTCCATCCAATACTGCTTATGGTCTTCCCATGAAGGTAATGAAGTATAAATATCCCAACAATTTTTCTTATGGATGAAATTCTCTCCGTTCAAATCCATGTGATGTTTGTTGAAAAATATGTCTTCGCCACCCTCTTCTCTTGGATATTGAATAATTTCATCACAGACTAAACATTTATTTTCTGTGTCTGCGGAGAATGATTCTGTCCAATCTTGTGTCACTTGTATGTCTAACGGAAACTGTTCAACAAATGCCTTCACCGTCAAATTCGCATCTTGTCCATCATCTTCTAAAGGGTGTGATAACCATTCATAGAGGGAGGGGTCAATATCTCCTTGCCGTTTCAATATAGGCCAAATCTTATCAATCGTGTCATAGTATTTATTCTCCAAATACGGTAAGTGACATTTATCAAGATGGAATGTGTATTCGGCATCAGTCCCGTCTTCAAAAGTGCAATCGCAAGGTTCGTGTTGATAATTTTCTGCAACATCATACAAGTTATCCAATAATTCGTTAATTTGAGTTTTATACTCGGCGGCGAATGATTCTGCACCCTTCGTGACTCTTTTGATACCAAGATAACCTAAGCCCACAACGGCGGCGGCAGTTAGACCATCCTTCCAATCCATAATCAAGTATGATTGCTCTTTCTATCTAAAGATAAGGATTTACTATTTTTCAAAATCTAAATTTTCAATTAGAAAGACTTCAAGACCCTATGTAATCGGCAGGTTTGCCACGATATTTGCAGGTGGAACAAATTACATCAAGATAATGGTTGTTTAATAATAACTCAATATGCGTCCAAGGCAGGTCGCAAATAGATTTCGTAGGTGGGTCTTCCATTTGATACTCAATGTATAACTTGATAGGGTGTATAGCCATACTACCACAATGAGGACAAGAGTTTTCGTGTATATTTAATATGTGTTCTCGCTTGCGTTCACGAAGGTCTTTTTTCCTCGTAGTATTTTTCTTAATCAAAGGCTCACGATTTTCACCGTAGTATTTAGGATTATACTTCGCCATATACTCTCGTTTCTTTTCGGGGTCGGAATAAGGCATAACTCTATCTTGGCTTTCCTTCTATCTAAGGCTATGTCTTCAAGACCTCTTGATAACCAACATACCAATTCCTGTCACGATAGTTAGGTAGCCAACAATACGAGGAAATCCTTTGAAAAAATAACTAACAGAAATACCAACACCAATTACAACAAGTGGGAATGATGTGTTTTCCATAGTATTTCTTTGTAAAAACGACTATCTAACATTGACCCTATATTAAGGATGTGGAATCCGGCAATACATAAAAGCGGATTTAATCTTTTTATCAAAGCATTCCGCCTGTAAGTAATGCAAGGATTCCGGGAATTGCCGCTAATAAAAATTCCCAACGCATCTTCTTTTCTTCTGCCGACTCGGTTTCCATAGATTCTATATTAGATTTTACTTCGGCAATCTTTTCTTCCACTACTGCAATACGAGTAATCAACGGGGGCTGTCCATTTCCATGAATAATAGTTTTGTTTAATGAACTAATGTCTTCCTTCAATCTCCCCACTTCGGTTTCAATCCGAGCAATAACTATTTTACAATCTTGGGTTTCCTCAATGAAGGTTTCTAAAATCAAAGCGAGGTCTTCGGAAAATTCCTCAACAAGTTTTTCTGCTTCTTTACTCATTTGCGATACCATCCTTTGAAATAATTTTTAATTTTAATTGTTTAGCGGTGCGAATTAGACAATCAAACTTGCGGCGAGTGAGGCCGCACAGAAAATGAACATTTTCTGCCCGTTCTTCCGCCGAATCAAAAGTGGATTCTATGCTCATGCCCGCCCCTTAGTGGAGAATCTATTCGCCCACTATCTAATAATTCGGGTTGAAAAAGAACGCCGAAGGACAGGACTCGCACCCGCACAACCCGACTCGTCAGCCGTTGGCTTCATCCCACCCCTGCGAAGGTTAGGGAATCTTCAGCAATCTCTCGGAGAGGGGTTCAGTATAAAAGGTTTTCTATGCCCATTCGGTAGGAAGGTTTGTGCTTTCCCATCCAATATAGATTTGAAGTCCGTCTTTGAGAACAGTAGTTATTTCATCAATTAAACCTTGGGGAACATTCTTTCCTGTTTCAAGAATTGTGTATTCACCATAAGAAATGATGATGTATGTTTCGGGTGAATCCGTAGGGAGATAGCAATTGTAAGCCATTCCATCAAAATCAATAAATTCAAACATCCAATCGGGGTCGTGATTTTCAAGTAAGTGCTTCCTTAAATGCTCAAGCGGAAAATTATCCAACATATCCATTCATCCCCTTTACAGGTATTTATACCGTAGGTTCAAAATCAATTTCGCAAACATCATTATCACAAAAGCGTTCAATAATAATTTCCTCACCCCTCACCCTTCCGAAATTAAGTTTCCCTAAATTCTCAATCATGTTTTGATAAGTTTCCTCATCAATCGCTTCGTAAGGCATTTGTTGATAAGCACCGGCCTCTAAACGAGGGAGGAACGAAACACCTTTTAATTGGTATTGGAAAATATCAAGAGCATTAGCGATTTGAGAACCTTCGGTTTCGGGGTCAAAGGTTACTGTGCATGATACTTGATTATCTGCCCAATAACGCTGTGCAAGTGCCGCAAGGGATAATTGTTCCCACATAGAAACCTCATCAAGAGTTCTAACACCTTCGCCTAAGTCCACCGGAATATCAACAACAACGGTAGTATCTTCCGAACCAAAAGCGGGTTCAATTTTATACCCTGCCTTTTCTAACGAAGGAACGAGTGAAGAAGTTATACCAAGACGCATTCTGCGGATATAGTATCTTGATTCGGGAAAGTGAATTCCCGGTGTTGAACCTGCAAGAAGTGAAACCGTTCCCGATGGTTTAATTGAAGTCGTTTTTATAGAACGGGGTATAGCCATCCAATCGGAATACTCCTTATCTAACTTTTGAATGTGATGATAGCCTGTGTCCATCCATGTTTGTAACTCACCCACGCCACGATTTGCTATAAATTGAGCCATTCCCGACATAGAGCAACCAATTCTGCGATTTCGTAGCATCACTCGGTTAGTTTCTGCCCAATGAGTCTGTCCTAAAGTCACCGTTTTTGCATATAGATACGCATACTTCAAGGTATTTAGATAATCTTCTAATGAATCGTGATTAGTAGGGAATGTTTCAACAAGACAACACAATTCGTGTGATTCAAGAGTCTGTTCTAAACACGGATTTCCACCCATCGCTCGGCGGTCTTTGAAGTTTGGTTCATCAGCCATACGCCCATAATCTTGCATATTCTTTAGCCAAGCATAACCGGGTTCTCCGTTGATACGCACACGGTCTGCCGATGCGTTATAATCCATACCTATGCTTGCATATATAGAGTTATTAGAAGTCCAACCAAAGGATTCCCTGCGTGGATTGACTTCGTAATTTTTAAGGTCAAGGTATTCATCATTGTCAGCATCACCGAATACAATTTCGGCAGTTCTTCGGACATTACCCGATACAACACATTTTCCAATGAGGTTCATAATATCCACAATAGCCGTTAAGGAAATAGGTTGTCCAATTTCGGCATCTAACGCCTCTCGTATGTGAAGGTGTAAATCCATAAGTGGTTGTGGGCCGGATGACTCGCCCCCAAATCCCTTGATAGGAACACCTGCGGAGCGAATTATAGAATAGTCAAATTCAATCTCTCCTGTCCCCATAGAATATGAATCAAGTAGCAATCTTACGGATTCAACCCACCCTTCTCTTGTGTCGGGGACTTCACATTTTTCTATTCTTCGTTGTCTATTTGGGCCTTTGAGAATAACTGTCCCTGCACCCTTCGTATCAAAGCCCACTCCTACACCTAACATAGAAGCATCCATGAGAAAACAGAATGGATTTGAAAAGTCTTGAATGACATTTTCTGTGGAAACAAATGCACAATTATTAAGGGCGGCAAACAATCCCTTCTCTTCTGTAATTGCCGTTCCCATAGCCCAAAGTCCTCGTCCGGGCGGAAGGAATTTCATATTGAAAATTCTATCATACATTTCCTGTGCAGTATGTTGTGCCTTCCAAGCATTCCATCCAAGACCGTGTAAATCTATATGTTTCTTTTGCATATTGAAAGTCCCTTCAACAACACGCTGAACGGTTTCCCACCATTGTTCATTTTTACCATCTGCTCTCAAACGAGAGTAGGTTCTGTTATAGACCAATTCTCCTAAACCATTGAAACCAAAAGGTGCTTTCTTTCTCTTATATTTGGCTACGAAATTGTCCGATAACTTAAATGGTTTGGTTTTCATAATATCACTTCCTCTCCGCCGAATTATGATAATCGCAAAATGCTCCATCGGCGGGAAACTAATGTTGTGTTTGGAACTATCTAAATGTTGAGGCTACAATAAAAAATCTGTCTTCAAGACCCAATTGGATAGGCTTCAAGACCTCATTCAGTAATCTTGAGAAAAATGGTTTCATCCTTCTTGGATTTGGATTTAATGACCTCAATATCTTTGTCGGTTCGGAATCTTTGTGCTAACTGTCTTGGTGTCGGCACTTCTTTTCTTCCGTTGTCTTTCAATCTAACGATAATCTGTCTTGCGGTCAATTCTTCCATCAGTCCCATGACCTTCTTTGATGCTTCAAACATTGTTGGTTTCTTATTCTTCATTATTTCACTTCCTATGTGCGGGGTGCAATCCACCCTCTTAATTTCAATCCCGATTCTGTCCATTCTGTTTCAACCACAGAAGCGACACTTCCCTTTGCACTAAATAAGGTTTTAGCCGATGTGGTGGACATAAGAGAAATAAAATGGGCAGGAGTTATGTGAGTAATCAATGACTCGCCTTCAATATGCAAATCAATTTCGGAGGAAGGTAAATCAAGCGTCAATGTTTCATCATCCGATTTCGCATTGAGTGAAACCATTTGGACATTCACTAAGATTTCAAAGAGTGGGTCTTTTGCACACGAACCTAAAAATGCCTTTACTTGCTTCCATGGGAGGTTCATAGACCACTTGTGGTCAGTAGCCGGGACTTTGAGCCGCTTAATCAAAGAAATGTTCTTACAACGCACTTTCTTCTGCACACCATTTGCTGAAAGAATTAGCCATGTGGGGTCGCCTGTATTATATTCTATGGTGAGGGCATCTTTGACGACAAGAGATTTCGTCATGTCTTTTATGTCGGCAATCAAGATACCAATTTCCACAGGATGCGGTTCGTTGAAATCAAATACTTCGGCAGACGATTGAGGGATTTTAACATCAAGCATAGCCGTATGGTCGGCATTGACTACTCTTGTTCGGACACCATCTTCGTCAAAAACAATTAAACACATTTCAGTCATATTTTCCACCGCCTTTACAAAGGCTTTAGCGGTCTTTGCCGACAATTCCATTTTCATGCTATTTCCTCCCACCAATCTAATGACCTTTGTGTTGTTTCACTTCGTTTTCTTTCACGAATGACTTCGGATTTCTTAGGAGTCATCCCCAATTCTTTATTGATGAATGCTTCCACTTTTACCCATGTTTTCCCGACCACGATTTTATTTTCCTTTGCCGAGTCCCATTGACTAAATAGCGATTTTAGATTCGGAAAGTGGTCATACAATGCTTTAGCCTTCTCCCTTCCAATTCCGGGAAGTGTTTGAATAAGATTGTGATGTTGATTCCGAGATGATTTAACGGCGGTGACAGGGCGAACAAAATGTCCTTGTGTATCATCCTCTAATCTTAACTTGAATGCGTTGATGTAGCGAGCCGTTTCAGTAATGGTATCTGTATAGACAACAGGACATACTTCAACGGAGATGCGGTTAAGGAATGCACGGAAATGCCCCCAATCATCGGGGCTTGGTGCATAGAAGTCTTCGGGCTTGCCCTCAACGATGAGAGCGTAGTTATCATGGGATTCTATCATACGGGCTAATTGGTCTTGTAGCCTTTTACTTTTCCAAGCGTTTAATCCATCGCCCCATGTTTTTCTCTCAAAGACCCAATTGATTTCGCCACACTCAATGAGAATGTCGCCCACAGGCAATCGGCACTTTTCATCGTGCTTCAAAATGTGCGAAAGAAATTCACCTTCGTTAGAATCTATCGTGATACGACAGGGCATAGCCTTCTATTGGCCTACGAGGTATCTAAATGGTTGTATTCAAGACCTTCTGCGAATGACTTTTTCAACATAATGACCATCAAGGACTCCTTGAACGAGTCTGCGGCAAATAGGGTGTGAGCCGCCCACAGACCAACGGGTGCGCTTGAGAGGCACATAACGGTAGCCATCGGTTCCACCTTGTTTCCAATCAAAGATAGTGCAAAGGACACCATCAATAGAAATTGTCCAATGCTTACGGATTTTACCATCGCCCGAATAGTAATCATCATCGGGTTTTCCAAAACATCGCTTAATGTCGGCATAATCGGCCTCAAGTGAGCCTTGACCGCAAGTGCCTATACACATTTCATAAGGAAGATTGGTGATGATGCCCTTCTCGGATTTCAACCACGCATCTTTGAGAACATTTTGGATTGTTTGACCGTCTTTAACAACCATTATTCATCACCTAAGCCCGCCATCATCATTTCGTATCTATCACAAGGGACACATCGGCCATTCCTTATTCTTGGATTTTCGCAATCACAATCTTGGGGCATCAAAGTGTGGGAGGGTAATGGGGTTAATAAAGATTGCGTTTGAGAAAATTGGAGATAAGTCGGTTAAAAGCGGATTTACTACCCTACCAAAGTTATACCTCCTTTGGAGGTATAACTCATCGTTTTCATACTAAATCCATAATGTCGGAAATATCTTTTTCCTGTTTCTTGTTAGTCCAAAGATTGAATAATACGATACCAAATGTAGTAATCGCTAATCCTGTTCTAATTGCAGACATTTTGGTTCGTTTCTTAGATTCATCCAATTGTAGGTCGCCATTTGATTCTGCGGAGAGGGATTCTGCATTGAAACAAACCAAACCCTCGCCATCACAGACTTCGCAATCGTGACCATCTGCCTCTGCGGGGTCGTGGTATGTTGCAGGAGTATAGGAAGTCATTATCCAACCATGTCCTTCGCATTCATCACAAGATTCTTGGCGATGTTCTCCTTCTTCTTCCTTATTTTTGAATCGTTCATCGCAAGCCTCAATGCTACAAGGGATTTTGTAATTGGAATAACATTTTTTACAAATTAACACATAGCCATCATCGTGAACGGAATCTCCTAATTTAATCTCTTCGTAACAATCTTCGCAAGACTGTCCCGCCCAATCTTCATCTGCTACTTTGTATTCTTCTGTATGGAAGATAGTCTGTTTCTTAGAATCATCTAATGCGTATTGTAACCATTCGGGATTCCCCCACCCCATATTGATTGCATAAAGAACCATTAACGGTTTTGGATAAATCAATGGCTTGGTTATTGGAATCAAATTTCCATCTTTATCTCTTGTGAATTTCCATGTGGTTTGTTTGTATTCTCCGGTGGGGACATTTTGAACATCAATCAATCCCTTCTTTGAAAGAGAATTTAGTGTGCGCTTCAAACTTGACGGATAATCACCACAAGCCTTTTGTAAGTCCTCTTGGAAAACATCGGAGTATTCGGGTTCGCCATCCCAATTGTATAGCAAAGATTTCAATTTTTTTAGAACATAATGTTCACCATCATTCAGTTTGGGAACACCCCCATGATTATTCAGCCAAAGCAAGTTAGATAGTGAAAATGGATTGGATTCGTCAAATTCGTCATATTTTGATGCCGATTCACGCCAAGGGGCTTCACCTTCATTCCAATAACCATCGTCTTCATCATCTTCTTCTGCTTGGTATTTTTTAATGAATTTTGCTTTTCGGTGGGCTAATTCAAGCATTATGTAAGTTGGCTCGTCACCCATTTCTTCTGCTTGTTCCATTCCATATTCTATGTCTGTAATAGGAACATTTAGCGAAACCATGTGAAGTATTTGGTCTAAATCGGGTTCAGTTATAGGATGGCGATTTTGCATTTCTGTTTTTACCCAATAATAGACCGATGGTTCTTCTGCGCCCAATGCTAAATCAAGACCTTCCATTGTTGCGCCCGAAGCAATTCCTGTATCAATGGCTTTTTCAACAGGTGGTAATTTCTTTTCTTCTGCCCTATTTCGGAACCCAAATTTTGTTTCATACCGACCAAGATACTTTCCGACTTCATCACTTGCCGATTGCATTTCCTCCGCACAAGTAGGGCAAAATTCACCCACATAAACAGGAACGCTAACATCTTCAAAATATCGGAAATCCGAAAATTTATAGCATCTTCGGCACTTTAGATTATCCCCATCCCAATTTGCTTCATCGGCGGCGAATGATTCTGCATCAAGATAAATCATGTCGTCAGGCCATTCATAGCCGTATTCTTCTGCACAAGTCTTACAAGCGTCACCACCTTTCGTGGACATCATATCATCAACACCTTCAATATCTTCTTTCGTAGCCCCACAAATGAAACAAATGTGTTCTTCATTTAATGACATGGCTTCAAATGATTCTGCATCGTGGCCTTGAGCCAACGCCCAACTATGGCTGTCTATTGAATAACCGATGCAATCATCACAATAACCTTCCTCTCCATATTCATCCAATGCGGGCCATTCCTCTCCCTTTTCATCAATCCACCATGTTCTATTCGGGTCTATCATCTTTTTACACGATGGTAAATGACCTTTACATTGAACTAATTTCTTAGATTCCGACATTTGAATCTGCCGACCATTGGGGTTGAATGGTGGTGGAATGTAGGGAACATCGCCCCCTCCGCCTTTTTTCTTTGATAATGGCGTATCACAGAATTGAGGGCGACCCTCCATATTTTTCCAATAACCGCCTCTCCTTACTTTTTTTGCACAAAGCATAATACCCGTAGGCACACCATCCCGAATATCGTAGCGTGAAGGGGCGTAAGACATCTGTTTTGTGCGCCACTTACTGCATTTTGGACACCAACCCGCCCACTTTGAAGAGGCTTCAAAAGATTCTGCGAGAAATTCTAATTTATGAAACGGTTCTTTCTTGTAGTATTGGATTGTTTGTTCCACATCTTCGGGTTCTTCCCAAGATATGAGCAAACCTAAGACTTCTTTTTTTCCATCTTCGTTCAATACTTCATAAGAAGTATAGAGTTCTTTTTGGTTGCCGATTTCATGATTTTCTATCCATCTATACAATTCACTATAACTATCACTCAACATATCATTAACTAATTCGTATTCTTTTTGTTCTCGGAAGTCGGCGTAATCGTCTTCATCCCAACCTGTTGTATCTTCGTCAATAGGCTTCCAATCGCCCACATCATTAAACCATGTGAAGTTATATTCGCCCCATTCTTTGCCCCCTCTTTCGTCACCAAACCTTGTAAAGTATTCTCTTTCTAATTCTCCTTCGGCTTCAAAAGATTCTGCACCGTAAAAATCTCCCATATCAAATTTATCGTAAGAATCATCTTGGTAAAGGGTATTTCCACAATTACCGCATTCAATCGTTAAAGTCCCATATTGTCTATCGGATTCAACATCATTATTGCAGGAGTCGCAAACAATAATTCCATCTTTTTCCGTCATGGCTTCAAAAGATTCTGCTTCAAAGCCATAATATCCGAATTCTTTTACAGGTAGCCCTGCATATTCAGCAAAATGTTTCTCCGTGCAAAACCAACGGGGGCCAACGGGCAAATCTTCCACTTGGAAAAGACCTTTACCTCCGCACATCGCACAATCCATATTTAATAATGTGTGCTTTCGCTATCTAAGGATAACGGGAAGAATTAGATAGAGGTTTCACCAATTAAAACACATGGACGAATTAAGAATTGATGAGGGACTATTGAATGAGGTTTTACACCTTTTAACTTATGACGAAAATATGCAACACAAAGGATTGAGAAATCTCATTGAAATGCTTGCTATGGCCGGTTATCGCTTCCGTTCCAAATTTAGGGTTGTGTTGTATCAAGGAGATGCCGAATCCGACTATGATGAAGATTATGCAACCTATCTTGATTTGAAGGCACAAGGGGAAAATCCTTCGTGGCCGTTGGATAGTGATTGTTAATGAAATGTCCTTGTTGTTGCTCTCCAAAATGGGGGCGAAAAATGAACTTACAGAATGGTTATTGGGTCTGCGGTTGCGGTTATGCAATAAAGGCGGTCTTAGATAACGGAAAATAGCATAAATAATTATGGGGACATTATTCGCCACAGAAAATGTGAAATTAGCCGAAAAAGAATTTGGAATTCTATATTTATATTTGAAAAATACAACGGTTGAATTACACGAAGATTATGACTATGATTTGGCCGTTTCGTTTGACAGTCTATCACACGAAGAAATAAAGGATATTGCTAATGCTATCCTTGCATGGATTGAACCCAATGATTCAATAGAATAATCAATCAAGGGGGTGTGTGATATTTTTATCGCCCAAAGTCCAACGAAGGGTTTTCACTACTCCTTGAAGTGCCTTGAAATTGCGAGCGTGTTCAAACCATTTCTTTGATTTTTGCGAGTGTATATCCATTTGCATACGATGATAATTTAATTTCCTTTCTGCTTTGTCAAGCATAATTTCTATCTCATCCCATGAACGAGAATATGAAAATGAATCGGTGTCTTGGTGGTCGCTCATTGGAGGCATAAAGTCCATGTGGACAGAGGTAGTATTTATACTTTCCTATTGAGAGTCTTTTTGATTACTTGTGATAACCACTTAGGTAAGGATATATTAAAAGGTTGGGGAATAATTATGGCATCGGTGAACCACATTTTTTCCATCGCACTATGATACCGACTGAACATAATCTTACTAACCCATGTCTGTTCGCCATCCACATTGACCATATTAGAACGATTCTCCAACCCCACAGAATCAATAACGGTGTCGTCATGTTCTATTGTAGGGGTGTGGTCAAATTCGGCATTATCATCTCTTTGAATTGTGAAAACAATTGTTTCTGTATCATCATATTCACCGTCATAGTATTTTGTCATCTGCATTTCAAAAGATAATTGAATTGGGTCTTCAATTTCTTGAATCCATACAAATTCGCTATCTTCAAGATTTGTTCGGCAATAGATTACTGACCCCCCTTCTTTCATGGCTTCTTGAATTTTCTCCCACAGGTCGTGAGCCGATTTCTTTTCAAATTTGTGTCCACCTCCGCTTTCAATACAACGATAACCCGAAGCCTCAATTTTACTTTTGACTTTCTCAAGCCCAACACCCATCTTGATTTGTCCGCTTGACCATTCGGTGAAAATAGGTTCAAAGGATTCCCAAAAGACTTTATCCATAATAACTAATGTGTTGCCCCACTATCTAAATTGTTGGCTGTCCATCACCGAAAGGTAATCGGACTAATCGTTTCCATATCAAGGCTCGGTGGTAATAGTCATCAAAGGTGAGATAGCCCGAAACATCAAATGCTTTTGTCAATTTTCGCACTTGTTCGGCATTCAAGGAAACTTTCTGTGCATTCTCTATCTTTTCCCATGCTGAACCAAATTCTTTTTTACATTTGGAAATAGACCAATTATTCTCATCACGAAGTCGCTTCAATTTGGCGGCTAATGATTTTACATTAGATGGTGCGTATGTTCTAAATTCATCGGAAGGAATGTTTTCAAGAGAACCATATTGTTTCAAAAGAGTCGCCGCCTTCTTTTCACCAATTCCATGAACTCCCGGAATGTTATCCGAAGCATCTCCCGCTAATGCTTTCCAATCTGCAAAATAGTCGGGCAGGACTCCATATTTTTCTTCCACATCTTCTGCGGTGATTTCTTTTCGGAAATTGTGGATGCGAACATCGGGATAACGGAGTAATTGAAAGAGGTCAGCATCGCCGGAAAGTATCACCACTTTATTGCCTTTCAGCAACTCGGCAAGACATAATTCCGCAATTAAGTCGTCTGCCTCCTTATTTTCATCATATTGGGAAGTCCAACGGGGTTTTAACTCATTGACTTCAAGACCCGATGAGGAAAATACTTCTCTAATATCTTTGCCTTCGTGAGTGGATGCGTTTTCTTCGGCTTCAAAATTACGATTGGCTTTGTAGCCTCCATATAATGCGCCCCGTAGCCTACGACCATAGATACCATCAAAACAGACGATTAAAGAACAGGATTTGTCGTATTTGGGATTGACCCTCATGCGGGACATAATCACTTCTATATATCCTAAATCGGAATTAAGAGCCTTTTGAAATTGATATTGGCGTTGAAACCAATTAGTCTTCTTTTTCTTGAATGAATTATGCGCCCTACGCATTTTACCTTTAGGCGACCAATGCTTCTGCATACGGCCAACGAAATATCCCGAATCAAGAAGAATCGTTGTAGGCATTAAAACTTAATTGTTGAACGAAGTATCTATGACTACGCATTAGAAATAAAAAGTGTGGGAGGGGTCGGTATGACAGACCGTTTGCGAACCCACGATACCGCATTCATTGGGAAAAGGAGGAATCCCTCATGCGGTGAGGTGATAACCCCCACTTATGTCGCAATATATCCTTGTCCAAACAAGTTAATAAAGGTTTCTATGAATTAGACACAGCCCCATTCGTCAAGAATTGATTCTTTGAAAAATTCCGTATATCCATCAATTTGATGTTCGGAAGTAAATCGGTGTTTAGTTAATCCATGATATGCCTTCTCTAATTCGTAGGCTTCTCTCATCGTATTCAATGAAATAGTGTCTATTAACTCTATTTTCGCCTGTTTTCCATATTTATACACAAAATCTTGGCGCAAAATAGTCATTCTTCTTTTCGGTTTATGACTAATTCCAATTTTGAAAAAGTCGCCATTTTTACCACCGCTATATTTCATTAGATAGACAAATCCGGGTTCATCCAACGATATTCCCGATTCAACACATTTACTGCACCCATCCGTCACGCATTGAGTGTTGGCTGTGGATTCCAATGACTCTCCGCAACGGCAAATCCACCAATACTTTTTATGAGAGGAATGTGCGATAGTGTTAGGGTCTGCGTCATTTTTATTCCAATCCCATTTTTTAATCAGTTTTGGATTATTGAAGACTGAATTCCGGCCATCGGTGTGAATGGACACCCCTGCACAATATGGACAATTTTGTTGATGAGTGGGTGCAGTTCGGACACATGGTTTTGTGAGCCATTCGTGTGAACAGGTTTTACAAATGAACCAAATATCTTTGAATGATTGAAAAGTAATT
>Ga0098052_1001513_pt1 | contig 14501 bp, 16 predicted proteins | sample 15_taG_FD_81591 | JGI IMG/M metagenome (GOLD analysis project Ga0098052, IMG submission 81591) | Marine viral communities from the Subarctic Pacific Ocean - 15_ETSP_OMZ_AT15312 metaG | ecosystem: Environmental > Aquatic > Marine > Oceanic | place: Pacific Ocean | collected 2015-01-18 | reverse complement strand
TTGATACGTCATCATGATTGTTTATGTTTAATGATTTCCTTAATGGTAATTTTTCTAATATCTTAGGGTCTTGTTTAGCATCTGCCATTTGTATTATTTCCATCGCTTTTAATAAACGAGTTTCTGCTTCACTAGGCCCGACTTGTGATTTGAATAAATCAGGTTTCTGCATAACAGGTTGAGGAGCCTGTCCATGTGTAGCGTCTACTACTGCATTAGATGGTACAGATTGCCATTCCATTGGCAACATCGGTTCATTCATTGCAGTCTTTGGATGGCCTTGTGAAAAGTCAATGGCCTTAAGCGCACCTAATCCTTCTGGGTCATTTTTTATTCTATATTGTGCAATCTCATTATACATTTCTCTTACCAATCTTGCAGTGCTATGTTCTGATGAACCTTCATGTAATGGTAGTTTTCCCATCGATTCAGCAACACTGCTATTATACACATCGTTCAAATCAATGCCTAATTCATGTGCGCCACCAAAAGTACCTAATGCATTTTGTACTGATTGCATTGTTCCTTGCCCATATCCTTCTCCTTGATGTGGAGACGAATGACCTTTATGTTTGCTATGTATATCAGATTGTTCCCCTACACCCATCTCCCATTGTGTGGGGTCTTGGTTATATGCAGAATACAGTGATTGTATTTCTTCATCTGTGCCTTCTTTACCTTTTTTCCATTGCCCCATACGTAAAGGCTTACCTGAATGCAAACCAGATGCTTGGCCTAAATTATTTAATAATTTGTTATATCTACCATCATCAGTTAATTTCATACCGGATGTAAAAATAGCAGAAATAGGTGCTGATGCTAATGAACTAATTTGTGAGTCATTTAACCCCCAACCTAATACTGCATTATATCCACGCATCATTTCAAATGCTGGCCCTGAAGGTCGCCCACCTTTACTTTTATCTGGATGGAAAAATGCGTCAGTGTGATGATTAATTACTGTTTCTGGTGCAATGTGACCATAATGAGATTCTGGTGCTTTTAGTGCTTCTTGTTCAGGAGTTAATGTTCTTCGACCTCCATCTCCTTCAGATGTTCGTTCACGACTCATCATTGGATTCATCAATTCTGGTTCTACGTATGGGTGATGAGCGAAGTTCATTGACATACCACGACCAATCCATTCATTCAAAACTTGTTTTAATTCAGCAAAGAATGGTAATCGCCCAGATTCAACAAACGGGCCACGTTCAGGTTCGCCTATTGATGTACCCTTATTCATATTAAATGTAAGTAAATCACCTTTTGCATCATGAGTTTCCATTTGTTCTGCTGTTGGATACGATGATATATCTTTACCAGTTTTACTTTTTTGACCTGTTGATATTTTATCTGGGAATGTTCCTACTCGTACTTGTGTCCATGCAGGGTCATTTAATGGTGGCAATTCAGGTAATCCAGCGGCTCTCCTTTTTGCATTAAACATTCCAATAGCCGCTTGAATTGCTTGACCGCCTAAATGATGAGGGTTAATCTCATGCCCATCTAAAGTACGTGTAATTCCTTTTTCACGTACAAATTGATTAATTCCATGACTTGCTGCTTCTATTGGCCATAGAGTACGATTGCCACCAAACTCATGTTCAAATCCGGGTATCCCATCTTTTTGTTTATGTTCTCCATGAGTTCCTGCTGGATGAAATGTATGTGTATTATATTGGCCAGTCACTGGGTCAATATTTTCAGGGTTAAAATCAATATCAAATGGGTGATGTGCGGCTAACCCTTCGCCCCAATGTTCTGGGTGGTATGCTGCTGGATGAATCTGCCCATTTGCATCTGTGTAAAATACACCTTGCGATTTAAGAATAAGAGATTTAAGAATAATCTGTGCAAATAAATCAGTCATGTATGGCCCCTCCGAGGAGCACCACTACCGCTCATTAAACCGGCGGGGTCAGCGCCCCAGTGTCGAGGGTCATCTTCTGGGTCTGTTTCAGTTGCTCCTTCATTACGTGAAGTCTTTTTAGGGCCATTAGCAGGGGCTGAAGTTTGACCTGAACTATTACTACCACCTGCAGGAATCCCCACTAGACTTTTACGAGGCAATTTTGTCAATAGATGTCTAAGTTCTTGTAATAATTGTCTAAAATCACCCATATCAATATGGCTTAATCCCGGCCCAAGTTGGCGAACATATGCTTTTGCTAATAATAAATCACCAACTAACATTAAATCTTCAATTTCACTTTTTCCAAATGGAGATGCAAATGGAGATGGTGCTCCAGACTTCATACCTTGAGGTCGTGGAGGGCCACGAGTAGCACGTTGCGCGCCTTCTCTAGCCAATCGTGATTGGCCGGGCATTAATCGCATACGCCCTGAACCTTGTGGTCCGGGGTGTCCTAATTGTCCTAATTGTTCGCGAGGTGCGTGTGGAGTATATGGTAATAGAACACCAGCCCCACCTGCAGAACGATATGCAGATTGACGACCTAACCATGATAAATATTTTCCGGGGTTTTCCAATCTACCGGGTCTGGGTTTTCCCCACATTACACCAACGCCCAAATGATGAGGGCTAAGTGAATATGGTTGGCGCATCATACCTGTTTTAGATTTAGAACGAATACTTCTACCACCAGTACCTTTGATATTACCAAATAAACGCTGATGTACAGATGCCCTACGTTTTGTAGATGCCCAAGGTGAACGACCACCAATAGGCCGAGGGAATGCTTTAGTTCGATGTGCTGTTCGTGGCTTTGCAGAACCAATAGAGCGACCACTACGCCGCCCTCTATCTACAGATTCCAATGTGGTTGTGCCAACGGGGTCACCTAATACTTTACGAATATTAGTCCATGCCATTTCCATTGGTTCACTTTTAGTTTGACCAAATGCACCCATAACAGGTAACTGTGGTGGTATTTCACCTAAAGCCGAACCAGTACCAGTTCGTGCGCCAGTAGCAATATCAAGATTTTCACCCCTATTACCAGCGCCACCCGTTTCATCAGATAGTTGAGTTTGGTCATCTTGTGGTGTAGATTCAGCAAATGGTTCTTCTTCTGTTGGTGGTTTTGCTGTTTTAATTTTTATATGTTGTAACCCAGCCCATCTCTTCTCTCGTTCTTCACGTTCATTCTTTTTTGATTCCTTAACTTTTTCATCACTAGATGGGTCACCGGGGCCATATACTTCTTTATCACGGTCAGTTTCTGACAAAGCCTCTGATTCAGAACGCGGATTGTATAACCGTGTATCGCTACCAGTTGTTTGAGGTGACTTTTTGATACTCATACATAGTCACTCAACCCAATTGAAAATCAGGTGGTAATTTACCTGATGCTTTTAATCTTGAAATTATATCATTCGTCTCAGTATCCATTGTTTGACCAGCACTTGTTGATGCACTACCACTATGCAATGAATCTAATTCAAATTGAATATCTTGTTTATCTCGTTCTAGATTTGTAATTTGGTCAATAATTTCATCTAATTCTATTTGTAATTCTTGTGGCGACATATTAGAATAATCAGGGCGCGGTGGCACATCTTGCTCAAACTGTTTTCCTTCTCTTGCTCCTCTACTAGGGTCTAATTCATCTGTTAGAGATGTTTCTTCATCTTGCCATCCTTTTAGCACATACCACGCTCTATTAAATGCACTCATATTCATTCCGCTCACTCCACCCCATGTAGCACTAGTTCAAAAGTTGCTCGGACGCGGCTACCTAAATTATGATAGAAGTTTCTTACTGTTTCAGGGCCTGTAAATGGTCTTGCCATCTCATCTGCCATCTCATCAAATTGGTCTATCATTAGTGCTAATTTTTGTCGCAATGGCCACGCAGTCACTGGGTCATCGTTATCATACACTGCTTCTAAAACCTCACCTAACATACTAACAAACTCATGACGAGGTTCAGCCCAATCATCCTTACTAACAGTAATTCTTCCTAGAAAATCAGCCCATACCGATACTGCTGCTTGAACAGTATTGAAAAACGCTGGTATTTCATCCATTGCTAATGCACCATCTTCTTGTAAAAGATGTGCAGTTGGCATATCTAAGCACATTAAATCCGATACTGGGATTCCTACATAATTCATTCTTCATTCACCTCTATTATTTCTGTTTCATCATTTGTATTCAAAATTGATTTACGTACACGTCGCCATACATCTGGTGATTCTTTTGATAATTCTAATTTTATGATATTGATTGTATCGGCTTTCATATTGGTTTCACCAACACCAACTCGGTCTTGAACTTTCATAATATCTTTTACAGTTTCACGTACTTCTTTACTAAGACCTGTAAGATTGCGAACATATTGTGGGTCATTACGGTCTGCTTCATCAAGCATTAATGATAATTCACCATTCAATCGTTCTGCATTAGAACGTAATTGTTCTACTTCTTGTCCTGCAGCCAATGCTACAATTGGTGCTGCTGATGATTGTACAATTGGTTTGAAATGATGTTTCATATGATGATATACTGTTGTTTCTGGACAATCAATATATTCAGCAATTTCTGATGATGGCATACCTTCTTGACAATACCTGCCTTCTAATTCACCTCGTTCTACGTGTATGCATACAGGACATTGTGAATTAGAACCCATATGATATTCCCCCATATGATTTCTAAAATGCCGGTCAGATGAACCTTCACGCCAACTCATTTTTTTATCCATTTCTTTTGGCGTGACCATTCCATTAAGTAAATCATTTTCTAATTCATCACGGTCATCGCAATTGCAAAAATGGCAAGATTTACGAGTTATGCGCTCCACCATTGTATATTGGCAACAAGGTTCATCAATTGAACCTTGCGTCGAGAATACATGAGCAGATTACCACGTGCGCCCAAGCGTATAATTGGAATACCAGTCACAAAACAAACAGGTAAAGATTTAGCAGGGGCTGCTATTGATATAGTATTGGGGCGTAATGTTGGAGAAGAAGTTACTAAAGAAAGATTTGATACTTGTTTGAAATGTGAAGTTTTTGATGGTAGCCGGTGTAACGCGTGTGGTTGTTTTATGAGAACCAAAGTTAGATTGCCAACTTCACATTGCCCATTACATAAATGGTCACGTTAATATGATAAACGCCGATATACCCATCCGGCAAGAATAAAGAATCCCATTACTATACCTAAAGTCCATGTAAGAGCCTGAGGCCCCATTTTATACCCCTGCGTTCCTAATAATAAAAATGAACCTAATAGTAATGAAATAACCTGAACCATAATTAAATCAACCATTACACTATGTGGGGTATGATGCATAGTAACCGCGCCAGCAGCCAATGTTCCCATAATGCCACCTGCTTGTTTTGGTGAAGAGCCTCCTTCAATTACCATTTCATTCACCTAAACCCTACTGCGCCTCGTGCTATTCCACCAACTGCACCACCTAATTTTTCCATCATTCCGGGGTCAGTTAATGCTGCATCAAGTGCTCCTTGCATCATAGATTGTTGTGCCATCTGTAATGTTTGTTGTTGGTCGGTCAATGATTTTTGCACAGCCTGATTACATGATGCTTGAAGTGCTGTTAAATCAGTCATCACATTCTCTGGTGATAATGTTTGATATTCTGTTGGTAATGAAGTAATATCCACTACTAACTCACCTTCTTTATTTTCAGTAAACTTCGCATTACGAAAGAACTCAACTAATGATAGATTCACAAGATTAGCAATAATACTAACAAGTAAATTGAGATTAGGACCTGCCAAAAAACTATCTACTGGTGTTTGTTGGTTCAATAACATAGCAACAATTTCAAGTTCTGATGGTGGTGCAACTGGCTGTTGTGCATATTGTGGATTGATGCCAGCCCCACCAGCCATACCTGCCATAAATGGATTTGCTTGTTGTGGTTGTTGTACTCCCCATTGATTTTGAAATTGTGGGTGTACTCCAAATCCATTTGATTGTGCATGGGGGGTTGCACTAAACGGCATTGTTGATTGCGATGTGGGTTGCTGTTTGAACGGCCATACCATATTACTCACTATCCCGGATGCATATGTAGTACATCACACTTGCGAAGGCACTTCTGGTGCAGTAAACTCCTGTTCTCGTTGTTTTGATTCATCTAATAGTCCTTGCAAACCAGCCCCAACTGCTGCTTGTGCAACTGGCCCAGTTGATATTGCTGTGTTTGAAGCAGCGTGTAAAATTGGACTATTATGTCCTAATTGTTGAAATTGTCTCATATCAAATACCATGATTGTTAAATCATTTGTTCCAGATTCTTTGTTATTAAAATGCATAATTGGTACTCCATCTTTACGTGCCATACGAAAGAACTCTTCGTATTTTATTAATTTATCTGGTGTGTTGTCTTGTTTCTTAACTACACTAATTGGTATAGCCACTGTAGATACTCCACGTTTTAACCTATCTTTAAGTGTTGATTTACCACCTTCATCTTCTTGTTCTTCTTCTGCTTCCCATTTACAAAGTAAATGATACAAATGTAAATGCTCAGGGCAATATGTTGCATTAAGTGTGCGACCACTAGTTACCCCTTCACGAGCCAAGAAGGCTTGTGGTTGTTCAGTTACCGGGTCTGTGAAATATAAATCCCATAATGATTTACCAGTATCTTCATCACGGATTTCATCATATACATTCCCAATTGTTCGTAATAGATTTTCAACATTACAACCATCAATACAACATTGCGCCGTATTTTTAGCATACCTAAACTTACCACCAAACCACCATCTTCGGGGTGATAATCTACTACGCTTCATTGGTTTTAATAATCTGTATGCTTGTTTTATATCTTGGCGTCTGCGCTTATGAGGTTTAATATGACGAGATGGATAAAAGTTAACTTTAGGTATTTCAATATGAGGTGTTTCTTCAGTAACAGCATATGTTGCGCCTTGCGCTTGAGCCGCACTTTGTAATTGTTCATATGTCATATTTGTTTGTGCTGACAATTTCATTAGTTCTGCTTCACTACTCATTGCAAGTGGTGTGTTATATTGATTTCTTTGAAACATTTTCATTACTCCTTTAACATTAAAAACATTGTTCGTTCTACATTCCATCCAATTCTTGTACTCATCATTGATACCCTACATACAATTCCAGATTTTTGTAATCTAATCATCGCTGGTCTAAATGCATCAAATATCTTATGTTCTCGCAATCGTTGTTGTTGCCATAGTACATCTGCTTCTTTATCCCACCATCTATCTGCTTTGTTAGCCACTAACCAAATAAACTTAGGGGCATAGCGTTTTCCTTTAAATCGTGTTCGTAATCGTCTATATCGATATTGACGTTTAATTATAGTATCAACTAAATATTCAAAACCAGCAATTGATTGTAATGCAGCATTCCCACCATTTTTACAACGGTCATCATACATATACATCACACCTTCAACTTGTCTATCTACCATATCGTCAATCCATAACGACCAAAACTCTTTTTCTCCACCAACATCAGAAGAATGCACAACACGTTTTTCACCTTCATATTTAACGCGCTTCCGTGTTGGGTTTGGGAGAACATAATCATTACCTATTAATTTTTTAAGATGGCGAGTCCGTTCATTTTCTGGTATATCTTCCATTTCACCCGGCGTAGTCATATATCGGTCAAGTGTAGTTTTCCCGACTTGTGTTGAACCGTAAATCCCAATTTTTCTTGGCCTCCAATAATGCCATACTTGTTGGCCAAAAATGGCGGCTCCTAATAGAATTGAACCTTCCATCCCTGCCATATGTATTCACCATTAAAACAACTCTGTAATATATTCTAATACATATTGCAGTGTATTATTCCACAAACTTACACCACTATAGTATTCAAAACCAGAAGTTATTATAATAGCAATAGATGAAAAAATAACCGCTTTAATCCAACCAAATGTGCGTTCATACACACGGTCAACTTGGTTAGCCATGTGTAGTTGTCGCAGTGTTCCCTCTACTGCATCATCACTTGGTGTTTTGAAAATCAATCCCATTATTGGGCCTCCACCTTATCTTTGAATCTCTTATCTGGCGAGCCATCTTTTTTCTTTGTTATATCTGTACCTAATGTTAATGGTTTATCAGGTTCTGATTTATGTTTAGGTGGTGGATTGAAGTCTGTTGTTGGTTCTGTAAAAGGAATGGCCCCTATGTTCAAATTACTTACGCCACCATTCATCATTTGTAAATATGCTTCCGGGTTTTCATCCAATACACGAAGTTGCCGTTCCATTGCTAATTGACGCGCTCGCAATTCTTGTTGCAATTGAGCATCAGCGAACTGTGTATTCATTTCTTGAATCTGACGGTCACGGACACGTTGTGATTTTGTCCATTGTGCTTTAGTATCCATACCTTCCTGCATTAATAATTTATAGAAAAAGTATGACATACCTTGTAATGTAAATGCACCCATAGTATATGTCATCGCATTTGTATATGTATCTGAAGTCCTTAACCAAAGTTCAGCATCAAAAACTGCAATTGAACTCCCTACTAAAATAGATACAAAACCTATGAATCCCATTATCCTTAAAATATCCTCATGTTGCCTGTTTTCACCAGCCATTCAACCGCCTCTCCAATGATGCGGATAAACACCTACCCATTAAACTATTTGTTATGGTAGTATTAATATTCATATGTATCATCCTTACTTAATACTATAACAGTATTATATCAGGATGATATCTAATATTATTGATACAACTATGGTGGGCCAAGGCGAGGAGAGAGACCAAGTGGAAATGGGGCCTCGCCTCAACCCAGTGTAAAATAAAAGTGCAAGGTATATTTATTTTATTCAATTACCGCGCCCTTGTGCATCTGGTCCGGGAGCGCCGGGGAATAAATTACCTCTAACACCAACTACATTTGGTGGTGCTCCCACAACTTGTGTTGCACCGGAAGCGCTCTTTACCCCAACCTTTCCACCACGCATACCTGCAATTGCTCTTAATTGGTCAACTTCAATTGGTGTATTTGGATGCCCCTCGGGGTATTTATCAAAAATTGATTGTAATTCTGATGGCAAAGGAGCCTGTTCCCTAGGAGGATGACGCTGTGACGCAAACTGTTCTTCTTCTCCTATTTCTGGCAATCCATGAGCAGGCCCTGCCTGACCCATCAAGTTCTCTCTTACGTGTTCAGGAACTACTCTTGTTCCTCTAGGTGGTTGATGGGGTTCAAATACCTCTGGTGTTAAGTTCTGACGCTGTTCTTCATCAGATGGAATTATAGTTGACCGAGTTGAAGCCAATTCTCTTGCGTTTTGTTCTTTTTGATGCTGTTGTTGAATTGCTTGATGAATCAAACTTGCTACTTTTTGACGGTCAATATTTGTTGGGTCGCCTCTTAATCCAGCAGCATTTGGTGGTGGGAGGTTACCAGTAGATGGGTTCATATCACGTCTATCTGGTAGATGGCTTGTTCCCCCTTTAAAATCTCGTTGTGGCCCTCCTCCTAAACGTGGTGGTATTGCACCAGTTATTCCTGCGGCATCTAACTCTCTATCAGATAGTTCTTTCATTATCAAATCCCATGTATGGGTAGGCAATACTGGTTGTGATAACAAGACCATCATATAGTGCGAGCAGGCACTAGGTTATGATATTAACGCTAAGTTCATGGTCTAGGGCGTATTCGCATAGTGTAATCAGGTGTCACCATGAATCGTATAGTTAGGGTTGTGAAACACGCAGTGAGTCCGCTGGCACTACGACACAAACAAACATATGATACACAATATGAACAAAGCCCAAAGCGCGTTAAGTATCGCGAAGAACTCAATAGGGAGCGCAGAAAAAGAGGAATATATGGTCGTGGTGGCCCTGATGTATCACATACATCTAAAAATACACTAGTTTTAGAAAACCCTCATTCAAATCGCGCTCGACACTTTGCTGGTCATACATTGAAACCTGTGAAAAAAATGTCTGATAAAGAACTTTGGCAAAAATGGGGAGTTGGCGAACAACCAAAAGATGTAACAGGATGGTCTAGGGAAGAAAGAGAAGAACCTATAGATAGCGCTTGGGATGAATTAGAATCTCAATTACATGGCAAAACAAAACATATTTCAGACCCACAAGGCAGACGTAAAATCCACAGCATGGGTCAAAGAGAGCGAGCACAAAATCCTTTAAGCACAAAACCATCGTCAGGTTGGACTAGACAAATGTATAGCCCAGTTTCACATTATGGGAAAACCAGATATGGTACAAGAAAAAAACCACCTGTACCTAAAAGTGAACAACATAGAAGGCAGCAAATGCTTGACCAAAATAAAGTTGGGCAAGGTGAAATGCATCCGGGTAGTATGCAACATATGATTGATATGGAACGCCAAATTATGGACGACCCATACGGCTCACAGCAACTAAACTATTTGATGAATGCGCTGGGCAATAGGCGCTCTCGCAATGATACATTAGATTATAATTATGATGAGGATGCAATAGTGGATGCATTTTTTAATGAAGATGCACCAGATGATGAGATACAATATGTTGAGGTCAAAGATGAAGACCTGCCAAAAAAATGGCATCATGACCAATTAAGTGATTATGAACGACGTAAAGCACAGCACTTTTTAGATTCAGCAGATGCACAATCCAGAGCGTTGGAAAGAATTACACCAACTGATGATAAAAGTTTAGAATCAGCATTAAATGATAATTTACTGGAAAATCGGGGAAGAGGTCGAACAGTCGTAACAGGAAAACACAATATTCAAGACCCTAATTCCTACTTGAGTGATTATGATGACAGCAATGATGATGTAAATAACATAATCGTACCTTCAATGAGCGATGATGAACATATGGAACTATCCAATAAATTAAATGACGATGTTGTTGAAAATCTAAAAAATGAATTAGGTATTGAGGATGACGAAGAATTACACGCACTATTTGATTCTGAAATAAGAGGCCGAAGTGTTATACCAGAAGCGAATAGAACTTTTGTAGCACCTAGTCAAAGAGGCTTTGAAAATGCTAAAACATGGATGAAATACCCATTTGATGATTTAACAACATTGCCATCAGCACCATCTTTTTTTGCAACACCATTCAACGAAAAAACAAGTTTTACAATGAGTGAAGATAGCCCGATAGACAGTGCTTGGAACATTATTAAACTTCAACAACAGGGCAGTGGCGGTGGTGATGACGGTTCTACATATGGTGGATATTTTGGAGGCCCAAGATGCCCAAAGTGTGGAGCATCAATGCGAAGGATAGGGTCTAAATGGGTTTGCCCATGTGGGTATGTGAAAGAATGATGAATATGTCTGATGATTGGTGGCTTCTTCTAAAACAGATGGAAAAACCCAATTTATTTGGTAACCCCGACCCTATTCATTTAGCGGTTGTTGGTAGCCGACATTATGGTAATTCTCAATCATTTCCAGATGAACATGAATCTCATTACGAAGATTTTGCACAAAAACTAGATGAATGGGCAGATACAAATGGAACACCAACTCAAGTTATTTCAGGTGGTGCGCCCGGTGTTGATACTATGAGCGAGCGATGGGCTGAAGAACGTGGTATAGACCATAAAGTGCATCCTGCTGAATGGCGTAAATATGGTAAGCGAGCAGGACCAATTCGTAATCAATTTATTCATGATGGCGCTACACATGGAATGGCATTCATGGCTCCTAACAGCCGAGGCACAAAACATACTGTGAGTTTATTTCAACGGTCAGGTAAGCCCCTCACTATCCATCACATCTGAATCAAATACTTCAGGTGAAGGTCTTTCACTCGGTACTATTCTGATTATTAATTTATCTTTTGAATTAATTTCATAATACGTCAATCCAGCAAAAATAATTGCAAATATTAATGCCATAATGTTTTGAACCCAATATAGTTGAAAATAAATATACCATTCAGCGATAACGAGCATTATACATTGCAAAGTGGTGTATAAATTAAACCAGTAGGTTTATCAGATATTACTAGATGTATTTAGCAACACTAATTTGGTGGAGGTACTTCTGTAATTCCTTCAGGTAAATCTGGCCCAATAATCCTACCACTTGGGTAAGAATACCACATTCCACCTGTTCCCTTATATGCTTCTGTTTCAATTCCTCTTTCTGTTGTCATAGTTTGACCTCCTTTTTCTGATGATGGGAACAATAATGGTTTTGGCGGGTTAAATATTTGTTTATTTTCTTCTGATTCTATTCGTGCAGATTCCAAATACCTTTCAATGATTCCATCTACATCTATTCCTTCTTCTCGCCATTGGTCTAATGTTGCTTCTACCTGAGCGACTTTTGCATCAGACCCTGTTCTTGCTTCATAATATAAATCAATTATTGCATCTTCCCATTGTGTATCTACATTACCTTCATCTTCCCACTTTAGGACTGCCCATGCGAGTTCAAATGGTGATATTGATTTTCTTTTTTGCTCGCCACGACGCGCTCTGGGTTTTTGTCTTTTTGGCAATTCTGGTTCTGGTTCTGGTATTTTAATACCAAGTGCATCTAATAATTCTTGATATCTAGCATCCCATGCTGCTTGTTCTCCTTCTATTCGTTTTCTATTAGCAGGAGCATTAGTAGGTAATCCAGTTGCAGGTCTTGCTCCTAGTTCTTGATTTACTATTCGTTGTACTAGACTAGTATCCATTTCTTCTTGAGATTCTTCTGGTTTTGATATACTTGATGTTGCTATTTGTTGTTTTGCTGCATTAAATACTGTAAATGGTTTGCCTTGCCCAGCATCTTCAGCATAATTAAAATGAACTGGTTTCCCACTTTGCATTGCTCGTTCCATATGACCATCAATTCCTTCAACATCAGGCATCATCATAAAATGTGTGCTAGTATGAAAACTTTTTTTATTTGTAGGTGTATGAGGAATATTATTTTTCATAGCCCATAATTCTGCTAATAATGGAATACCACCTGCTATTGGACTTGACATTTGACTAGGCATCCCATGTTCATCAACCCATTCTTGCATTTTTCGATTAAATGTATCTTTATCTTCAAACTTAACATCACCACCAAGAACTGTAAGATGATGGCCAGTGCCGTCATCTTCTTCTTCATTGCCAAACAAATTAGGTTTTTCTGTTGCTGCGCTACCAAACAAATCAGGTTTTTCATCCTTGAGTAATTGATATGCAATATCCATAGGCTCGCCTGTCGTAAATCCTGTATCTTCACTAAATGGAGTGCAACCTGCATCTCTAGCCCACATTTCCCAATGGTCATGTATTCCAAAATGCTCCGCCCAATCTTCCATGAACCCATCGCAATTTCCTATGTATGGTTCTATCTGGTCTGCTATCCAATCTTGTTCGTGGTCTAGACGTAACTCTCTTACAAGGTGACGTATTATTTTATCACAACAATCATCTTCATCAACACCAACATCAGTACTAGTGCCTGTACGTAAATCTACAGTGGGTTCCCAATCTACACGATTAGCAAGGTCATATCTAGATAAATCATTTTCCCCCCATTGAGGTATTGGTTCTTCTTTGAGGACACTAAACCAATCCATGTTATTCCCTCCTAGTGGCATCCCATCTATAATATCTTCTATAAACTCACAATATTTCGTCTAGGTATTCCACCAGCCCTAACATTTGATACTGTTCCACTCAATGCTTGGCCTAAGTCACCCTCAGCCAATTTACTTGGTTCAGATAACCCACCGCCCCTAACACCAACAACACCAACTTTATCTGGTGATAATCCTAATGCTTTTGCTCGGCTATGTGCAAATTGTAATGCACGTTCTCGCATTAATGTAGTATAAACAACCTTATCTTCATCTTGTAAATCTTCTGGAACTCGACTTTTTGAACGGCCTCGTATAGGACTACCTCGGATGCCTTCTTCACTTAATATACCGGGCAAATCTATTGTACCATGATATTCAGTTACCGGCCCCTGTGATGATGGAAAATCCTCATGAAACTCTCCCAATTCTGTTTGGCGTTTGAGAAAATCAAATGATTTATTCATACGTACTGTTTGTTCTGGTGGAATATCTTGAGTAATAGCAACTGGGCCATGTGATGACCAATCATCACCTATCCAAGGGTAATTCCCTGCGCGGTCATGCATAGCGAGGTCTTTCATTGATTCATGTTGCCCTCTAATGCCCACAACACTAGACGGTATTCCTTGACGGAGTGTTTTTGTTTCAGTGTCAATCCATCTTTGGGCTTTTTGGTCAGCCCAGTATTGAGCATTTTTCTTTGCTTCCTCATGACCTTTTTTATTATGGGCTAACCATGCCCATACTGCATTATCAGGGCGCAATCTTTTATTTCCTAATCGAGTGCCAAACCATTCTAGCGCTTGAGCATCAGGATTAGCACCATGCTTGTCATAACCAATTGGTGATGCTTTCAAACCCTCATGAATCATCTTATCACGTTGCTCATTGGACAATGCACGATAACCTGTCACAGGACCGTGTGATGATGGAAAGTCTGGGTGGAACTCTCCCAGTTCTGTTTGACGTGATTTTTCCATTTTGTTTTGT
>Ga0098052_1001511_pt1 | contig 14511 bp, 20 predicted proteins | sample 15_taG_FD_81591 | JGI IMG/M metagenome (GOLD analysis project Ga0098052, IMG submission 81591) | Marine viral communities from the Subarctic Pacific Ocean - 15_ETSP_OMZ_AT15312 metaG | ecosystem: Environmental > Aquatic > Marine > Oceanic | place: Pacific Ocean | collected 2015-01-18 | reverse complement strand
TTTCTATTTACTTTTCTCATTTTCATCCCTCAATTTTTTTAACCATTTCATTCAAATCATTCCAAGACATTTTAGATATATCATCCGGTAATCCGTCATTATTTGTAGATACCGATGGCCTCGGTGTATTCATCTTAACATAACCCGACTTCATTAATATATTGTCGTTGTTATACACTGTTTCTTCTAAAGTCTTAATCTTTTCAACTAAGACCTTCAATATTTCTATTACTTCATTTTCTTCATTCATCTCAAATCACCCTTTTTACTAGGATATACTGTTGAGCGCAATTGCTCATATAATAATTCGTATTGTTTTCTTAATTTTGCCGCAGTAGCCACAATATCAGTATTGGATTCTGTAAATGTTTTCATTTTTTTGTTTAATGTTTTATCTGCCTTTACTAACTTTAACTCTCTCATTCTATCAATAAGTTCGCCTAACTTAGTAAAGTCTTGACCAAAATATTCAGAAGGTTCTGCGGCTTGTAATGTCTTTTTAAATGCCTTGCGTTCTTTCTCATTTAAATCCTCCAAAAGAGGGGCATTTTCTTTTGTGATTAAATCATCTAATTGTTTTCTAATATTCATATTTATTCCTCAGTTATGTTTATGTCCTGTCTAGCAGATAAATCTTCAGCAAGAGTTGTACCGGGAGTTCTAGCATATGTTCTTCTTGGAGTATTCATTAATGCAATTCTGCGCTTAAACTCCTCAAGAACTTCATTATTAAACTCGTTAATTATAGTTTGCTCAATAGTATTTTTCTCTTCTTCTAATTCAGCCAATTCTGCTCGTAATTTAGATTGTTCTTTTCTTAACTCTTCAAGTTTTTCTTTTAACTTTTCAAGATTTTCTTCTTCTTTATCATCTAAACCATCTTTTTCTTCTTTATCGTTTAAATCTTTAATTTCTTTATTTGACTCTTCTATACTACTTGATATTTCAGTTAATCTATTAGTAGCCCTATTAATTTCTGCCAATACAAATTCATATTCATTAAAATCATGTAAAAGGTCATAATTATTAAAATCTCTTGGGAATTTTTCTCCTATCCATTCAAGCGTTTCTCTATTTTGTCTACTTCTAGTACCTAATTGTTTAGTAGCCGCTATAATCTCATCTCTTTTAGCCTTATCAGAAACTCCATATAAACCATAACTATATCCAACAAAAGTTATAACATCCCAAAGTGACATTGTTTTCGTTTCTAATCCCTCTTCATTTATATCTCTAATTGTAACATCAGTAGTAAGTTCGCTTCTAATTTCTCTAACTAATCGCTTTTCTACCATATCTAATCCTTTAGGGTCATTACCATCTTTAATATATTGTAACATTTGCTTAACTTCAAATAATGCCTTTAAATGTTTATGTGTTCCTTTACCATAAATAATATGACCCGATGAACCACTTTCTGTAGTTTGAACTGCTTTTTTAAAAGGCCCTAAATGTAAATTAATATATCTAATTCTATCGGGTGCAGATAAACCTCTAGCATCAACAACATCTTCAACCTTTACTTTTCGCCTTGCTCTAGCACTTGAAGGTTTTACTGTTAGAAGTAATACTAATATATCTTCTAAATTCTTTTTAAGTGAAATGTGTTCTTTCTCATTAAGGGATATAGGCTTTTCTCTATATATTGGTCTATCTTTTTCAGCCATATCATGTCTATAATTATCAAGAATTTTTATTAAATTTTCAAGTTCCGCCTTAACTATAAAATAATTAGTACCATAATGTTTTTCTTCTATATTAGATTTTAAAGTTAGATTGATAAAGTTTTGCCAAGGTTCTAATTTCTGTATTTCATTTCTAAGTGATTTAAATGATTGTCTAGGATTATTCTTAAGTTTGTTCAAAAATGAACCTTTACCTGCTTTGAAAAAATCAGCAATTGTTACTTGCTTAATTATATCGCCTCTCCAAAAAGCAGCCGCTTGCATATTAATCACCATTCTGCGCCATACATATTATCTATTGGTTTAGGAACTAAATATGCTTTGCCATCTTCCATGATTGATTCTCCCCATTGTTCATCATCTTTTAACTTATAACCTCTATAAGAGGGGTGAACTTCGCCATGACCACCTGAAGGTGTATTTGCGTATATTTTACCATCACCATCTTCTTCTTCTTCTTCTTCTTCTTGTAAATCGTCTAATACTTGTTCCAAGAAATACGCTATATTTTCTAAAGAACTAGAATACTCTTGCTTATAATTCCAAGCCTCATCCCACAATTTTTCTGCTTGTGTCAAATCTCCTTGCCATGCATTTACTTTCTCATTAGTAAGAAGAGGTTTAATTTTCTGGTATAAATCATTATGTAATTCAGATAATTTTCCGTCATCCTCATTTATTTCGTCCGATAACCAATTTAATTCTTTAATTAAATCTTTCATCGTTTCTATCTTGTTATCTTGTTGTTTTTGTAAAGATGACTGTTTTAATATATCTTTCCAACTCATTTTAATCACCTTGATAATTTATCCTTTCGTAGTATTCCTCGATTTCCTTTTCTAATTCTCTTTTTAAATCATCAAACGCTTTGATGGAAGGTTGCATATCATATTCCCAATCTTCAGCCTGTTGATGATTATGAAAAGAAGTAATGAAATCTTTAACCATTACCAAATCCCCTTGAACCTTTTTAATTATTTTATCCATGTATTTAGCATGGGAAGATGCATTCATAGCATCTCTCGCATCCATTTCTCTATAATCTTCAGATGTTAAATCTTTTCTAATTGTATCTTCCCAACTCATTTTAATCACCATACATAATGGTCTTTCTTTCTTTGTTTCTTAGGTCTTGTAATAAGACCGGGAATTGGTTTATTAGTATTAACTGCCTGTTTCTTTGGTTTAGGAGAATGTGGCATTAAATTTTTATTAGATTCTACATTCTTACTCATTACTTTATTTTTAGCGGCAACTAATTCCCGCTTCTTATTCATTATATCTTCCATTGTTTCAGTCATCGTTACCACCTAATACTTTTGAGGCTACTGCCCCTAAAACCTTTTCTTCTTCGGGTTTTTCTGTATCAATCTTTTGGTTTCTTTTAGCCCACTCATCAAGTTTATCTCTTCCAACATTGCTAATATCTCCTTTAGGGTCTGGAGTCATAACTGATTCAATTGCATCTAATAATCTTTCAAGTTCCAAATAAAAACCCGCATCTAATTTCCCATCTGCAACTAAAGGCTTTATTATCTCATGGATAACATCTGCGGCTCTATTTAATTCTCTCATATCGCTTTTAATTAATTCATCTAATTGTTTTCTTATATTCATTTTATTCATCTCCTTCTACTTCATATGTTAAACATTCACAAGTTTTTGAACCATCCTCTTTTTCTAAATAATTCAAATCTATTTGTTTAGCATAACATAATTTATTCTTATTATACTTACAATCAACACAAAGACATTTACATAATACCTTTGGTTCATCTTCTTTTATTAGCATATCTAATCTAATTCTATTATCCATTAGCCCACCTTTCTTTCTGTTCTTCTATCAACATTATTATTAGCGGCTTCTGCCGGTAATCCTGTCGCTCTATTAGGCGGGCCTACACTCATGGAGGGTTTATTCCTTGTGGTTGAATCGCCCTCCTGTGGTGAACTTTTTTGACTTAAAGCCTGTTCTTGTAGTTGCCCTAATTGTGAAGCATCTATATCTGTACCCGCATAAGGGTCTTTTTCAACCTGTTTTTCTTCTTTACCGCCTTCTGGTGCTTGAGGTTCTGGTGGTGGTTTATTATATTCAAAATTACCATCCCCATCCATATCAATTTCAAAACCTAAATTTTTAATTGATGCGGCAATATTGACTTCAATTTCTCTCTTCCTTAATCTAGCAATTTCATCTTCTTCTTCAGAAGGAGGTAATATTAATTCATAATCAGTAATTCCAAATTGTCTTAATAACCAAGGAAATACATAATGATTATAAACATTTTGGCCCATTTCAACCGCACGATTAGTTACAAGTATTTGCATACCCTCATTATTTAATCCACCACTTGTTGAACTATCAGCCATAAATATTTTACTAACCCCATAAAAAGCCGCTACTCTATCTCGCAAATCTTCTTTAACAGCAATATAATCCATCTCTTTTAATGAATCCATAAACTTAATCCATTCAACAGAACCTTTACCACCTTCTGCCTCAATTCCCATTACAGGTATAAAATGAGGGTCAGTTTCCATTTTTTCTTTAACTGCTCTCCAAAAATTCTGCATTGATTCCATATTTCTAGTCTGAACAGCCAATAATCCTCTTGGCATTCTACTCTTAGTATATGCTGAATTAACATAATTTTCCATAGCAATTAAAGTTGTAATATGATTAAATAAAGTAACTACGGGTGATTGACCATATAATCTAGAAGGAGAATACTTACTAAAATGTAATACTTCCCCCTCAATATAATATTGGTCAATACCATTTACCCTATTAATATAATGAACAGGATATAATTGCAAGCCACACTCATCACAATTTGAATATTCATCATCAGATAAAAAGTATCTATGATTTAAACAGGTAAATCCCTTATTTCCTCTTTCACCCTGTTCATCAGTATAAATAGACATAGTAGCAGGGTCGCCTCTATATATTTCTTTAATTTTATGAAGTTCAATGCCAGCAGAATCATTAACAAAATATTCTTTAACCAATATAATATAACCATCATCCATAATATTTAAATCATCTTCCATCTCTTTTAATATATCAATAAATAATTGTTCAGACTTATTAACATATTTTATTTCTAATAATCTATTAGCATAATCTAATTGATTTTTATTTGGTTTCTTTAACTCATCGGATTCACATTCCATACATTGCTTAACTTTATTTTCATGTTTATTACCACAAGAAATACATTGAGTATCAAATGATTTCTTAAACCTCACTCCTCTTCTAAAAATTTCATTTTTTAATTGTGTTGTGCAAGTTCTTAGAATAACAGACTGTTGAGCAATATGATAAATAACAGGAGCCGTCATAAAATAATTTTGCTCTCTCTCCTGTATTCCCATATTGAATACTTTACGGTCTGCGGGTGCTGGCGTTTTACGCCTTAGAAATGAAAATATATCCGCCATTAATTACCACCAATTTGTTCTAATTCATCCATTATAGACATTTTACAATTAGATTCATATTTAGAAATATTCTCAATATCTATTGAATATTTAATCCAATCATAATTAGGATTTTCTCCATGATTATACCACTTCATTAAATTGAATAACTCGCCACAACGAGGTTTATACCATTCAGTCTTTTTATGTGACTTTTTCATTCTAATTAATTCAGTAAGTACATCGGCCTGTGGCCCTTTCATACGAAGGTGGGGCCGACACTTATTAAGCAATTCGGTTATATCACTTTGGGAATAAAAATTAAGTCTATTAACAGGTCTAGTATTTTGAGGAGATTTTTCATCTAAAACTAATTTTCCAATTCCTAATGATTTATGTAATTCCTTTAAGAATGCTTTACCTCTATCTCCAGTAGCAACCATACCTACTCTTGGATTATGACCTTTATCCATAGTAATATATCCATCAGAATCAATAAAAGCGGCACAATAAGAATACAAATCCTTTTTAAACAAATCCGGCAATTTATAATATTGCTCATTGGAAATACCAATATTTAACCTAGCAGCCGATTTAGAAATCATATGATGTGAAACTCTTTTTCTTAATTTATCAGGTAAAGTATCTATAATTTGCCTAGCAGAAATCCCCGGATATTCACATACTGCCTTAACAATACTATCATCTAATGTTTCTTTTAGAGTAGGATTTACATTAATAGATTTTATACACTTTCTAAATGCTCTTTTATTATTCATCATATGTTTGCTTAATGAAGAATATTTTTCATTATATGGTCGACCCTTTCTATATAATTGATTCTCCCAATATTTACATAGAATATCTACAAGTTCTTGTCTTTTCTCACCACATTCTAATTTAGATAATTTAAATAAATCTTTTTCATTAAAACCCATTTCTCTAAATGGTTTTTCATAAGGAGCCAACCAATAAATAGACTTAACACATGAATCTAAATGGTCAGAATAGGCATCAATTAAATTAGTAATACCTTTAGTAAAGTTAATTTTTTCTTCACCTTTTAAAGTTCTTCTATGTTTGCGTAGACTTTTTACTAGTGTTGGTATATCAACATTATCTATTTTGTAATCGCCCGGAAATGTATTTAATTGTTTCTTTGCATCGGTTAGTGATAGATTAAATTCTTGAGCATAATTTTTTGAAATATCTTCGTGACTGTCTATTAATTGATTAGAAAGCCATGACATTCTTACCTCATCAGTTAATTCTTCTTTAATATCTTCCTCTTTGTCTTTATTTGCCGCTAATTCTCGTAATTTATCCCCTTGTTCGCTCATAATAATCACCTAAGTTGTGCTAAACTTTCCATAAATTCTTCCTTTGATACCCCTTTATGGTCAATAACATATCTATCTGGGCTTCTAAAAGATATATTTTTATCATTGGTATTTCTAAAAAGTTGTATTAACCATTCACCATCCACATTTCTTTTAAATTCAGGCGGAGTTTCAATCCAATAATCTATCATAATTTCTCCCTGTTTAGTTTTAAATGTATTATAAAGAGTTTGTATTTCTAACGGAGAATACCGTTGAAATTCATCTTCATATACTTTAAGTGATATTTCTGGCCCCATAATCCTAGTCATTGGATTTTCTGTAAACATATCAAAACCAAATATCTTTCCACCACTTGAAAATGTAAGAGAACCATAATGGGCTAATGGCATATATCTAGCAAGAAGTTCATCAAAATTCCCATCTTTAATAATATCAAACCAACTCATAAATTCAACCCCTCTAAAGTACCTCTTGTAAAGCCAGTAATATTATTTTTACGCAATACTATTTCAACTATTGCCATTTTTAAATGGTCAGAAGTTTTTTTATCTATTTTAATAATATCAAACCAACAATTCATCAAGAACCCCCTCATGTTTTTCATCAATAAATTCAACTAAATGGTCTAAAGGTATGCCTTTAACATCACCACCTAATAGTTGTTTAACTTTCTCAGGATTGGCTTTTTCTGCATCTAATAACATAGTATAAAGACTTATAATATTATTTTCCACTAAACCCGGAATGCTATTAAGGAGTTTATTATCTAATATCCATTGTCTATACTTTAAAGGAACGTTAGCGTGTTGAATAATCATTAACCAACTCCCTAAAGGAGAATAGCCTCTAGCAACATTAGCCCCTATTTCATGCATAGTATGACCATATCCCACCATTTCCTCACCTAATAAATTATCTGGATTATTTTCTATATATTCCTTAAATGCTTCTGTTATTTCAGGGTCAATAGACATATGAGTATATTCTTCTGTAAGAGTATCAGTTAATTGTTCAATAAAATCTTCTTCATCCATATTAACTGATTCAATAGCATCTTTATGTGCTAAATTAAAAGTAACTTCGCCTGTATTTCTATCATATCTTGCTCCTTCATCACTATCAGGTTTAAATTCAAATTCAGTTTTTATTATATCAAACCACATTATAAATTCAACCCCATAATTCCTGTTGGTGCTAATATATTAGTATTAGTATCAAACATACCAAAATCTTCAATTAATACAAACTGTTCAGATATTGCGTGAGTTGCGGCATTGGCTAACGCCAATCCCATTACTAAATCGTCATGCGCCCCCACCCCTTCAAACTTTCCCTTATCAGTAATAGCAAACATAGATAATTCCTCAACAATCTTGTCAGTAACACGCCTACTCTCTTCATTACCTCTCGGTAAAATAATTTTATGATTCTCAATATTCATTTGTAAATTTAAAATAATTTCCTGTTTCTTTTTTCTAGTTGTAGTAAAATCATGCACATTTAAATCAGTTTCATTTCTTAATTCTTGAGTAAATGACTTAGCAAATGTATTAGTTTCTAACACAATTACTTCAGGTCTAAATAATTTACCTATTAACTTTAATTTATTTATATTTTCTCTAAATTCCACATTCTTTTGTCGGTCAACAAAAACAACTCTTTTATTTTTATTTTCATCTACTTCTAATACAATAATTACATTATAATCTCCATCAGTTGATATGGCCGGGTCAACCCCAACATAATATTTATATCCACTTCTTTCTCTCATAAGTAATATTGATTCTTTACATTTACACGCAGTAATATGTTCTGGATTAAACAAAGAAGTCCCAGTTGAAATTGGAATACACATATATTCTCTTGTAAATTTCAATGAGCCTACTTCCATCTTTCTTTGCATTAATGCATCATAATCCCAGCGTTCCGGCCAAAGCGGTTCATTAAGTTGATTAAAACAAGGATATTTATTTACTGAATATGCTGTATTTTCTTCCAATTGTGCAAAAATATCTGTATAAGAAAAAGGTGTTCCAATCATACGAAGAGATGCAGTATGATGAAGTGTAGGAATCATATCACCAAAGAACCAATCTGTAACACGATTAATAGCCGCCATACTAAACTCTTTAAGCGGGTCATCAATAATAATTTCTTGAGGGTGCAAACCACGAATCTGTGAACCAATTGACCGTTCTAATACTGCATTACCATTAGTCAATACAATGTTACCAATTGCCCAACCACTACTAGGTCTAAAGTGTTTTAAAGCATCACAATTAAACATACGGTCAATTTCTCTCATATGAACCATTGTCTGTTTTTGGTTAGAAGAAATGTAAAGCATTTCATATGGTGGTGGTTGGAAACATAAATTCCATACAACCCAAGAATGCATAAATACTGATTTTCCGTGGTCACGACTACAAATAATAACAGTTCTATCTGTTGATTGTATTAATTCTAACCATTCTTCATGGAATGAAGTATATTCAAAACCCAATATTTGTTGAAAAAAGTATGGAAAAGAAGATTTAGACATTTCTAAATCCATTTGAGTTGTAAAATCTAATTCCATTATTCCATCTCCTTTAACTCTCTATTTGGGAAAGTGATTCTCCACCATTTTTTATTTTTGTTGAAACCATAACCAAACTCAAAATCACCTCTTTCTTGTAAATCAGTAAAAAACTCAAAGGCTTCTTGGTATTCTTGTTCATTATTAAATAATATTGACCACATATTTCCCATAAGTTTAACCTTCGCCTTTGGAAACATCTGCTCCAAATTAGACGCAATGCTATATTTAATAATGCCAAACCAACTCATATCATCACCATATTAAACCATTCGTCTGAAATTTTCATCCATTTTTGTAGTTGGTCGGGATAATCAATTCCTTCAAGTTCTGCTTGTATTTCTATTGGTAAAGATTCTTTATCCATGTCAATAAAACCCATACTCCTCATTTGTTTAGCAAAACTTAAACTCACAGCATTTCCATATAAAGTTTTATTTCCTTTTTCCTCTAATAATTTACTAATTAATGCCCTAGCAATCATCCCTTTCCATTCAGGGCCAAGATTTTTACCTCTACATTCTTCTCTAATATGAGTACCGGCCATTAATAATACATTTTTATATTTTGAAAAACCAATTACACCAACAGGAATATTCCCATTAAATAATACAAACATAGTTGCTGGTGCAGTAGCCCAAATTGAATCTGCTGGCAATTTATCTCCATATCTCATAGTTCTTTTTTGATAGTCAAAATACCCATCCTCTTCAAAGGTTTTAACTGCCTCTTCTTCCGACATAGTTTTCCATTCGGGCATAATTACCCTCTCCGTAATTCTTGAGGCTCCGTAATTATGTATGTTCTAATTACATCCATAACTTCCTCATTAATATTTTCACTTTCTTTCCCCTCTCTTTTAAGTTGTGCTATAATTCTCTCTTTTAGAGATAAAATATGGTCATTAATAGACATTTCCTTTATTATATCAAACCACATTAATAAACACCCCTACATAACCCCTTAATCATATATACAGATTCCTCATTAATACCAAAAGATTTAGCAATATTAGCAAAAGAATCCAAATCAGTAACAATTTGTTGTAAATCAACCACATTTAAATCATATTTAGATACTCTTTTCAAAATATAGTCCACATTATCCACATCAGTTAAAGTTAAACACCCATAAACAATTTCTTTATTCTTCATTTTTCTAATTGCGTCATGTGCTTCCATTATTAGCCCAAATGAGTTCATAACCGATTTTTTATTCTCATCAAGAACCGTAAATACCCTTTGTGCAGAAACTAATAAGTCTTTTCTATTTTCTGCAACCCATGAAGGTCTTATATCTTGTATGCCTTCATAAGTTCTAGGAACAGAAGCAATTTTTTCACGACTACTTAATTCTTTAATCTTTAATTTCTTACGGAATAAATAACTATTCAATAAATATTCTAACATAGAATAAACTATACCCTTTTTAGGACTTGCTAAGTATTCCTTGTGTAATTCTTCAGCAGAAGTTCCATTAATTTCACCCCCATTTGTAACTAAATATAAAATATGACCACCTAATTGCTCATTATGGTCATTTTCTCCAATTACTTTATTTAAAGACTTAATCCCAGCCATGATTTCCCTTTTAATTGTGCTTCTTGCAGTAATATCAGCCCTTCTGCTTTGTAATCCAAGCATATCTGCAATATTATCCAAATCGGCTGCCTTAATTGCCATCCTTTCTAAATTTGTTTCTAGTAATGAAGTAAATGGGTCATTCTCTACTAATAAAAGTAATTCAGAAAACCATTTTTGAGTAGTAAATTTAGGTTTAGTACCAAAATACTTTCCACTATTAATTGGTTCAATCACAAATTGATGAATTGCCGCTAAAACATTAGAATATTCTTTTCTTTTATATTTTCCACTACCTATTTTTGCACTTGTTGGGGTTTCTCGTACACCTTGCACTTCTTCTTTTCCTGTGCCTGTATAAGTTCCCGAAGTTGGTAATTGACTCCTTTCTTCAAGCATAATATCAGTCAATTTTTCAAAGAAATTACCATAGGCTTCATCAAGTTCATCAACAAGAACTCTATCGTGTACTTCACTACTAATAGGTAAATAATAATTCTCTCTATCAACCCCTTGTATTTCATCTAAAAACTCATCAAAATATTCTTCCATTACTTGTAATAATTTATTATCTAACCTTACTCTTCTGCCTTCATTTCTAAGTAATCTTCTAGCACTTATTAAAGCATCTTTCTTGAACATTGTTCTTAATTTACCAGAATCATAATTAGCCAATAGTATTGGGTCTAATAACATTGGATTATCTTCTCCTTCATCTACTATAAAATCTAAATCATCTTTAGTATCTTTTGCGGCCTGTTCATCATAATCCCCTTTAACTTCACCAGTTGGCCTACCTTCAGCATCGAAAACTTCTTCTACTGTAATTCTCTCTTTACCCTGCACAATTTCTATTCCTAATTTTATTTCTAAAAATTGATGTATAAAAATATTTACTGCATTAAGTAGGTCGGGAACATTTCTATTAACTAAATTATTGTGAGTAGTATTAACAATATAAGAGCGTAATATTTCTGATTCATCATCTTTACTAATTTCCATAACTTTTTGCCACTCACTTTTTATTGAATCATGTTCATCAACAAATTTCTTTACAGTTGGTATAAACTCTTCCTTAAATTTTCTAGCAATAGTTTCCCAATAATCATATATTTCATTTCTTTCTGATGATTGAGTCCCAGAAAATAAACCAGATTGAGTGAAAAATCCCTTTAAGTTAATATTAGGTAATATAGCATCTAAAGTTTTAAACTCTCCTTCTTCCTTTTCTGCTTCAAACTTATCAATTAATATTTGTATGCTACCTGTTGGTATTGCCTCTTTACTCTCAAAGGTTAATATTCCTTTTAAACGATTAAGTTTTGTATTATAGTCTTTAGTAGAATACGAAGGTATGGCATCACTAGCATTTTCTAAATCTGAAATAGTCATCGGTTTTCCACCAATAGTAAAAGAACTATTAATAGCACTTTGTACGGAACTAATGTCTGTGGGTTTTTCTCCCTCCCCAAGACCCCTTATTGCTGTATTTAATCTAGTTAAAAAGTCTTTAAAATCCCTTCGTTCATATCCCCCCCTTAAAATATTTCTTCTCATGTTTTTCTTAAAATCCTCCCATGTATCATCAGAAGTTTTCGCCTTTACTGCCTCATTAATATAATCATCAGTATTAAAATCATTTCTAAATTTGGCTTTATCCTTTAAGGTACTAAGTTCTCTTCCAAATTTACCTTCTGAAATATTTTCACCTATTTCTTCTTTTAATGTATTAACAAAATCATCCCAAGTATTGCCTTGTATAGCAGCAACCGCATCATCAAGATAATTATTAAAATTCATTCTGTCACTTCCTCAATTATGTTTTTATTTACTAATGCATCAAAAATACTTACTTCTTTTTTACTTTGGGCTTCACCTAATTCTTCCCCTGCATCACTAAATTCAGTAACAAATTCTGCACTTTTTATTGGTTTTATTTTACGATAATTAGTTGGGTTTTTAACAATATCTTCAACTTTTGCTTGTGTAAGTTGTATAATTGTTGTTCTAATATCACTAATAGAATTATCAAATTCTGCACTAGTATTTTCAGAAAAACTATCTAAATCTAAAGCCTCATCTGCTTCTTTTATAGTATTTAATAAATTTAAAAGTGTTAAGTCTGCTTCGGGGTCGCCGGTTAAACTATCGAAATCTATTGTATCTATTGCTTCTTGTGTATTTTCATATGTTTTGGGTCTATGTGATTGTAGACTTTCATGTACTTCGTATTCACCAAACCCTTCCTCTTTATATAATTTATTTATTCTTCTTGCTATTGTATTAGGAACTATAATATTATAATATTCTTCATCTTTATATTCAAAGGGTTTATGAGTACCTTCATCAAAAAAGGCTTCTAATAATGCTAAATCATCTTGTTTTTCTTTTGAGAATTGACCATCGCCTTGTCTTGCTTCTTCTTCTAATTCTAACAATACTTCTTTCAAATCTACTAATTCATCATATCCTTCTTTACGGAAATTTATTCCTCTTCCTGACATTTCACGCAAAGTCGCTTGATGAGATTCTGTTTCACCTTCTGTTTGTATTCTAGCGGTATCAGGTGTTTCTCTATATTTTTGCTGACCTGCGGCAGTTACTTGTGTAAGAGGCTGATTTTCTTTTATTAAAAGTAATAAATTAGGATTCATAATTTTTAATCTTTTAGTCTGTAAAAATAAATCAGAATCTAATAATTCATCGGGTATTAACAAGGCATTCCACTTACCAATAAAAGAATAATAATCATGGGTTAATTCCGCAGTTAAAGTATTTGCAGTATAGCGTGTTGTTGTTGAAGTTACATTTTTAAATATACCAATAAGAGTTTTTAATTTTCTGTCATTTCCTTCCCACCATTCTCGCTGAAATGTACCGTCTTTATTAGAAGCAACACTAGGAGCCACAATTCCCGGAATAGGCCATTCAGAAAAGAAATCACTATATTTAGCAACTAATTGGTTTTTAATTCTTCGAATAATTGCCCGTCTTTGTAAGGCTTCTTCTATTGCCAATAGTTTCCTACCCCAATTTGAATTAGGTTTAACATTACTAGGATTTTCCTCAACTAATTCATCAAACAAATCAAAAATCTGCTTTTGATTTTCTATTTTAACATTTTCTCCATATTCTTTTCCTGTTCTACTTGAATGTCCTTGAAGTCTATTTACTTTATTAGTTAATAGACGCAACATAGTAGGTTTATGTTCTCTAAATCGGCGTACAATTTCTTCTTCATCATGGTCTATTGAGGAATAATTTTCTAAATTTTCATCTGAATCTTCATCTCGTAAAAAAGTTATTGTTCGCATAATTCCTTTAGTTTCATATTGTCCATTTCTTAAACGGCGCATAAATTGAGTCATACTCTCTTCGGATTCCAAATGCTCAAGCCAAGTATCTTTATTGGCTTGAGGAAGTATCATTCTCGCTTTAAGTAATAATTCCCAATTCATATCTATTCACCTTTATCATGTTTTAATATTTCTTGTAATAAGGCATTAATCTTATAAAATAGTTCCTTTCCTTTTTGTTCATCCTTAGCCATTAAAGATAAATCAATTGTGAGGTCAGAAATTTTAGCAACTCTAGTGCTTATTTCCGTTCTTTCGGCCTTTTTAATTTGTTTTTCCCAACTCATGTTAATCTCTCCATATTACTTACTTCAAGTATTATTTCATTAATTTCCTTTCTAGTTTGTCCGGTTACAGGATTATCCATTGAGTTCCAACCTTCAGGAAGGGGCGAAAAATATACTTCAAATTTTTCCCAATCATCAATAGTGGTTTCAAGAGTAGGAATATCTTTTGCGTGTGGTTTTTTTTCATCAAAAATTGAACCGCCCGCCATTACTGAAACATCATAACCATTATCTAATGTTATTTCTCCTTTAATATTAT